>ENA-OFCD01001110-OFCD01001110.1-metagenomes-genome-assembly--contig:-NODE-1110-length-14769-cov-5.146731_pt1 | contig 14769 bp, 8 predicted proteins | sample MGYA00153392_OFCD01 | MGnify analysis MGYA00153392 | reverse complement strand
TAAAAAACGACAAGACGGGGGAACCCTAGACATAAAAACGCCGCTAAACCCTCGGCAGAAGCCCATGTGTGGCGAATCGCTGTCAACTATCAACTATCAACTGTCAACTGACCTACTACCCCAGAAAATCATCATGGAGACCCAAGATTTGCTACTAATGGTCTTATTACTTTCACCAGGATTGCTATTGTCTGTGACGATTATGCTGACCTTTGCTGCTGGTGGTTGAATAAATATTGACGATCGATTGCCGATTAATTTACCAGTCTGGTTGGGTCAAGCTCCGCGCTTGATGGTAGCAGTTTTCGGCGGATTCCCACTGTTGGAGACTGCTGTGGACTCTCCCTTTATTAAACCAGAATTCAGGATTTTCGGGATCTAGACCAGTAGCTTGCTCGAAGCTAAATAGGGCATTATCCAGCCGATTGAGTTCGATTAGGCAGTTCCCCCGACTATTCCAAGCTGCTGCTCGATCTGGATCGAGATTGAGGGCGATTTCATAGTCGGCTAATGCCGCTTCAAATTCTCGCCGCACTAGGTGAATATTTCCGAGCCGATACCAGGCGGGAGTATATTCTGGGTCGAGTTTTACTGCTCGACCCAGACTGGAAATTGCGGCATCGATTTGACCGAGGGCTTGCTGGGCGATCGATTGTTTGTACCAAGTTGTGGCATCATCATCGCGCAGTTTGAGACTGGTTTGATAGCAGTGTAGAGCCTCAGGATACTGTTGGAGGTTGAGATGAGTCGTACCCCGATTATTCCAGCCGCTGGGGTCTTGTGGGGCAACCTTGGTGGCTTGGTGATAGCTATGGATGGCAGCTTCTAGGTTGCCTAATTGAAATAGGGCATTGCCGCGACTGTTCCAAGCGCGGGTGGTCAAAGATGTGGCTGCATTACTATGGGATGTGCCCATTTCTACTGTCGGTGATAATGTCAAGGCGCGATCGAAGCTAGCAATGGCAGATTCCCAGCGACCGAGTTCGAGTAAAGCATTGCCGCGATAGTGATATGCTTGCCGATCGTCAGGGTTGAGAATCGCACAGTTATCATAACAGGCGATCGCATCTTCATATTTTTGGAGGTGGAACAGAGCGACGCCACGATTGAGCCAGACGAGCGGATCTTGTCTGTCGATATCGACACTTTTTTCGTAACAAGCCAGAGCTTCTTGCCAGCAGCCAAGGTGTTGTAGTGCCAGACCACGACCATTCCAGGCATTGGCATCATCAGGGTGAATTTCGAGGCTCCGTTCGTGGGCGGTGGCAGCCTCTTCATAGCGATTGAGGTGAAATAAAGCTTTACCCCGATTGTGCCAACTTTGATAAAACTGGGGCTGGAGTGCTAGAGATCGATCGTAGCTGTCGATCGCTTCTTCAAACCGTTTGAGCGATCCGAGCACATTCCCGTGATTATTCCAGGTGTAATAATCTTCGGGTTTGAGTTGGAGTGCGCGTTCGTAGCTATCGAGGGCGGGTGTCAACTGCCCTAACTGAAATAGTAGATTTCCCTGTTGATACCATGCTGGCGCATAGTTGGGGTCTAATTCCAGACAGCAGTGATAACTATGAAGGTTTTCTGTTGGTTCGGTACGGAGTTGAAACTGAGCCTGTCCGCGCTGGTACCAAGCCAAGCTAAAATTTGGATCGAATTCGATCGCTCGATTGTAACTGTTGAGGGCATCTTCCCACCGCTCTAAGTTGCCTAATAGGTAGCCGCGATGGTACCAAATTTCGGCACAGTCGGGTGCTAGTTCCAAAGCTTGACGGTAAGCACTCAGAGCTGAGAAAAAGTCGCCTTGATGATATTGAGCCTGTCCTAATAACAGCCAACTGCTAGCCCGTGGTTGAAGATCGGTGGCTGTTTGGAGACTAGCAACAGCGGTATTATAGTCGCCGAGTTCGATCGCCACGCGCCCATGCTGCTCCCACGCGTCGGCATGTTCGGGATTGAGTTCGATCGCGCGGATACAGGCTAGCGAAGCGGTTGCCCATTCGCCTTGAGCTGCTTGGACGCGACTTTGGTTGTAGAAGATCGCATAATTTTGGGGATCGAGGGTGAGGGCGCGATCGTAACAGCTATTTGCCTCTTCCCAGCGATAGAGGGCGGCTAGAGCTAAACCTTTGTCATACCAAGCTGCTGGTTCATTTTCATTGAGTTTGAGCGCGACTTCGTAGCAAGCTAGAGCCGCTTCCCACCGTCGTAATTGAGCCAAAACTCGACCGTGACTATAGCACAGGTCGTAACTTGCAGATGTCAAACTAGTGACTCGTTCGTAACAGGCGGACGCTCGTTCCCATTCCTGCAACTGTTGCAGAGCTTTGCCTTGACGATACCAAGCTTCAGCACGATTGGGCTGAAGATTGGTAACTTGGGCATATGCAAATACAGCATCGGGTAATTGCTCCAGTTGCCAGAGGAGATTTCCCAACCCATACCAAGTATCGGGATCTTGGGGGTGAAATTCGACCGCCCGATCGTAAGCAGCCAGCGCACCTTCAGGATCGCCAATTTGGGTTAATTCTTTGCCCAAGTTGTGCCAAGCGGGATGATAATCTGGCTGAATTTCAATGGCTTGGCGATAGCTGTCGATCGCGTCTTGTTGGCGACCGAGATGTGCTAAAGTCAAGCCGCGATCGTTCCAACTGTAATAATCTTGGGCATTGAGTTCGATCGCCCGATCGTATGCTGTTAGTGCTGCGGGATAGAGTTGGAGTTTGAGTAAAGTTTTCGCCTGAAGGTACCAAATGGTAGCAGCAGTCACATCAATTTTGAGAGCTTGCTGATAGCTATAGAGAGCATCTTCCCAGCCTTCTAAGTGGGAAAAAGCATAACCGCGCTGACACCAACCCTCGAAGCTATTTGGCTCGATCGTCAGAGCTGCATCATAACTAGCAATTGCTTCGGCATAGCGGTTGAGTTTAAATAGTGACTGTCCTTTACCCTGATGGGCGGGACAAAAATTTGGCTCGATCGCGATCGCCCGATCGAAATTAGTCACTGCATACTCATGTCTACCCAATGCTGCGAGAGCATTACCGCGCTCATACCAGGCTCGATCGAAATTAGAGTCAAGCGCGATCGCCCGATCGTAACTCTCCAATGCTGCGGTATATTCTTGCTGCAACCCTTGGACGATCCCATGACTCAGCCAGATCGCCGGATCTTTGGCTCTGAGTCGCAGTGCCCGATCGAAGCTATCTTGTGCTTCAGGATACCATCCGAGTGCGACCAAAGCTTTGCCGCGATCGTCCCAAACTTGGTAGTTTTCGGCAGAGAGGGCGATCGAGCGATCGTAGCACGTCACTGCGTCCTGGTTGCGCTCCAACCGAGCCAAAGCTTGCCCCCGACTGTGCCAAATATAGGGATCGTCTGGCTGAAAGTTAATTGCCCGATCGTAGCTGTCGATCGCCTCAGTATATTCACCCTGCTGCGCCAAAGCGATCCCCTGATTGTACCAAGCCGGATAAAATTCGGGATTGAGCTTGAGGGTATGATTGTAGCTACTAATTGCCTCTTGATACCGTCCTAAATGGAACAGCACAAATCCGAGATTATTCCAAGCTTGATGATAGTCTGGCTTGAGCTTGAGGGTGCGATCGTAGCAGTCCAAAGCTTGCTCGTACTGGCTTAGGTGAAACAATGCCATCCCCTTGTTGTACCAAGCCTGATGAAATTGCGGCTGAAGCTTTAAAGTCCGATCGTAGCTACAGATTGCCGCATCGTAGTGTTGGAGATGAAATTGGGCTACCCCAAGATTATTCCAAGCTGTATAAAAATCTGGATCTAGTCGCGTCGCCTGTTCGTAACAATTAATCGCCGCGTCAAATTTACTCAGTTTAAACAGGGTTTTGCCCTGATTATTCCAGGCATCGCTATGTGTAGATTCTAGTTGGGTGGCTTTGCGATAGCAGTCGAGGGCGTGTTCGTATCGCTTTAGTTTAAACATCGCCTTGCCCCGATTGTTCCAGGCTTCGGCATCTCTGGGCAAGAGTGTGGTGGCTTGAGTGTAACAGTTGAGAGCTTCTTGGGGTCGATCGAGTTGCGCGAGGATATTGCCGCGATTAGTCCAACCTTCAGCGAATTGCGGCTGTAGTTTTGTCACGACTTCATATCTACGGAGCGCGGGTTCCAACTCACCTAGATGAAACAAAATATTCCCGCAATGGTTCCAAGCTTGATAAAAATCCGGTTGGAGTTGAGTAACTTTGGTATGAGCTGCCAAAGCTGCTTCAAAATCACCTAAAAAGAATAATACTTTGCCTTTGTTATACCAAGCTGCTGGAAAATCAGGTGCCAAATCCAGCGCACAGTTGTAGCACCGGAGGGCATCCTGAAAACCTTTTTGCTCGAAGTGAGCAACGCCTAAATTATTCCAGGCTTGATAAAATTGCGAATCCAGTTCTGTTGCTTTTTGATAAGACTGGATGGCTGCGGCGATCTGCCCCAACTGAAATAATACTTGACCTTGATTGTTCCAAGCAAACCGATCGCTCGGATCGATTTGTAAACTCTGCTCGTAACAAGCATAGGCTGCTTGAGCCTGTCCGATCCCAAATAATAACCAGCCTTTGTGGGATAAAGTCAATCGATCGTCTGGCTTGATTTCTAGTGCCCGATCGTATGCTGCTAGTGCCTTATCATACTCCTGGATTTCAAATAAAGTTCGACCCTTTTGGTACCAAGCAAAATGATCGTTGGGATGTTCGTTCGCATCGCCTGCTTGCAATTCAATTGCTCGATCGCAGCTCTCGATCGTTTCGGCATAGCGTCCCAACTGAAATAATACCCAGCCTTGGTTTGCCCAAGCTTCAGCATCTTGAGGTTGGAGTTCGATCGCTTGTTCGTAGGAGCTTAAAGCTTCCTCCAATCGCCCTAGCCCCACCAAAACCCACCCCAGATTTGCCCAAGCTTCCTGCTTGTGGGGTTGTAATTCGATCGTTTTGCTGTAGCAAGCCAAAGCAACATCCAACTTACCTGCATTACGATACGAATTTCCTTGACTATACCAAGCTTCTGAGTCGTCTGTAGACACGGGATAATTTGTGGATGCGGACTTTTGAGCAAAATCTGATTTCATTGTCTCATATTCGGCGATGGCTGTCGAAGATATCGGTTTATTTTGATGGGATTTAGTCGCACCACGCTCTAAAGATGAGGATATTGCAGTAGCTCCTGGTAAAGAATTGCTGTCGCTCGATGTATCCTTGCTAGTAGAGATTTGCACTTGTGTCTGTGCTGACTTTTTCCGATGTTTACTACCGAGCCAAAATCTACTCACCATAATTATTTTAAAAGATATTCATCAAGCTGCAACAGATCGGAGCTACTCCCGTACCTATGTCAAATTAGACACATAGCGTAGGGAGTGAATAGTGAATGGCGAAAAGTGCGGGAACAGGGGTTTCCCAACTGGGCGGGGAACCCGACCAGACAAGTAGAGCACCTTTTCAAGACAGTGAATAGTGAATGGTGAATCATGATGTCTATTTCTTGAGAGATCGGGGAGTAACTTTTGGGCATCTAAACAGTGATGTCGAGCGATTTTCCAGGGGATAGCCTCGCGGGAACAAGCACCATCCTTAGACTCACTCTAAAATTGCCACAAAGTGACAATTTGGAGCCGCAATTAAGAATCTCAGTTGAAATTAGTCTACTTAAATTACTTCGTACTATTCAATACACTTAGATTGCTAATGTCTAAAGTATTACCAGCCACAGCTAGATGATTATTTGTCAATTTAGTGATTCTAATTTAAGGTATTAAAAAGGTATGTTAAATGGTAGTAATTAGTCGATCGGTGTCGATTTTTACAGTAATTTAATTAATGTAAATTATATGACATGAATATCCTCGATCGGTACAAATTTGGACAAACGATCTAGGAGGATGTTTAGAAATACGGAGATCCCCATCCAAAAGCTATCGTGCATAAACCATTGAAACAAGCGAAATTGGTGGAGGTTCTCCTGTCTTGTCGTTTTTATGTGCGGGGGAACCCCGCCCATAGCGCACCGCTAAATCCCCATTCAAAAGCGGATGTGCGTACTGTTCGGGTTTCCCATAAGCCACTGTCACCCGAAGCGCACCAAGCGGGGGACTAAGATTTAGGTTCCCCCCTTTTTAAGCCGCGTACCGACAAGTCGGCTAGATTTCGCTTTTGATGGGTTTACCCCCCCTTATAAAGGGGAGGGCTGGGGTGGGGTAAAGGACTACGCAACAACTCAAACAGACTTGTAGTATAGTACGCCGTAGCCTTTTTAAGGGAGGGTTAGGCGAATCTTCCAGGATTTACGAGCGATCCCCTGATGCTTTCCATTTATCCTCTAAGATCGTCAGCCTGAAAATTACGAGGCGTTGCTGAGAAGGAGCGAAAAGATCGAGCGGTGGAAGATGGGAAGGAGCGTCCAAGCGCATCCAGATAGTGGCTAAAACCACTTTGAATGTAGGTAGCAACTTGAGTTAATTAGGCATCGATATCCCAGCAATTGTAACGATCGGCATAATAATCGAGTAGCCGCTCTAGCAACAGCCGATCTGAGTGTGCCAATCGATCTGCTCCGATAATTTCTAAACCGCCAAGCTGACTCTCCGTGTAGCTAAATTCTCGATCGATCGGAGTCAAAACAGCGACAGTTATCCCCGCAATTTGCTGCAAATGAGCGGCTACTTCGCGGTATACCGCCAAGGGCATCTGATAGTTACAGATTGTAAATTTTGGAGTCAGAGGAATCATCGGGATCGGCTGGTATTTGAAAAGACTGATTGCTACTTACTCCAAGTGTCAACGACTTCTAGTCGTCGCTAGTGTTGCCAAGTCCGCTGGTGCGGACTGATACTGCGGGTTACTTCATCAACACCCGTGCCGCCGCAGCTACACCCGCACCAGGAGTGCCAGTATGACCGAGTTCGGCGAGCGTGGCTTCTAGGGCAGCGATCGCGGTGAGGATGTCGCGATCGGCAACAAAGCCTAAATGACCGATTCTAAAGATCTTACCCTTGAGATGATCCTGACCGCCAGCGAGGACGATATCAAACTTCTTTTTCATCACACTTCGCACCTGCTCCGCATCCACAGTCGTGGGTGCAACCGCCGTAATCGCTGGACTACCATGTCCATCGGGTGCATATAGAGCCAAACCCATCGCTGTCACTGCGGCGCGGGTAGCGTGCATGAGTCGTTGGTGACGGGCAAAAATCTGTTCTAGCCCTTCTGCCTGCATCATCTTTAGGGCAACTTGGAGGGCGAAAATCAGGTTGACTGGGGGCGTAAATGGGGTAGTGTTTTTAGCTGCATCTTTGCTGTACTTACCCAAATCCATATAGTAGCGGGGTAATTTGGCAACTTTATAAGCCGCCCATGCTTTGGAGCTAACCGTCACAAAACCCAAACCAGGCGGGATCATGAAGCCTTTTTGGGAGCCAGAGCAAACCACATCCAATTCCCATCGATCGATCGGCACATCCACCGCTCCCAGGCTAGTGACGGCATCGATGATGCTCAAAGCACCGTGGCCTTTGATATGTTTGGCGATCGATTCTAGGTCATTAATAACGCCTGTAGATGTCTCGCTATGAGTAACGATCACTCCTTTGATTGCTTTAGCAGTATCGGCATCCAATGCGGATTTGACATGTTCGGGATCGATCGGTTGTCCCCAAGGTGCGGTGACTTCCTGGACATCCAACGCGAATGCTTTGGCAACTTCCGCCCAACGTTCGCCAAATTTACCATTGTGAACGACCAAAACTCGATCGCCAGGGCTGAAGAAATTAATCATCCCTGCTTCCATCGCCCCAGTGCCGGAGACAGTCAACATCAACACATCATTTTGAGTTTGGTGCAACCACTTGAGATTGGCGGTGACATCTGCCATAATCTGACTGAACTCACCACTACGGTGCCCGATCGGGTGCTTGGCTAGAGCCAATAAGACGTTTTCTGGTACTGGCGTGGGGCCAGGAATCATTAACATTAATTTATTTTCCACAATCTTTATCCCGTATAAATAATAGTTAAACTTGCCATCTAGACTCAACCCACTCTCAACTGGGCACAACCTAAGTTTATTTGGAGAATATTAATTCTAGCTCAATACTACATCCTGCCGATAGGGGGCAGGCTAGTCAGTACGACTACAAACTACCGATCGATTCCTGATTTCCTCGTTTCTAGCGGCTAAGAGCGGTTAGAATCGTTATTGTCATCTCAGTTGCTACTATAGCCAATTTTCATAACTGGCAACCAACAGTGACTCCGAATCATGGCTATTGACAGTGTTACAATTTGTAAGCTATCGCTCCCGATGGCTCAAGCCAACGGAGATCGAGCCAATCGCCATAATTGCTATACTCAATCTTATAGTTAAATAGAGTAAGTTGTATCTACCCAAACCGATCGACGAGGATGAGGTCTGGTTTAGGGATATTATGGCATCATGTTAGCGGTATCTATAAGTAACCTTTAATCGCAAAAAAATATTATGACAAATAATCTGATTCCTTATGATTGTGGTGATGATGATGTAATTGCCTTTGGAGAGGCGATGTTTCGTTCTGGTAAGCTCAAAAAAGCGATCGGACAATCTTTTGATGGCTCAGTTGGTAGAGCGATCGATCAGAAACTACGTCAGCATGGTTTGGAGATTCCCATTCGGATGATCGGCTCGACTAGATTGGCAAATGAACATTGTCAATGGTTTGATGAAGGGATTAGTTGTGAAATTCTCGACCTAAGCACCCGCCGCTGGTGTAAAGGTAAAGTCAGAGTGCAAGTTTCAGTCGAATTTTTGGTAGAAGATACAGACGAAAAAATGTTGTTACCTGGCGATCTCGATCGTGAAGATTCATCTAGTGATGAGTATGTCAATAGCGAATATGTCCTCACAGGTATTCATCAAAACGGTCAGTAGAAATTGACACCAGAAAGGGAGTAGCTTTGCCAGACCATATTTTCCGAATCAGTTGAGGATGAAAAATGTCGCAAATCAAAATTTCTCAGAGTGCCCATAAATTACTACGCTGTCCCATCTGCCATTCCGAACTGACCCAAATAGACGATCGATTTGAATGTGTCAGTTCTGAATGTGCTTCCCACTTCCCCATCGTCGATGGCGTACCAGTATTGATAAATGAAAAATCGAGTGTTTTCTCGATCGACGACTTTACCTCACATCGCCAAACATTCTTCAAAAGTACCAGTAAAAATCAGCTCGGGAATTTTCTCAAAGGCTTAATCCCTGAAATTAGTAAAAATATCAAAGGCGCAGCAAACTATCTGCATCTGAGTCAGATATTGCTTCAAAAATCGCCGCATCCACGCGTCTTAACCATCGGCGGGAGTATTCTCGGTCAAGGGATGGAACATTTTGTCAATAACACTGCGATCGATCTGGTCGAGAGTGACGTTGCATTTGGCTCACGCACGATGTTAATCAGCGATGCACACGATTTGCCATTTCAGGATGGATCGTTTGATGGGGTGATTATCCAGGCTGTTTTGGAACACGTAGTCGATCCTCATCGGTGCTGTGCAGAAATCCATCGGGTATTGAAGCCACAGGGAGTAGTATATGCCGAAACGCCCTTCATCCAACAAGTACACAATAGTCCCTACGACTTTACGCGTTTTACCCATTTGGGTCATCGCCGCTTATTTCGGCAATTTGAGGAAATTGATAGTGGAGCCGCATGTGGCCCAGGGATGGCACTGGCGTGGTCTTATCAGAGTTTTTTGGTAAGTTTTACTACGTCGAAACAATTGCAACTGCTACTCATCGCTGTTGCAAGGTTGACATCTTTCTATCTCAAGTATTTCGACTATTACCTAATTAATAAACCAGGTGCGCTGGATGCCGCAGCAGGATACTATTTTATCGGCAGTAAATCGGAGCGGATTTTGGACGATCGAGATTTAATTAAGCTTTACAGAGGTGCGGGAGTCTAGGAGTTGACAGTTGACAGTTGCATACGCCTTCGGCGAGGCAAAGCCCTACGCGCTGTAAGTGTTGACGGAGCCTCTCGATCGAAAAGAGAAGCTTGCCGTAGACACAGACATGTCGCTAGACACTTTCCGTCTTCGACACGTCTGGCTTTACTTCTTGTTCGATAACCATGCTTCTGTCTGTTTGCGAACATAGCCATAAAAATCAGTTCGCTGCTCTTCCAACACTGCATCTCGGTATTCCTGGGCTTTGGCTAGATTGCGTGTAGACATCTGAGCCATCCGAGCCGGATTCGTGACAATTTCCCGAATTTTCTGGGCGAGGGCATCTACATCACCAGGTTCGACTAGATCTTCTGGTGGCAATAACTCTGGTACGCCTCCCACATTTGAACCAATACAAGGCAATGCCCGTGCCATCGCTTCTACCATTGCTCTGGGCAAGCCTTCTTGATAGGATGGCAGTACGAATAAATCAGATCGATCGAGCTGGCTTTGAACTGCATCCCCAGAGGCTAATTGTCCGAGAAAACTCACTCGCTCCTGAATATTTTCTGCTGCTGCCAAATCTTGTAGTTGTGCCCGATATTGTCCATCACCCAACATCGATAATTTGAGATCTAGTCCCGCTCTGACGCAGACAGCAACTGCTTTAATCAGAATGTCTGGAGCTTTATACAACTGAGACATGGTGCCGATAAAGACTAACATCACCGGACGATCTAATCTAGGCTCTAGGGGACGTGGCATCGCGATGATACTCCGATCGGGCAGCACTACATCCGATACCCCAATCGACAAATTTGGGCAAGGATATCGCTGCTGAAGGGCAAATTTGGTCACGTATATCGCCGCAAATGCCTTTGCACAGTCATCCCGCAGATCGCGTGAAAATAACCAGCGAAACAATGGACGCAAGGGATGATCGATCGATCCTGGCGCAAAGGCATCATAGGGATCGGCTACCACTTCCACCGCAAATGGATGATTGTTGCGGAGCAATCGCGGCTTCATGAGATTCGCTAGTCGGGAAGGAACGCGCAGAATAATGGCATCGTTGTCACCAATCGCATTTTGCGCCGCCTGTTTGATTTGGCTTGCCTTGAGCAGATACTGCCAAGGGCCGAGATAATTGGGTACTGCGGCAAACGAAACTCGATCTCCATCCGCAAGTTGCCAGTCCGCCGGAACACTCGGCACATCGCGAACACGACTGACTACGGACACGCGATCGAATACTTTGAGATACCGCAACCAAAAAGAGTAAGGAAAAGTTGTCTGTGTCCATACCCGTCCATCAGGTGTGCGATCGAAACGATGTTCGAGGGTGATAATTACTTTCATATTTAACTCGATCTAAAATTTTAAATTTTAATTATTGTTTGATAAATATTGCTTGAGATCGTTATTTAATTTAAATTATAAATCTAGATCGATAATAATGACTAATTATAATAGTTTTCAGATTAACGATTTAAATAATTTATCGAGATACTTTGTCATTACTTAGAAACGGCACAAGACTTATTTCTTGCCTTTCCTAAGTGAATCAAGCAGACCTTTTGCTCTTGAGTCACTTAGTTTACCGATCCATTTGATCCATAGATAAGGAACTAACGAGTACCAGATCAATGGTCGAAAAATCATCTGAGATGAACCGCGTGGATAGAATAGAAAGAATGCCACAAAAATTGCAATAATTGCCATTTTTAATGGATCGCGATCTCGGACTGCCCACTGGACGAATTTAGCAAAGAAAAATCCAATGACACCCATCAAAATTATCCCAAACCAACCAAAATTGAGATATGCTTCAGCAATAAATGAAAATCCAAAACTCCCACCTCGATCGGCAAATTCTTTGTCAATTTCTCCGACGAGCCAAAAATCTGGGATATCATAACCAGACATCGTTAATGCTGGATGACGACCTCCTGAAAATACATTGGGAATCAGAGTCAAAATCCCGACGAGGATAGTCATCCCCAACGCAAATGGTCTAACTTTAGGTACCAATTCCATCGTCCAACCGATCGTTGTGGCACTAAATCCCATCTCATGAATTGATGCGACTAGGGGATTATTTACACCTGTGAGCGTTTTGCTCAGAAATTCAACTGACAACAGATCCACACCTGCTACTTCATTTCTAGTCGCCCCCACAACTGGAAAAACTACCAGCAGCATAATCGCCGAAACAATTACCAACAGCGTTCTGGGCAGCGGGCGCACTACACTATCCCACAGCCACATCATCGCCAACAACGGCATCACCGCTGCTCCCCGCGTGCCGATCGTCAGCTTTGCACAGGTATAAAATAACAGATATATAACTGCAAATATCCGTAACTTTGGTTTTCGCTGTCCCCCAGCGATGACCAGAAATACTCCTGGAAAGATAAAATCAGCTAGGATAATCGCTGATGCTGCAAACCCAGTTACTGCTTGTTGCTCATAAAGAGAACCATAACCACCAGCTTTAGCAACTTGGATCGCTCCAATAGCGGTGACTAATACAGGGATAATAGAGATATATAGAAAGATCTGCCCGACTAGCAGTACAGTACTTGATGGGACGATCGACGATTTAAATAACGATCCGATTTTGGGCTTGGGCTGATACGATGACCTCATCTTCGCTGGAGCATATGGGACGATTGCCGAGCTAGAAATTGGTTCGATCGTTGACTGCCGATCTAGAAATCCTCGAAATTTCAGGGAATCATTTTTTCGGCGATCGAGTAAGATACATAGCAATGCACCAAAGTGCATTGCCGCAAATGCGAGGGTCACGAGATAAACTATCTGTAATGACTCGGAAAATGAAAATGTATTGTTTAAAAATCCATTCTCATTGAGCTGGAAAACTTCTAAGATGATTTGTCCACCATTAAAGATCGTGGCTGAAAGTAGAAACAATACATACGGATCGAATAAGCGTTTGGTCGCCAGATACCAAGAGCCAAAAAACCAAATTGTTAGTACCAAAAAGAGATGGCACACGATCTGAAATGATGCTTCTGCTGAAAACATAAATCCAGATGGATCGATCGCATAGACTATCCCAAATACGACTAATCCAATCAGAATATATGATTGAATCAATACCACCAGCCAGTTATTACTGTTTTTTTGCATCATCATCTTACTTCTCTCCACCAGTATGTATTTTCTAGTACACCGAACATTCCAATGCCCCTGCGCTCCAATGCTCAGATCCAGCTAAATAAGGGCTTTATTTAGAGTACCCATTTTCACGCCCTGTTCCACCTGAGTACCGCCATAAATCTTCATCAGTTTGGCAACCCCAACTTGAATATTGAAAGGACTCTGCTCAACAATAGTTAGAGCTTCCTGCCGATCGATCGCCGACTGATGCCCACGGATGATTTCCGATGCCCACACCGAGGCTGGTTGAGACAAACTCAATCGAGTGACTAGCGGTTTGACAATACACACCTCTGTCGTAATCGCCTCAGACAAAAAGGCTCGCAGACCTGCTGCTTGCACCTCAATTCCTACCAGAGGTAGCCCTTCACACAAAGAAGGCATCACAAACACATCCATTGCTCCCTGCATCAAACTCGGCACATCGGGACGACTACCTGCAAAAATCGTGCGATGTCCGATTCCCTGTGCTAAGGCTTGCTGCTCGATCTGGGGTCGTAGATCGCCCTCACCCACTAATAAAAGGTAAGCTTGTGGCTGTTGTTTGAGGACTTCGGCAAAGATGTCCACAAGAAAAGTGTGGTTTTTTTGCTGCTGAAATCGACCGACATGTCCGACGACAAAGGCTGCTGCTGGTATTCCCAGTTCGGCACGAATGCTGGCGGCATCGCTAGCTGTGGCAAATGGGGTTAGATCGATACCATAGTAATAACTTTGCCAACGCGGATCGTTTTTCCAGTTTTTGCCAAACAAGTCGGCACTAGCAACATCACTGCACCCCAATCCGATGGTCGCGTGGCGATCGATCCATCTAGTCATCAATTTCAAATACAAGCGTCGCCGCCAGCTAGAGTTGGCTTCTAGAGCGGTAGAGTCGATATGACTGTGGCAGACTCGAATCGGTACGCCAGCTTGGTGAGCTAACTTGAGCACATAGCCATTGTAGTGATGAATATGGCTGTGAACGATATTGTAAGGGCCATAGTCGCGGAGGACTTGTTTGAATTTTTGAGCGTACTCGATCGGATTGGATGGCCCCGTACAGGGGATAATCCGGCTACCTAGAGCGCGAATCTCATCATCATAAGCACACGTAGCGGTCGTATTGACGAGAAAGTCCATTTGGAAGATGTTTCTGTCGATATTGCGTAAGATGTGCATTAGCCAAGTTTCCGCGCCCCCACGATCCATCATCCCGACAATGTGGAGAATGCGGATGGGAGGGCGACTGGGATCGAGGTTCATAATTTTTTTTTTAGGCATCTGCATCGGAAAATGTAAACAAAACGACTGATTTCTCGATCGGGTTGTGCCTCAAGTTTAGGTATATAGTATCCCGATCGTCATCGGCAGTAATACGCAATACAGTAGGTTTTAGGCTTTAGGCTTTAGGTTTTAGGGGATAGAGGGTAGAGGGTAGGGGGTAGGAAGTCTCAACTAAGGTTGCGTTACGGCTGCCGAGTATGCCCTACATGAGCATAAGCCGATCGGTTGGGATTGCTATGGCTATTGCGGCGATAGTGCCGTAGATCGTTGTTTGAGTTTGAGCAGCGCGTGAGTAATTACGCCTAAGTTCAGTAGCAACTGGACGACGGCTGCCAAAGTCAAGGCTAGAGCGGCACCTTTCATTCCCATCGTGGGAATCAACCACAGACAT
>ENA-OFCD01001108-OFCD01001108.1-metagenomes-genome-assembly--contig:-NODE-1108-length-14773-cov-4.095597_pt1 | contig 14773 bp, 13 predicted proteins | sample MGYA00153392_OFCD01 | MGnify analysis MGYA00153392 | reverse complement strand
GGGAGCTCACCCTTGCCGCGTAATTGCATCACAATCGAACTGTTTGTCGCTCTAGGTTGGGTCCTCTGTCTTTCTCGCGTTTCGCAACGCACCGAAGCTGCGCATTGTGGTGTACGCGTTGGGCGCGGAGGCGATGAGCTTTCCGATTGGCTATTACATGCTTTAACACACTGACGACTTGATGCCGCGCTTTGCCGAGCCACGGGTGCTAAGACCCGCCGTATGAACGAGCGTCCGGCTCCAACCCCAGCTTTGCTTGCGCCCATTCGCTTTGGGCGGCCGGCGTTCGTCGGTGAGACGATCTCACTGGGCGCGTCGCAACGACAGCAGCTCGCCGTGCGCGAGATCAACGAGAAAGAGGCATTCACGCTGATCGACGGCGACGGCGTCGGCTTCCGCGCGAGCCTGCAAGAAGGCGGTCGCGCGCTCGTTTATGAGAAAATGGCTGGCACCACAGAGTCCGGCGCGCGCATCACTCTCGTGTGCTCGGTGCTCGCCAAGCAGCGAATGTTGACTGTCGTGCAGAAGGCCACCGAGCTCGGGTGCGTGCGTATCGTGCCGGTGTTCTCGGACCACGGCGTGAAGCCGACCGACATCGAGAAAGAGAAGCCCTCCACCTGGTTCGTCCAAGCCATCAAAGCATGCCGACAGTGCCGGCGCGCCTCGGTGCCGGACGTTCAATCCGTCACTCCGCTAGCGAGCGCGCTCGCGGCGCCTTATTGGGTCAATGCGACTGAGCGGTTCTGGCTCGACGATCGCACCGCCGCGCCCGGCGACCCTTTCGCGGCGGACTCTGAGCGTAGCGAAGGCGACTATGCACTAGCCGTCGGCCCCGAGGGCGGCTGGTCCGACACGGAGCGCGAACTCATCGCCAAATCTGCGAAGGCAGTGCCGCTCGGTAATCGCATATTGCGCGCGGAGACGGCCGTTTTCACGGGCCTCGCGCTGTTGCAGCACAGACTCGGCGACCTACGGTGAGCAAGAGCGACGAGCGCGATTCGAGAACGCGCAACCCTCCTCCCTCTCTTCGCGCGCCTATTTCGCGAACTCTGGACCGTTCACCTATCACTGCAGTCGGACATCACGCAATCGTCACGACGTGCACCGGCTTGCCGCTCGGGTTGGTGGTGCCGTCGCCGAGAGAGCCGCTCGAGTTGTCACCCCAGCATGCGTCGCATCGCGCGCAACGTGAAGCGCGGGCGAGACGATCCGGTGTATCGTCGAGAACAAGCATCTTCGTCGTCGCCCCCATGGCCGCTGACTGCGTCCGCCGTCAATTGCGCGGTCATCTTCGTTGATGTCGGCAAGCCTCGCGGCCGTAGGTGACGACAAAGCAACGACGTGAAGACGACGGATGCGTGCCCTCCGCATTCTCGCGAGCAGTAGGACCACAACGAACGATCGCCCAAAAGACAATCCCACCGGACCGGTCCTTGCTTTGTATTCCCGCAACGAGCGAGATTGATCACACCAAGATGGATTGATTTGACCGACGACCGTCCGTCACAAGAAGTGGTTGGGCGTTGGATTTCGACGACCGATCGAAAACCCATCCGGTCGGCTTCCAGGGTTCCGTTTGAACTCTCTCCAACGATAAAATGTTCGTACGATCACTGTGTGCCCTCCTTCTGATACCGGACGCCGCACCCACTTCGATCACGACCGGAGCGCGTCGTGAACTCTATTGGCCGCACGCTCGCCCGCTCGCGATCTCGCGCCGTCGGTAAATCGGCGAACGCGACGGGCAAAGCCATGAGGCGTTCGGCCAGCCACCCGGCGTCTCGCCATCGCGGCCCGGATCTGCTACCGATTCACCGCTGGCGAAGCCAATCCGCTCAGTTGTTGTCGTTCGCCAAAGGCGACGACAATTTGCGCTTCGTTCAGTTCAGGAGAAGCACCGATGATCCCGAGTTTCAAAGCCAAGAGCTACGATTTCACCGAGTTCGTGACCGCGCGTAATTTCATCGCGGGCGAGTGGTGCGATCCTCTCACCAGCAAGGCGACGCTCGAGGTGCTGAACCCGCGTCACGACAAGGCGATGGCCACCGTCAAGATGGGCGGCAAGGACGACGTGGACGCAGCCGTCCGCGCGGGCGAAGCCGCCTTCAAGGAGTGGCGCAACGTCCCCATCCGCGATCGCGCGCACGTCCTCTATCGCGCCCGCGATCTCATGAAGCAGAACCTCGAGGAGCTCGGTTGGCTCCTCTCGCACGAGAACGGCAAGACCTTCAATGAGGCGAAGGCCGAGGTGGAAAAAGGCATTGAGTGCCTCGAGTACGGCTGTTCATTGCCGAACCTCGCTGTGGGCTCCGCATTGGAGGTCAGTCGCGGCGTCACGTGCGAGGTGACCTACGAGCCGCTCGGTGTCGTGGCCGGCGTGGTGCCGTTCAACTTCCCGATGATGGTCCCGCTGTGGATGCTCCCGCAGGCGCTCGTCGGCGGGAACGCGTTCGTGTTGAAGCCCAGTGAGCGCGTGCCGCTCAGCACGATGCGATTGGTGCAATTGCTCGGAGAAGCGGGCTTGCCCAAGGGAGTGCTCAATCTCGTTCAAGGTGGCAAAGAGGTCGTCGAGGCGCTCTGCGATCACCCGAAGATCAAGGCGTTTGGCTTCGTCGGGTCGACCAGGGTCGCCAAGGCCGTCTACGGCCGCGCGAGCTCCACGGGCAAACGCGCAGTGTGTTTGGGCGGCGCGAAGAATCATTTGATTGTAGTCCCCGATGCGGACGTCGCCGTCACGGCAGACAATGTCGTCGCTTCGTTCATGGGGTGCGCGGGGCAGCGCTGCATGGCCGCCTCGGTGCTCATCGCCGTCGGTGACGTCGAGCACATCATCAAGGCAGTCGTGGAGCGCGCCGCCAAGATCGTCACCGGCACGGACATGGGCCCGGTCACGACCGAAGCCGCATTGAAGCGTATCGTCGGTTATGTGGACAACGCCGAGAAGAGCGGCGTGAAGGTGCTGCTCGACGGACGCGGCGTGAAGGCGAGCCCCGGCTACTGGGTCGGCCCCACCATCCTGGACAACGTCTCTCCCGAGATGCCCTCAGGCTGCGAAGAGATTTTCGGGCCAGTGCTATCCATCATTCGCGTCCCCAACCTCGAGCGCGCCATCGAGATCGAGAACGCGAATCCCTACGGAAACGCGGCGTGCATCTACACGACGAGCGGCGACGTCGCGCGACGCGTGATGGGCGCGGTCGACGCCGGCATGTGCGGCGTCAACGTCGGAGTGCCCGTCCCTCGCGAGCCGTTCGGCTTCGGCGGCTGGAACGACTCGGCCTTCGGCGCTGGCAACATCACCGGTTGGGACGGATATCGATTCTGGACGCGCCAGCGGAAGATCACCACCAAGTGGTCACTGCAAAAAGATCAGACTTGGATGTCTTGAACCGCGCCTAGAGAGCCCCCCCCGAGAATCGCGAGTGACCGTTGCGCGCCCTCACCCGGCGGCCCCTCCCATGAAGGGATAGGGCAAGAGAGAAGATTGTCATGATGGAATCCAAAGAGATGATCGAGCTGTGCACCAAGCACAGTCTCTTTTCGTGGTCGGCGACTGGCAAGATCGATCCGATGCCCATTGCGCGGGCGGAGGGGATTTATCTCTATTCGCCAGAGGGCAAACGCTGGATTGATTTCAACAGTCAATTGATGAGCGTCAACATCGGGCACGGCCACCCGCACGTGATCGACGCGATCAACAAGCAGGCGGAGACCCTGATTTACGCCTATCCGGGGATGGCTACCGAGGTGCGCGCTCGATTGAGCAAGCGACTCTCCGAGCTCGTACCTGGGGACATCAACACGTTCTTTTATACATTGGGAGGCGCCGAGGCGAATGAGAACGCCATCAAGGCGGCGCGCTTGTTCACGGGCCGTCACAAGATCATCGCGCGCTATCGCAGCTACCACGGCGCGACGCATGGCGTGATGTCACTGACCGGCGATCCGCGCCGCTGGCCCAACGAGCCGGGAATGTCCGGAGTCGTCCGCGTGATGGACCCCAAGCCATACAATTACTCATTTGGAGACAGCGACGAAGAGATCGTCGCCGAGAACCTCAAGTACTTGGACGAGGTCATCCAATACGAAGGCCCGCACACGATCGCCGCAATGTTCATCGAGACGGTCACCGGGACCAACGGGATATTGCCTCCGCCTAAGGGCTACTTGCAGGGCCTCAAGGCGCTCCTCGAAAAGTACGGCATCCTGCTCGTGTGCGACGAGGTGATGTGCGGCTGGGGACGCACCGGCAAGCTCTTCGCGTTCGAGCACGGCGGCATCGTCCCGGACATCGTCACGATGGCCAAGGGGCTGACGAGCTCTTATATGCCCTTGGGCGTGATGGGATTGAGCGACAAGATCGCCGCTCACTTCCAGAACAACGTCTTCTGGGGCGGCCTCACCTACAACGCTCACCCGATGTGCCTCGCTGTTGCAATGGCGGTCATCGACGTGCTCGAGAAGGAGAAGCTCGTCGAGAACAGCGCCAAGATGGGCGTCGTGATGAATGCTCATATGGCGCGCATCCAGAAGAAGCACAAGTGCGTCAAAGAGCACCGCAACATCGGATTGTTCGGCATCATTGAACTGCAAAAGAATTCCAAGGGCGAGCGCTTGGTGCCTTACGCTGGCGCACATCCGGTGATGGGCAAGCTCGGCAAGTTCTATCGCGACGAGGGCCTCTTCACCGTGCTGCAGTGGGGCACCGTGATGTGCAACCCGCCGTTGACGATCAATGAGCCGCAATTGGCCGAGTCATTCGACATCATCGACCGCGGCTTGTCGCTCGTGGACGAGGTCTTCGAGGGCTGAGTCGGCGGGTCAATGCGAAGTTTTGGGCGTTTCCAGGGATTGAGATGCGCACCGAGCTCGCCTGACACTCCTCTGCCTGGCGCTTTCCAAAGTGTGGATTCGCGTCGCCAGGCGGAGACGCCTCCATTGCGGCAGTCTCATCGCACGCCGCAAAGGCGTGCAGAGCGCCGATCAGAGATGATGTTGCGGCGTGCCTCGCGTCTGCAAGCTTCGAGCACTCGGCCGTCCACCATACCATCGGCAAGCGCAAGCACTCGGTCGCGCGCAACGCGCACACTCCGATCCAACTCGTGACGCTCACGGTTGGTGGACGCCGCGTCCTCATCGCGTTCGAAGGTGTAGGTCGTATGCGCCAAGGCGACGCTCGAGGGACTCGTGGGACGAACCACTCCGGGGATTGTACAAAGCAGCGTCGACAAGCGATCCATCTCGGCAAGCCGTGCCGCGTCGTCGCCGTAAGACTCGCGACGGAACGCCGCCCACTCGGCGTCGGTCGCACCACGCGAGACGCACTCCCTATCTGCAACGGCAACGAGGCCAAGGAACGCACGCAGGTTCGGCGCGACGACCTCGGTTGATTCGAGATCGCCTCTCGGCACGACTAAGACGATCGGGCGCTCGTCTTTGGTCCTATCGCCATCGAGGAGGAAGCCGAAGTGATTCGACTCGCCCCGAGACGAAGCCATAAGGGCTCGAAGGCATCCGAGGGCGACGCGGGCGACACTTTCTCGGCGAGCTCGACGAGCGCAGTCAGTGTTGCCCCGGGAGCCATTCCGAGTTTCTTCGTCAACTCTAGCGCTCGTCCTGTGCGGTATATATATAGATAGATATAGGGTCGACGCGATCCGAAAGGATCGGGATGTATCGACTGCGCTCGCGCTTCGTCATCGCTGGGTACTTCGTACTGAAGCGACTGCCAGTTGAGGTGTGGACGCTGCGTGATCGCACCGGCGCGACACTGTGCGCGCTGCCGTGTGAGCGATGGGTGCGCGCGACGAGCGGTGACTATATCGATCTCTCCGCTAACGGCGGCACCGATCACAAGCGCGTGGATGTCTCTGTCGCTCTTCCTGTTCCGCCTGGAACGAGCGTGATCGTGCACCCTGTCACCGAGCGCGGCACGCCACGCTTCGCACGGATCAGCATAGGCATCATGGTCCTTCCCTATTTAGGCGGATTCTTTTTCGGCATGCTCGGGGTCGTGTTTTGCGCTCACGACTCGGGCACGAGCACGAGCTGCCAAGGCATCGGCGGTATGCGAGTCGCTGGAGGTGTAATGGCGGCGAGCATTGGACTCGCGACAGCGCACCTCCTCTGGCAGTCATGGACGCGAGACCTGCACCTCTACGTGGAGGAGAGTAGCGCCTCACTCGCCCCCGCTGCGCCAGCACAAGTGAGCTTGGAGCCCGGCGCGATTCGACTCCAAGCGGGCGGCGTGCAGACTTGGTTTACGCCCGCCGGAGTGATCGGTTCATTCTGATACCCCCTTAGGGTCGGTACCATCAAGACATAGAGCGTGATTGCCACTCAATGGGGTTGGTCGAGCCAATCGAACGCCTCGCTGAAGACGCGCTCACCGTCCGCGATTTGCCCATGCGTGCAACCCGGTATTTCGATGTAGATCAAAGGCACTTCTTTCGACATCAATTGTTTGGCTCCCGCCTTCATTCGATAGGGCACGTCCATGCGGCACGACATCGCGACGACCGCCCGCGCCTTCAACAACGAGCGACCGCGACGTCTTCTGGAGGTGCGATGATCACCAATCGAGGGAAGAGCTCGGGCCAGCCTTGGTGCACCATCTCTGCGATCGACGCGCCCGATGAGTAGCCGACGAGCGTGAACCCGTCTGGCGGCGCTGACATGCCGGTCGCCGCGAGCGCCTTGTCGATGCGCGACTTTTGGAGCGTCGCGCTCCACGTGAACGAGCGAAAGCCCGAGTCTGGAGCGCCACAGGGCGCGTCGCCGTCGATCGCGACCACCCCTCGGTGCGCGCGCGCCGCCTCCGGAAACGCGAGCACGTACGCGTATGCGTTCGAGCAGAGGCCGCGCATGAAGACGACTCGCGTCGTGCTGCCGGCCGACGCGCGCACGAATGACGCCTCCGAGTCTTTGGGTACTAGTGCGCGCTCGACGATCGCGGGCGGTGGCACACTGATCTCGACCGGCGACTCGAGACCCTGCGCGCTGGGCGCAACTGCGTCGCGTTCGGCATGCGGCTCGGGGTCGATCGTAGCGTTCGTCTTGGGCGATTGGCATTGGAGTGCGAACAGCAGCCAGACGACGTGACGGAAGACTCGCACGATCGTTATGTCGCCTCGCCCGCTCTTTTCATGACGCGAATTCTGGGCGGCCTCACGACAAGGCTCATTTGATGCGCATGCGAGCCCGCACTTGTTTGGAGCTCGCGTGACCTTCGAGGAAGAGGCTGCGAAACCAACGGCCGCCCGCGTCCTCGTCTACCCGCTTGGACCACGTTGCAATGACGCTCGCGCTCGGCAGCTCGAGCGGTGGCGTGCGTAGCTCGATGGCAAACAGCTCACGCGCGCGCTCGGCGACGCTGCTGGCGATAGTACAAAGCGCGTCGGAGTCTCGGACCGCGAGCGGTGCGGTCGCGAAGTGTGGCAGTCGCAATACGATCGTCCGACGCGCGCCGTGGGCCTCGAGCGCGCGATCCACTGCGCCATCGGCGCGTCCTTCCACCGTCACGACGACGTGCGGATATGCGAGATAGTTCGTACGTGACAGTGAACGCCGCTTCGCTGCGGGGTGATGGCGGCGCATCATCACGACGAATGGGTCGCGGTAGAGCTCTACTCGGCAGAGGGCGTTTGAACGCGGTAGGGATGCCTCACCGATGAGCGCGAGATCGGCCTCGCCGGCGACGAGCGAAGAGAGAGAGCGCTCCGAGACGCGATCGATCCACACCGCGGCGTTGGGTGCGTGCGCGCGGAAGTACGCCATGAAGTCCCCGAGGATCACAATTTCGAAGTAGTCGAGCGTGACCAGGCGAAAGGTTCGGGTCGTCGTGTGCGGATCGAAGGGCGGGCTCGGCGCCAGCGTCTCGGCCAGTCGATCGAGCGCCGAAGGCAGCGCCGCGGAGAGCCGCGCGGCGAGCGGCGTGAGCACCAACGTGCGGCCCGACGGTATCAAGAGTGGATCGGCCAGCACTGCGCGCAGCTTCGCGAGGGTATGGCTCATCGCCGACTGCGAGACGTGCGCTTTTCGGGCGGCGGCGCTCACATTGCGCGTCTCGAGCAGCGCCTCGAGGGCGGGCAGCAGGTTCAGGTTGATCTGACTGAGGTCCAATTTGCTCATACGTGTCATGAGATGAATGCAGTTCCGCTCATGGTGTGCCGGCCTCACTACAATGTCCATGAAGACGAGCGCGAACGACGCTGAGGGTTTGGCGGCCGAGGTCTTGGTGACGGGCGCGACCGGCATGATCGGTCGATGGCTACTCGCCTCACTGACGCGAAAAGGTCGCGTGACGGCGGCTTTGGTGCGTGGAGCGGCGAAGCGCGAAGCGGAGCTGCGGGCGTTCGTGGATCGCATCGGCGGCGACGCCAACAAACTCGTGGTCGTCGAGGGCGACGTCGAGCAAGAAGGCATAGGGCTCGCGCTTGCACTGCCTCACGTGCGAGTGGTTCATCACCTCGCGGCTCGCTTCGCATTCGACCTCACACGCGAAGAGGCACGGCGCTCGAACGTCGAGGGTACGCGCCATGTCATCCAATGGGCATGCGCCCAGCCCATGCTGGAGCGCTTCGTCTTCCTCGGCGGCTACCGAATGACGACGATCGATCTCGCGGCACTCGACGACGCCACGCTCGAACGGCGCTATGCATCGGGCGCGTACGAAGGCTCGAAGTTCGAGTCATATCGTCTCTTCCGCAAGCTCGCGGCCGAGCACGAGCTGAGATGGACCGCAGTCCATCCGAGCGGCGTCATCGGAGACTCACGTACGGGTGAGACGACGCAGGTCGTCGGCATCGGCAACACGGTTCAGCGCTTGTTCGCGGGTGACATGTCGGCCCTCGCCGGATCAACCGATACTTTCGTCCCGCTCGTGACGGTCGACTACCTCGCAGAGTACCTCGCGAGCGTGCCCGAGCGAGAGGCGAGCCTGGGCAAGGACCTCGTCGTCCTCGATCCCGCGAGCCCGCCGCTGCCCGAGCTGGTGCGACGGATTGCCGAGGCGCTCGGGGTTGCGGCACCGACGTTCTCGTTGCCCGTCAAGCTCGTCGCGGCGCTGCCGAGCCGTTGGACGGGTATGCACCGGGAGAGCGTTGGCTTTCTGTCGACCGATCGCTACGACACGCGTGAGGGCGATGCGCATGCGCGCGCCGTCCACCTCGTGCATCCGCCTTTGGAGCGCGCGCTAGCACGCTGGTGCGAGTACCTCGTATCGACACGTTTTCTGTCCGAGCCGAGTGCCGAGCATGGCCACTTCGCGCATGGGGTCTTCACAGTCGGTGACCCAACCGCGAGCTCTGTGGTGTTGCTCCATGGCATTCCGTTCGACAGCGATGCGATGTCCCCAATCGCGCGCCGACTCGGCACGTCCACGGCCAGACTCGATCTGCCAGGACTAGGCCGTTCGGCACCCGGACGGATCGATGCAGAGTGGTTGGGCTCGGTGCTGGCAAGACGCACGCGCCCTGCAGTGCTCGTGGGTCACTCGCTCGGCGCGGCGCTCGCCGTTCGCACTGCCGCGGCGCATCCCGAGAAGGTCGCTGCACTCGTGTTGATCGCGCCGTCTTTCCTCATGCGGCCAGCGTCGTGGACGATGCAGCTACGACCGGTCGTCGCGCACGTCCTTGGCGGACTCACGACACAAGCGGCCTTCGAGAAGCGATTCGTCTCCGACGCGTCAGAGCTGGCGGGTGAGGCCGCTCGCAGCGCGATCGCAGCACTTGCGCGCAAGGGCGTGGCCCGACGTATCGCCGATGCGCTCGCCGCCGCCACGACACAGCGAGCGCGTCAGGCAACCCTCGAAGCGTATCGCGCGCTCTCCGAACGCGGAGTTCCGGTGCTGATTTTGCACGGGAGTACCGAGCCGCTCGTCGAGCCGACGCTCAATGCCGACGTGTCCAGGATAGAAGGCGCCGGACATAACCTCCACCTAACGCATCTAGAGGAGATCGCGCCGAGGAGCCGCGCTCTCGTCGAGCACTATCATATATGACCGAGCAGACTGCTCACTAGCGGTTACCGGATTGATGGTGACAACCGAACTTGATTGGAGTTCTCAGTCGTCACGCCAAGATTGCGCGGGCCAGGATCGAGGGTGCACTTTATCGAACACTAGCGTACGTGTCATACTTCGTGAGCCGCGCCGTGGTTCGCATAGACGGTTGCCACACGCGCGATCGCCTCAGTGCGGCGCTCGCGCTGCACACGCTTTTATGGGCAAGTCGCCACGAACGAAGCCCGGAGTCGAAGCGAGACTAGGACGTATAGGCGGCGCGTATTTCTCAGAAGCTCAACTCCTCACCGTCTCTCTCAGCAAGACTGTTGGACAGAAAGTTATCCATGATCGCGGCGCTTCGCACGCTCAATAGAGAAATGCCGATGGCATTTTCGATGAGTTGGCGCGCACCTTGCTCGATGCTCGTTGAACCCCAGCAACATTGGAGGACATCATGAGCACACTCGCCGACGTTGTGGAGATGAATGGTCGCCGCGTTCTGTCTACCCAGGCTGACGTACGCATCATCGATGCTGTCGAACAGATGTGCGACCAGCACGTCCGCGCCCTACTCGTGGGTGAAGTGACTGACCCCAAGGGAATTGTTTGTGAACGCGACATCCTCGAGCGCGTGATTCTGTCGCGCAAAGACCCGGAGATGATGACGGTCGCAGATGCGATGACGAGCCCGCTGGTGCTGTTGTCGGTTACCTGCACGCCAGAAGACGCGCTTTCGTTCATGCTCGAGCATCGCTTGCATCAAATCCCCATTTTTTCGGATGAAGTCGTCATCGGGATCGTGTCGTCGAGCGACCTGTTGAGGTGGGCTACGAGAGCGCAACTGAACCAGATCAGAGACCTCAACGACTACGTCGCAGGTCGATACCCGGGGTGAACGCTCCGAACGCGCTATCCAAGAGCATCGACCAGTCAGCTGTCATCGGCTCTTGGTGCGCCTGTTGGTTCGCGCTCGGCTACCGACTATGCTCTAGGGATGGCCATCGTTCGCGGCACCGCTATGGCTCTTGCACCCACCGTGGTTGTCCTTGCATGTGGCAGCTCGCAGGTCACCTACGACGACGCCGGGGTCGGGGAGGCGGGGCCCGACGTGGTGGCGAGCTGCGCGGCGCCTCGGACGTCGTGCGGCGGCGTAATGGGTAGATACGCGCACCGACAGTCATCGGATGGTTCGACGCGCGCTGCTCGTGGCTTGTCTGGTGTGAATTGCAGGCTCTGCGAATGCACACACTTTCGACCTGCAGGCCAAGATGCCCACGCACCTCGCGGCGATGTTCGCAGTCAATTGGTTCGGGATCCCCAAGAGCGACCCGCAGGGCGCAGGTGTCGACTTGGGTTATGGCAATTGGCTTCAACGCTTTCCGCAATGCCAACTCAATGACGATCCGGCGAAATGCGCCGACGATGGGGATGCTGGTCGCCAGCGTTGGATTGCGTCCAAGCGGCGGCCCCTTGCCGGCATCTACTCGTCGAGCGGCCGTGACGAAGAGAGCCGCCGCCGAATCGATTTGATGCTCTCGTGCACGCGACGTTCATGCGACTTGGGCGCGCGGCTCGACGCGTTCGTCTTGCAACTCGACAGCATCAAGTTCACGTCTGCGTATCCGCAGAGTCAGCAATCGGCAACCTGGGACACGGCTTATCGCGCAGTACTCGCGTTCCTGGACCGCGCGGACGAGGCCAAGCTTCCGGGCTCCGTTTGGCTTGGAAACGACGCGACGGTCTATTGGCACTTCGGCGCGTCGTTCGGCCTCAATACGCAAGCGCAGCGAAAGGCCGCACTCCAAGACGACATTGCCGACATGGCAACGCTCGCGAGCAAGCACGCTGGCGCCGCGTCGATCGGCGGCAAGCCGCTTCTCGCGTTCTACGTCGACGCACAATTGATGACTCCCGCGGAGTGGCAGACCGTCCTCGACGGCGCACGCACGGCCAGCGGCGTCGACTTCTACGCCCTGGGGATGACGCTCAATGGCGCCTTCTTTTCGGCGTTCGACGCGCTGTCGCCGTGGGTCAATCTCGGCTTGTAGGCGGGCGCGACGGGCAACAGTCTACGCGCCCGCGGGAGCGACTATGCAAGGAAGGCGCACGCACAGCTCGTGACCGGCGTCGGTGCATTTCCCGGTCGCGTCGTCTTCGGCGGCGTGGCGCCGGGCTTCGACGACTTCACTCTCGATTGGGACGCATGCGCTCCTCGACAAATGCCGCGCGATCCGGACGTCCTTGCCGGGCAAATGGACTATCTCGGGACGCAGCAGATGCGCGGAGTCGTGCTCGACACTTGGGACGATTGGACCGAAGGCTCGGGCTTGAGCCCGACGTCGAGGAAGGACCCGCGAAGCTCATTCAATTCAAACAGACGCTCGGTACGCTCTACGGCGAAGCGCCGGATCCCACTGGCGATCAAATCCTCGCGAAGCGCTGGTTGTCGTACGGGCAAGCGCGCAATTGCTGCTTCGAGGTCGACGCGGGATGCAAGGCGGGTGTCGCGCCTCAAACCAATTTGGTTGCCCATCTCCCGTGGGCGACGGCTCGGTCGACGCTGCCAATTCCGTGGACGGCGCTGTCAGCGCGGGCTCGGACGAGAGCGCCAATACGGCAATGCATGGAGAGGCGGGCGGCTGTGGTTGCAATACCGAGGCGGGCGGCGCGGACGCGCTTCTGGGACTCTTGCTAGGCGCCGAATTGATCTGACGCCGTCTCCGCTCGCGCGCCTGAGGCCGCTTGGGATCACGAATATTTTCCAAGGGCAACCAAGTCGCCAACGAGATCCTTCGCGACGACGGGCGAACAGACGGGTGGGCTCACATGGCGGCGCTGGACGAGAGTGTCTCAATCATCAAAGGCGCAATGGAGGCGACATCCTCTTTGGCGAGCTTCTGACTTCCCGGGTGTGAATCCGTTCCCATGATTGTCGCGAACACGCCAGTTGCTCGGAGTTTGTCGAGTGAGTCTCCTGGCAAGACGATATGACTCGCGATCGCGTGGACCTTCGTGGCGCCGGCTGAAACGTAGGCCTTCGCAGCTTGTAGCAAAGAGGACCCCGTACGGATCATATCGTCGTAGATGACGACTTCCTTGCCGCGCACGTCCGCGTTCACACCTGTCACCGACGTGTCTCCGGACGTGGCGTCTCGCTTCTTGTAAACGAACGCGGGCTCCACTCCGAGGTCGCGGGCGAGGCTTTGAACCCATTTGGCGCGGCCCGCGTCGCACGCTCCCAAGACGAACTGCCTGTTGCCCATATGGGCTTTGATCTTCTTGGTGATGAGCGCGGCGCCGTAGACGTGCCGCGTCTGCACGCTATCGTCCAAATAGAACTCGATGCCGTCCGTATGCAGATCGAACAAGAACACTCGGGTGCCGCCCTCGGGCGCCGGGATTGCAGACAACAATCTCGCGCGCGTCTTGGCGACGACGACCTCGCCGGGCTTCACGGCGCGCTCCATCGTCGAATATCCGAAATAAGGCATGACGATGGCGAGCGATCGCGCGCCGCCTCTCGCGATGCCACAAGCAAGGTCGAAGACCTCCAACCAATCCATGTCCGTGGGGGTGCCGCCAAGCAGCAGGACGTCGCGCCCCCAGAGGTCTTGGGTGATTCGCAAATAGCGCTCGCCGTCCGGGAACTGCTTGCGCTCGATGGTCCCGCGCTCGAAGTCACGGGCGGCGAGGAACGCAGGCTCTAGGTACGCATACGAGGGGATGGTGAAGAGCAATCTGCGCATCACCCGCCGTTCTATCATAGATGGTCTATGCTCCGCGCATGCATGCGCGCACCACGATTGACTGCGATTTCAGCCCTCGTTTCACTTGCGCCTATTTGAGAGTCGCGAACGACGAGTGCGCATTCATCGAGGCTCACACCTCGCACGCCGTCCCGAAGCTGTTGGCGGCGCTCGCCGCGGCAGGCAAGCGCGTAGAGGACGTGAGGTACGTCGTCGTCACGCACGCGCACCTCGATCACGCGGGAGGCGCGGGCGCGCTCTTGTCGCACTTGCCGAACGCGATACTGCTCGCGCACCCTCGCGCGGCGCGGCACTTGATAGACCCGAGCAAGCTCGTCGCGAGCGCGACCAGCGTCTACGGCAAAGAGCGCTTCGCCAAGCTCTACGGCACAATCGACCCCATTCCCCAGGAGCGCGTGCGCGCCCTCGAAGACGGCGCGACGTTCGAGCTGGGCGGCGCGACTTTCACCGTGCACCACACTGCAGGTCACGCCAAACATCATTTCATCGTGCACGACCCGAGGATTCATACCGTCTATACCGGAGACACCTTTGGCCTCGTGTATCCTCAATTGCAAAGAGGCAAACGCTTCGCGCTGGCGAGCACGAGCCCCACGGACTTCGACCCGATCGAGGCACGCAAGAGCATCGACAAGGTGCTCTCGCTCGAAGAGTCCGCGGCGTGCCTCACGCACTTCGACGAGGTCACGGATCTGGACGAAGTCGCCAGTCAGCTGCGCGCCTGGATCGCTCGCTCGGAGGGTTGGCTGCACGCGGCCGCCGCAAGTGGAGAGTCACAAGTGGTCAATCACGCGCGGATCGTGGCTGCTTTGCGGACTTCCATCGAGTCCGAGTCGAAGCGATTGGGACTGTCTCTTAGCGAGAGCGATTGGGAGCTGCTCGCGACTGACATCGACTTGAACGCGCAGGGTATCGCGTTCGTCGCCGACAAAATGCGAGCGCGCTAGCTAGCACTACTGTGTCCAAAAGTTGCCCATCTGATCCAAGTCGTGCGAGACGAGGA
>ENA-OFCD01001105-OFCD01001105.1-metagenomes-genome-assembly--contig:-NODE-1105-length-14808-cov-3.942791_pt1 | contig 14808 bp, 10 predicted proteins | sample MGYA00153392_OFCD01 | MGnify analysis MGYA00153392 | reverse complement strand
GGATCGTAGAACGGCGGGTGCGTGATCTGATCGACCATGACACCGAGAGATTGCGCGGCCTTCGTGTCGTCCGCGACGTGCGTCACGAGCGCGAGTCCGCGCGTGGTCGCCTTGAAGACCGCGCCGAGGATGAAGTAGTCGCCGCGCGTCTTGCCGAACGTGTCCAGCGCCGCAGTCAGCTTCTTGTCATCGGCCGCGGGCAGCTTGGCGCCGGCGACCGCACGAAGTGTGTCCGCGACACCCGCCCCGTTCGCAGCACGCTCGTCTACGTCCGATCGCACGAGTGCCGTGAAGACTAATCCCTGCGCGGCGTCGAGCAGCGGCGCGGCATCACCGGGGTGCATGGTCGAGACGAGAGTACGTGCCGCGCCCTCCTTCTTCGGCGGGGAGAGGGTCAATGTCCCACGCAGGCCATTCGCGTCGAGGTCTGCGTCGAGCTCTGCGTGATCCATGTCGGTGACGGCGTCGTTCGTCCCCGAAGACCATCGGTCGATCACTGCGATGAGAGCGCGCGGGTCGCCGAAGTCCGGAGGTCGACCGCCGTGATCTTTTCGCAGCTCGTCGTCGAAAGTAGAGAGCTGTTGGTGCACGGCGAAGCTCTCTTTTGCGATCCACTCGTGAACGACCCCGGCGAGCACGTCGTGTCCGAGGCTTGCGTGCAGCGCCGGCTTCCCGATGGGCTTCTGCGGCAACGTTCGGTAGGCGTAAGGACCGAAGGCCACGAGGTCTTCGCGCGACGACGCGAACACCACGAAATCACCATGGGCAAGCCCGATCACTCGCTTGTCCGACCCACGTGGCTCGAGCACCTCGATCGATTGTTCGCTCCCCGCGACTTTGAACTTGGCAGTGTCCGACTCGGCGAGCGTTCGCTTCAACGCAGGCAGCGAGTTGGCCTTGGCGTGTGCGCACCACACGACGCGAATGCCGTCTTTGTTTCCGACGACGAGCCCGAACACGGGCAGCTTGGTGTCGATTTTGTCTGCGGCGATCGCATCGCCCCCAACGAAGAGACCCCCGACGGTCGGCGGCGCGAGCATCGCCGGGCCGCCGACCAACGCCTGCGCGGCCTTCCACGTCTCGTCGGGCGTGGAGAACGCCAGCTCGGCGAGTACGTTGGGCGGCGCGGGGACCGCCGACTCCGCAGGCACGCTCGCGGGCGGTGGCGCTTCGGCGTGGTCACACGACCCACAGGAACAGAGCGCGATGGCGCCAGCGATCAAGAGAGTCCGCACCACGATCGAATAACACAGAGCGAAGCATCGTTGACGACCCGTGATCGCGCGGTAAGGTGCCGTCCGTCATGTTGGACGACGTTCACAAAGAGCTCCTCACTTCCATCTCCAAGGCGCACGAGGTCCTCAAGCGCGACCTCGGCAAGCTACGCGCCGGCCGCGCCAACCCGAACCTCCTCGACGGGATTCGCGTGGATTACTACGGCACGATGACGCCGCTCTCGCAGATGGCGCACATCAACGTGCCCGAGGCGCGCCTCCTCACGGTCAAGCCGTGGGACAAGACCTCGATGAAGGCCGTGGAGAAAGCGCTGAGAGAGAGCGACCTCGGTCTGAACCCGCAGACGGACGGCGACATCATCCGCATCCCGCTCCCGCCGCTCACCGAAGAGCGTCGCAAGGAGTTCGTCAAGATCGGCAAGAAGTACGGCGAGGAGTGCAAGGTCACGATTCGCAAGGCGCGCCACGACGCGCTCGACATGCTCTCGCAGATCGAGACCGACGGAGAAGCGAGCGCCGACGAGGTAGACCGCAGCAAGAAGAAGGCGGAGGAGTCGGTCGCTGACGGGAGCAAGCAAGTCGATGCGATGGTTGCTCATAAAGAGAAGGACATCCTCGAGCTGTAACGGACACGACTCTCGTTGTGCGCTTGACACCCTCGGTGCGTAGTGAAATCCTCCTATGAATCCCAAACCGAGCAACCGTTGCTCGTGACAGTTCTTCCCCCTCTTTTCCGGATGGAGTTACTTCGTTGATGCGAGCCATCGCAGTGGGTCTGACAGACGTCGGACTCCAGCGAGAACATAACGAAGATTCTTTCGTCGTCCTCAAGGAGTTCGACTTGTTCGTCGTGGCCGACGGCATGGGCGGACACCGAGCGGGCGACGTGGCGTCGAAGCTCGCCACCGAGACGATCAGCGAGTTCTTCCGGTCAACCGCCAACGAAGACGTGACGTGGCCGTTTCACTTCGACACCAACCTGTCCGAGGAAGAGAACCGCTTGCTCACGGGCATTCGCGTCGCGAACCGCCAAATTTTCGAGCGCAGCACGCGATCGCGCGAGTTTCACGGCATGGGGACGACGGTGGTCGGCGCGATGTACAGCCCGCGCAAGAACCGCATGTACATCGGCCACGTGGGCGACTCCCGCTGCTATCGCGTCCGCGACGGCAAGATCCAGCTTCTCACGCGGGACCACTCGCTCTTCAACGACTACGTGCTCGCGATGCCAGACCTCACCGAGGAGCAGCGCCGAGAGCTTCCGAAGAACGTCATTACGCGCGCGCTCGGCATGCAAGACCAAGTCATGGTGGACCTGCAGCACGACGAGTCGAAGCCCGGCGACACGTACGTGCTCTGCTCGGACGGCTTGTCTGGGATGATCCAAGACGACGAAATCGAGCGCATCATCGGCTCGAGCCCTGACATCCGTGAGTCGTGTCGCAAGCTGATCGAGATCGCCAACGACCACGGCGGCGAGGACAACATCACGGCGGTGTTGATTCGCATCGAGGACGAGCACACACAAGAGCGCGCGGCGGCGGCGACAGAAGCATCGCCTGCTCCTTCGAGCACCCTCGCCGCGCCACCGCCTAAATTCAAGCCTCCCGTCGATCTCACCGGCCTCGGTTACGACGACCCCACTCAGCCCGCCTTGGACATCCGCAAAGAGCTCGCCGAGATGAAGCGCGCCGCAGCGGGTATCGTCGGCGACGATTCCACGCACCCCGCGCTGGACCTCAGCAAAGAGCTCGCTCATCTACGCAAGCTCGGCGAGGACCCCACCCTCCCCGCCGGCGACATCCGCAAGGCCGTGGCCGACGCGCAGAGGCTCGCGAGCGCCGCCGAAGAGGCGACCAAGCCCGAGGTCAACCTCAAGAGAGAGGTCGACGACATGAAGAAGAACGACGAGTGATCGTGCGACGGGCGCGCAGGGAGTAGACCGCGCGCCGCATCGGGGATATGCACGCGCCCCATGCACCACTTGCTCGAGGTCTGGTTCTCGTGGGTCCAAAACTGGGGCTACCTGGGCGTGTTTTTGCTGATGGCGCTCGAGAGTTCGATCGTGCCTGTTCCTAGCGAGATCGTGATGCCTCCCGCCGCGTACTTCGCAGCGCAAGGGCAGCTGAGCATGGCGGGCGTCATCGTCGCGGGGACCCTCGGGAGCTACTTCGGATCGGCGGTGAGCTACTGGGCCAGCAGGTGGCTCGGCCTGCCGTTCGTGAATCGCTTCGGCAAGTACGTGCTCCTCAAGCCCGCCAACATCGACGCGGCGCAGGCGTGGGTGAACCACTTCGGAGCGGGCGGGATCTTCTTCGCGCGGCTGCTGCCGGTCGTGCGGCACCTCGTATCCATCCCGGCCGGGATACTGAAAATGCCGTTCGGCAAATTCAGCCTCGCGACGGGCCTCGGCGCGGGCATCTGGTGCACCATCCTCTCGCTCTACGGCGCGCAAGTGATCACGCCGGAGCTGATCAACGCGAACGACCCCGAAGGCGTGGTCAAGGCGGTCAAGGCAAAGCTCGGGCTGATCGTGATCGGCATCGTGGGCCTCGCGGTCGCGTACGGCGTGATGATGTTCCTGCGCAACAAGGCCTCCGCGTCCAAAGCGGACACAGCGAAGAGCTGACCGATGAGCACGTCGCGGGCGCGGGCGCTCGCGATTACGATTGGTGCTCCGCTTGCCCTCGCGCTCGTGGTGATCGCGCCGCCGGGGGTGTCGTCTCCGCCGCTCTCGATCTCCGCCACCGATCTCGTGAGTGTGTTCGCGCTCGGCGTGACGCCGATCATCAGTGCTTACGTCCTGGTCGAGGTCGTTGCGTTCCTTGTGCCTTCCCTCTCCCGCTTGCGCCACGACAATCCGGCGGGTCGCAGCAAGCTCGAGCGCGCGGCCTGGGTGCTCGCGACGATCTTCGGCGCGCTCCAAGCGTTCGGCATGTCGCTCGCGATCGAAGGCGCGAGCGTGGGTCCGTTCAGCGACTCGAATCCTTTCGTACACGACCCCGGCTGGGCGTTTCGCGGTCTGTTCTGCCTGTCGATGTTGGGAGGCGTGGCGGTCACGGCGTTGGTCGCTCGCTGGATCAGCTCACAGGGACTCGCCAACGGTCTCGCCATTTTGTCTGCGACAGGAGCGGTACGTGCGAGCGTCTTGGGACTGCTTCCCACGCGCAGCGCACCCAACACGACGAGCCTGCACGAGGCCAACACGTCACGGCTCCCACTCGTCCTCGCATCGATCGCGGTGATGGTCGCCGCCTCGGTCTTCGCCCTTCTTGCGGCCAGACCTGCGCGGTCGCGCACGTCGCCTCGCGCGGAGGGACCGTATCGGTCGCTCAGACAGCTGCTCGTCAAACCCGTGATCGCGATCCCCACCGGAACGCTACAGTCCATCGCGATCACGACCGGAGCCGTGGCGCTCGCACGCCACACGAACGTGCCTGGTCTCGACGGCATCGGCGGTGTCGTGCTCACGTTCGCAATTGCTTGCGTAGTCAACTACGTCGTCGCGCGGATCATCCACAGACCCGCGGAGCTGCAGCGACTCATGACGCGCGCGGGCGGCGCGAATGGAGCGGACGGCCGCGCGGCGATCGACCGAGCGTGGGTTCCGTCGGTGCTCTTCATCCTCGCGTGGACCGCCGCGACGAGCGCATGCGGGACTCTTGGGGTCGCGCTGGGCGGCACCGTCGCGCTGTGCACGGCGATCGCGTTCGACGTCGTCGTCGCGTGGCGCGCTTCGGAGCTAGGCGAGCGCTGCGTCGTTTGGGAGGACCGACGACTGGCTGCCGTTCACGCCGTGCGCGCGGCGATGCGGGAGGCGGGGCTGAACGCGTCGGTCGGCGGCGCCTCGCTCACGGCGCTCTTCGGGCCGTTCGTCCCCTACTCACCTGCGCAAATCGTGGTGCCCGCAGCAGACCGAGAGCCCGCGCTTGCGTGGATCGCGCGGCTCCTTGCGAAGGATGAGCAGGAGGCGACGGCCCAGCCACTCCCTGACGACGGGCCATTCGCGCCCCCACGCCGACGCACGATTTGGGGCATCGCGCTCGTTTCGGCGTCAAGCGTCCTCGTCCTCGTGACGGCGTGGCGATGGGACTGATCGAACGTCCGTTCGAGGCCCTTGGGGATCTCGACCAAGAGCGCTAAATACTAGGTATGGCGCAGCCCACTATCCCAAGTCCCGCGCACACGGCGAACGACTCAGGCGATTACTCTGCGCTTGGTGAAGAGCCCGCAGAGTTGGCAGTTCTCCGCGCCGCGAGGGACGCCTGGCAGAAGGGCACCGTAGCCAAATCGGAGGCAAAGCTCCCGCCTCGACAACCGTGCTTCACGACGTGGAGCGACATGGAGAGCAGGGACATCCTAACGCCTGCAGACGTGCGTGTAGACTACATGAAAGAGCTCGGCCTGCCCGGCGAGTATCCGTACACGCGCGGCGTGCAGCCCACGATGTACCGGAGCCGCCTCTGGACGATGCGCATGTTCGCGGGCTTCGGGACTCCCGAGCAGACCAACGTGCGCTTCAAGTATCTACTCGCCCAAGGACAGACCGGACTCTCCACCGCCTTCGATTTTCCCACGCTCATGGGCTACGACTCGGATTCTCCGCGCTCGCTCGGCGAGGTCGGTATGTGCGGCGTCGCGGTCGACACCTTGCGCGACATGGAGGTGCTGTTCGAGGGGATCCCGCTCGACCAAGTCACCACGTCGATGACCATCAACGGTCCCGCGATCGTCTTGCTCTGCTTTTACATCGCGCTCGCCGACGTGCGAGGGATCCCGCGCGACAAGATCGGTGGCACCGTCCAGAACGACTGCCTCAAGGAGTTCATCGCGCAGCACGCGTGGCTCGTGCCTCCGCGGCCGGCGATGCGCATCGTCACCGACATGATCGAGTTCTGCACCAAGGAGGTGCCGCGCTGGAACACCGTGTCGATCAGCGGATATCACATTCGCGAGGCCGGAGCGACCGCAGTCCAGGAGCTCGCGTTCACGATCGCCGACGGCATTGGCTACGTCCAGAGCTGCCTCGATCGCGGCCTCGCCGTGGACGATTTCGCGCCGCGCCTCTCGTTCTTCTTCGACGTGCACAACGACTTCTTCGAGGAGATCGCGAAGTTCCGCGCCGCGCGTAGGCTCTGGGCGCGCCTGATGAAGGAACGCTTCGGCGCGAAGAAGGCAGACAGCTGCAAGCTCCGCACGCACGCTCAGACGGCGGGCGTGTCGCTGACGGCGCAGCAGCCGTACAACAACGTCGTTCGCGTCGCACTCCAAGCGCTCGCGGCCGTGCTCGGAGGGACGCAGTCGCTCCACACCAACTCGCTCGACGAGACGTACGCGCTGCCCACAGAAGACTCCGTGACGATCGCGCTGCGCACGCAGCAGATCATCGCCGAAGAGAGCGGCGTCGCGAACACGATCGATCCGCTCGGCGGAAGCTACTTCATCGAAGAGCTGACCACGCGCATGGAACGCGAGGCGATGGAGATCATCACGCGCATCGACGACATGGGCGGCATCGTGGACGCGATCGAGAAGGGCTACCCGCAGCGCGAGATCGCGGCCAGCGCGTACCGCTTCCAACGCCAGCTCGAGGCGGGCGAGCGCGTGATGGTGGGCGTCAACAAATACGAGAGCTCGAACGCGTCGAACGACATCCCGCTCCTGCGGATCGACGAAGAGGTAGAGGCGCGCCAAGTGACCAACCTCCGCGCCGTGAAGGCCTCTCGCGACGCCGCGAACGTGAAGGCTTGCCTGGAGGCCGTGCGCGCGGCCGCCGTGAGCAAGGACAATCTCATGGCGCCGATTATCTTGGCGGCCAAGGCGTATTGCACGCAACAAGAGATCTGCGACGTGCTTCGCGAAGTGATGGGAACCTACACGGATCCCGCAGAGTTCTAGTCCCAACAGCAGTTGCGCGCGCCACACGGATCGCTCGGGTCGGTGACCTTGCAATAGCAAGTGTTGTACGGCTGATTGTCGCAGCGGCACGTGCCACCGCTGCAGTGCATCGAGATCACTTTGCCCTCGCTGCAGGAGAGTCGGGCCGTGCAATCGCTCGCGCCTCCGCTCGATGGGCTCGCGCTGCAGGTGACGTTCGGCGTCTCGCTCACCGCGCCAGGAAAGCATGCAGCGCGCGGGCGAACGGGTGGCGGTTCTGGCAACGTGCTTGTGTCCTCCAACGTGCTCGCGTCCCGCGATGCGCTCGCGTCGAGTCCACCCAAGATAACGACGTCACCCAGGTCGCTTCGACCCGAACACGCCACGAGCACCGACGCGATCATCCATCGCCACATTGCACCACGAATGGCCGCAGACGCCCCAGTCCGTCACGGCCTTCGTCGGAAGGTCAGCCTGCGCAATCCTTCGCGGCCTGCTCGCCCTGCTTGATGCAGTCCGGGATGCCGTTGCCGTCGTAGCCGTTGCCCGCGATGAAGAGGCCTGGGTGCGCACCGACGCGTTGGTGCACGCGCTTCATCAGCTCCAGGTGACCGACCTCCGGCTGAGGGCTCGCCTTCGTCCAACGGAACACGCGCGTGAACAGCGGCTCGCCGAGGAATGCGCCCATGAGCTTGGGCAGCTCCTCTAGGGCGATGGCGACGAGCTCCGCGTCGGACTGCTCGAGGATCTCTTCGTGCCCGATCCCGCCAAAAAATGCCCTGATTAGCGCATGTCCCTCGGGCGCTCTGTTCGGCCACTTCGACGAGACCCACGTGCTGGCGAGCACGCGCGTGTTCTCCGCGCGTGGGACGATGAAGCCCACGGCATCGAGCGCGTGTGCGATCTGTAGGCGCCGATACGCGAAGAACACCGTGGCGCTCGAGCCGATTCTGATCTGCTCGACCTCTCTCGCCAGTTCCGCGTCCAACGCGCGAACGATGTCCGGCAGTGCGCGCTGCGGCGTCGCGAGCACGACGCGATCGGCGACCAGCTCTTCGCCCGAGACCAACGTCACGCGCCATCGGTCGGCGTCGCGGCACAACGAGCGCACGGCCGCCGCGGTGCGCACGCGGTCTCCGAGCGCGCGAGCCACCGCTTCTGGGAGCGTAGCAATGCCGTCGCGAAGAGAGAGGAAGGCGCTCTTCGGCGGCCCGCCCGCGTTCGCTACCCTCGCCTGCTTGTTCGCCGCGCGCATGGCGAGCACGAGCGATCCGTATTGTTTCTCCCACTCGAGAAGCTGGGGAAACGCCGCGCGCACGCTGAGCTTGCTCGCATCTCCAGCGAAGATTCCCCCCAAGAGCGGGCCCGCCAAGCGATCTGCGGCCTCGCTCCCCAGTCGTCGCACGAAGAAGTCCTGCACGGACTCATCGTCGGTGTCGGGGCGGCGGCGGACCAGCGGCTCTAGCCCCATGCGCAGCTTGCCGAGCGGCGAGAAGAGCGACGTCTTCAACATCGGCATCACACGAGAAGGGATGCCGAGCACCAACCCCTCGGGCAGCGGTCGAAGCTTGCCCTTATGTGCAACATACACGCGTCTGGTCTCGGGCCGTGTGCCGATCAGCTGTTCGCCGAGCCCGACGTCCTTGGCGAGTCGAGTCGCGTGCGGCTTGCTCGCGACCCACGAGTCTGGGCCGCCGTCGATCACGAAGCCATCCTTGCGAAGCGTGGTGATGTTGCCGCCAACGCGCTGGCTCGCCTCGAGGACGGTGACGTCGTGCGCGTCGCGAAGTCGATATGCACAGGCGAGCCCCGTGATCCCGCCGCCGACGACGATCACTCTCACCGTGCGACGAGCCCAGCGAGCACGTCCACGAAATCGTCGTCGTCATTGAGTGAGCGGATGCGCGCGTAAGACAGGCCGTGCGCCTCGGTCCAGTGGCGCGCCTCGATGTCCAGATCGAAGAGGATCTCCACGTGATCCGCCAAGAAGCCGATCGGCGCGAAGATCACGGTGTCCTTGTCGGCGCCTTGCTTGATACGGAGGAGCGTCTCCTTCAGATCGGGGCCGAGCCAAGCGCCGCCGCCTTCGCTCATTCCTTGGCTCTGGAAGGCGACGAGATGATCCGGGAGCACATCCCGCACGCGCGAAGCCACGGCCGCCGCAGAGGCACGCACCTCGCGCTCGTACGCATCCCCGCGCGCGAGGACGGCCATGGGGAGCGAGTGCGCGGTGAGGAGCAGTACACTCCGCGCGCGTCGCTCGCTCGGAAGCGCGAGCACGGCCTCGCGAATGCGTCTCGCGAACGCGTCGAGGAGCGCGGGCGTCTGTCCCCAGTCCGGCACCCCAACGACGTTCGGGGACGGCGTGAGCGCCTTCGCCGCCGCACGCGCCGCCTCCACGTAGATTTTGGACGAGTGCTGCGCCATCGGCAGCACGGTCACCTCTTGGGCGCCGAGCTCGGCGAGTACGTCCTTCACCAGCGGCTTCCACAAGCGGCTCGCCATGCGCACGGGGAGGCCGAGCTTTTGCTCGAGCTTGTGCGCGAGACGCTTGGTGGTGTCGTTGAGCGGAGAGCGCCCGCCGATCGCCTGATAGCGGCGCTCGAGCTCGACGATGAGCTCCGGCGGCGGCGGGCTTCCTCTGCGGATGTTCGTGACGAATCCCGGCAGGTCGGCGAGATCGTCCACCGTTCCGTGCGTCACCAAAAGGACTGCTCGTTCCACGTTCAACTCCTTGCGCTCGTCTCGTGCACGTAGTCGATGACGGCGCGCACCGTCTCTACGGGGGTCTCCGGTAAGATTCCATGACCGAGGTTGAAGATGTGCCCTGACCTATTTTCAGCCGCATCCAGCACGCGCTTGGCGTGCTGTTTCGCGACCTCGACTGGCCCGAAGAGCACGGTGGGATCCATGTTGCCTTGCACGGCGCGGTCGTAGCCGACTCGCCGCCAACCCTCGGCGAGCGGCGTGCGCCAGTCGAGTCCGATGACGTGGCCGCCCGCGTCGCGCATGTCCTCGAGCAGCGAGTGTGTGCCCGTCCCGAAGTGGATGACCGGAACGCCGAGCGTCATCACGTCCTTGAGTACGTGCGCCACGTGAGGCTGGACGTACTGGCGATAATCCTCCGGCGAGAGCTGCCCCACCCACGAATCGAAGAGCTGAATCACGTCGGCGCCCGCCGCTACTTGACCCCTCAAGTATAGTCGGACGACCTCGGCGAGCTTGCTCATCAGCAGGTTCCACGTCTCGGGCTCGCCGTACATCAAGCGCTTGGTCTTGACGAAGTGGGCGCTCTTGCCGCCCTCGATCAGGTAGCTCGCGAGCGTGAACGGCGCCCCCGCAAACCCGATGAGCGGGAGCTTGCCGGCGAGCTCGCGTTTGACGAGCTTGATCGCGTCCATCACGTAGCCGAGCCCTTCGTCGGGTCCGATGACCCGAAGCGCGTCGACGTCCGCTCTGTTGGCGATCGGATTGTGAACCACGGGCCCCTCGCCCTTCGCGAACTCGAAGGGCGCGCCCATCGGCTCGAGGGGAAGCAGGATGTCGGCGAAGAGGATCGCGGCGTCCACGCCGAGCTTCAGGGGCTGGAGCGTCACCTCGCACGCGAGCTCCGGCTTCTTGCAAAGCTCCAACATCCCGTACTTGCTTCGGAGCGCGCGGTACTCCGGCATGTACCGACCCGCCTGCCTCATCATCCACACGGGAGTGCAATCGACAGGTTCGCGGCGACACGCGCGAAGGAAACGATGATCAGCGGCCATTGGGTTTAGTAGCCTGTTTTCGGCCTCGAAGAGGCACTGAACATTGGGAGCGAGAGGCTCGTCAGTAAAGGTGCGCACGGAAAACTGCTGCTAATTGTTGCTGGCGAAGCCAATCCGCTTAATTGTTGTCGTTCGCCGAAGTCGACGACAATTCTCTAGATCGGTTTCAGTAATTGCGTAAAGTTCTATCGTGGCTCGAGTTGGCTGCGTCAACTAGTGGAGGATCCCATGCGTCGTCTTGCCGGGTTTGGTTTGGTCATCGCTTCGATAGGCGCGGTCGCGCTCGGAACGCAAGCGTGCGGCGACGACACCGGAGACTCGAGCTTCATTCCACCTCCTGGCTCCAAGGACGGTGGGGGAGTTGGTGACGAGAACCAGATCATCCTGCCCAAGGGGGACGGAAGCGGGGGCGACACGCATCAGTGCGTGAACCTCGAGTGCAAGCAGGTCGCGTGTACCGGTCAGGGCGCGGGTGGCAAGACCACCAGCATCAGCGGCATCGTCTACGACCCCGCTGGGAAGAACCCGCTCTACAACGTCGTCGTCTACGTGAACAACGCTCCGCTCACCGCAATCACGCACGGCGCGACGTGCGACAAGTGCGGGTCGACGCTCTCCGGAAACCCGCTCGTGGCCACGCTGACGGACGCAGCCGGACACTTCTCCCTCGCCAACGTGCCCGTTCAGGACGGCCTCTCGCTCGTCATGCAGGTGGGCAAGTGGCGTCGCGTCATCAAGATCCCGACCGTCACGCTCTGCGGAGACACGGCGATCACGGACATCAACCAGAGCCGCTTGGCACGCAGGCCTGCCGAGTTCGACCCGATGGACGACATCCCGCAAATCGCGATGACCACTGGCGGCGCAGACCCACTCGAGTGTCTGCCGCGCAAAATCGGAATCGACGATGGCCAGTTCACGACCAACGCCGGCACCGGCCGCGTCCACATGTATCAAGGCGCGGGCGGCTCGCAGCTCAAGGGCGGCTCGCCGCCGGTGCAGCCGTTCTGGACGAGCTCAACCAACCTACAGAAGTACGACATCGTGATGTTGGGCTGTGAAGGCGGCACGCACCAAGAGAACAAGGGCCCCACCGCGATGCAGGCCATGTACGACTACGCAGAAATGGGCGGTCGTCTGTTCGGATCGCACTTTCACTACGTCTGGCTGGAGAGCGGCGTCAAAGAGTTCCCCACGACGGCGACGTTCAATCACACGGACATGCCCGACCCGATCAACGGCACGATCGACACGAGCTTCCCGAAGGGCCAAGCGTTCTCGGACTGGATGGGTAACGTGAAGGCGCTCAACGGCAAGGACCAATTCGAGATCAACCAGCCACGACACGACGTGGACTCGGTCAACATGAAGACGTCCGTACGTTGGGTCTACAACACCCCGGAGAACGCGGTCCTCTACTACTCGTTCAATACTCCTGTGCCTCTCCCCCCGGACCAGCAGTGCGGCAAGGTCGTGTACAGCGACCTGCACGTCTCCAGCGGCGACAAGACGGGCGGAACGTTCCCCAACAACTGCACCACCACGAACCTCTCTCCGCAGGAAAAAGCGCTCGAGTTCATGCTGTTCGATCTCTCGAGCTGCATTCAGAACGACACGCAAAAGCCGCCGGATCCGCCGACGCCCGTGCCGAACTGAAGACTCGTGATTGGCAACTAGGAAAGCCGGTGGGCGTAGAGTTCACCGGCTTTTCTGTTTGGACCCGGCCACGGACACGGGAGCGTTCACGTTCACGAGTCAGAGCGCGTTTATGTCTTCTGATTGTATGAGGTGTTCTCGAGCAAGATAACGTTGGTCTTGCTGCGGGTCTCGCCCACACTCGTGATGTACACGGCCGGCTGATCTTGCACTGGGCAGACCTTCTCGCAGGCGCCGCAGCCGATGCACAACGAAGGGTCCACGTGCGGGCGTTGGAGGTGGACGATCTTCATCGCCGGCGGCTCACCGTTGGGGCCAGGCACCTTGTCGCGCACGGGGGCGTCCACCTCTTCGACCCAAATCGCTTTGGGCGAGGTCGGGCAGAACTCCTCACACACGATGCACGGCGTGCCCATACTCCATGGCAAGCAGCGCCCCTGATCGTAGAAGGCAGTCCCTATCTTGATAGGAGGTTGCCCAATACCCAACTTCTCCTTCTCGGAAATCTTCTGAATCGCGCCGGTCGGGCACACTTGGCCGCATAGCACGCACGAGTGCTCGCAATAGCCGATGCGCGCGATCAGGATTGGCGTCCAAACGCCCTCTACGCCCGCCTCGAAGAAGGCCGGGTGCAATGCGTTGTTGGGACATACCTTCATGCACTCCGCGCAGCGAATGCAACGCTCGAGGAACGCACGCTCCTCTACGGCGCCGGGTGGGCGAATGACCTTGGAGTGATAGTTCACGTCCAATGAGTCGGCGACGCGCGCCATGGGGATGAACAGCGCGCCGGCGCCCGCGCTCGCGAGCATCGTGCGGCGTTGGAGATCGGGCTTGCTGATTGCGCTCTTTCGATTGGGCAAGAATCGAAACTTGATGACGTCTTCCGGGCAGGACGTCTCGCAGTTGAGACACATATGACACTCGTCTTGGCGCCATTTCACGCCGCCTTGCGGGCTGTCTGCGCCCTGACAATTGACGAGGCACAGGTTGCAGTCCGTGCACTTTGCGTGATCCTTCTCCATCCCGAAGAGCGCGAATCGGGCGAAGACTCCCAAGAACGCACCCAACGGACAGAGCACGCGACACCAGAATCGGGGAATGAACCGATTGGCAAATAGCACCGCAACCAGCAAGAACATGATCAGCCAGGTCTGGTGAAAATAGAACTGATGAGACTGCCAGACGGTGCGCGAGAGAAAATCTTGCGAGTGATCTGCGACGCTCTGCACTCCGCGCGCAGTGACGTGCGAGTCGACCTCGGAGACTCCGCGATTGGTGAGATATTGAGCCGCGGGGACGACCCCCAACCCGATGGAGCGAACTGCAATGCAAATCGGGTCGAACATCCCGCCAATCGCACTGCCGAACACGGCGCTCAGCAAGAACGCGTACATCAAATAGTATTTAATGCGTTGGTAGGTGTGGGTCTTGTTCGCCTCTACCCGGGAGCCGCCGCGACCCACGCGTGACGGCCAGATCCACGCGAAGAAGTGGTGCAGCGTGCCGAACGGGCATATCCAACCGCAGAACACGCGACCGAACACGAGCGTGAGCGCGAGCATGCCCACGCTCCAGAGCAGGCCTCGATAGACCGTGTGCGTCGAGAGCAGAGTCATCGCACCGACGAACGGGTCGGACAGCAGAAAGGCCTCTACCGGATACTGCAGTCGAACGGGCGTATCCGAGCTCGCCGCGAACGAGCCGCGAAAGCCGGTCTGGAATACGAAGTAGCAAAATAGCGCGAAGAAGAAGACTTGTGAGAAGCGGCGCACCCATACCAGAGTCCGGATACTGAAGCGCGCGGGGATGCCCGACCCAGGCCGCGAGGGGTCTTGCTTCTTCGGTTTAGCGGGTTTGCTAATCGGTAGTGGCGAATCCGTGGTTGGCGCTATCGCCGAGGCCATGACGGGTTTGCTCTTGCAGCCACAATCGCCGTCATTGCAGGACTTCTTCTTGGGAGCCGCTTCCCTCTTCGGGACCCAGCTCGTGTCTCGGTCGATCGCGTCGACGGCGCCGACACGCCCTGTTTTCCAGGGGATCGGCTCCACGTGCTCGTGGTGCACGTGGCCGGCCTCAACATTGGGGTCGAGCCTGACGCTCGCGTGGGGTTCCACTCAGACCTCCTTCGTTCGGAGGTTCTCCCAGTACATGGTCCCGATCCCGCGTTCGTGGGCGGTCTTCAGATAGGGGAGGTTGTCTCGATGCTGTCCGATGAGCGTGCACGCGTACGCGTCTGCGGCGACCTGATCGATCGAGGCGACCACCGTCAGCATCTC
>ENA-OFCD01001104-OFCD01001104.1-metagenomes-genome-assembly--contig:-NODE-1104-length-14820-cov-2.504707_pt1 | contig 14820 bp, 10 predicted proteins | sample MGYA00153392_OFCD01 | MGnify analysis MGYA00153392 | reverse complement strand
TTTTCATGCTATTAAATTTTTTATTGTGCTATAAATTTGAATTGAAATACTGTATTCGTACCGTTTCCGGCCCGTAAGGTCATTTTTGTTGAACTGATATCTATAATTCTGTAAACATTTTCTGTGGGAACATCTGTTGTTCCAATAAAAATAGTTGGCGGCACTCCCGGTATTTGAATAGTTGCCAAACCTGCTACACCACCCGTTGTAGCCGTGAAGGTGTAGGAGATGTTGGAATAGGATCTATCTGAACCACAATTATAATTTGGTGTTACATTACCACCATTAAAGGTAGAACCGTTAGCGTTGTAAGTAATTTTATTTGATGTAGTAAAAGTGTAAGCATCATCTGTTTGACAAGTTGGCTCAAGAGGACCACCGCCAAAGTATACAGCAGGATTAGCTTCTGTGCCAACAGTTACAGCATTGGCTCCGGGAGTAGGATCAAGTTTCCATGTTCTGCCTAAAGTGCCCCCGGTTAATAAATCTTTAATATCAGCAAGGGTTAAAACCTCTACTTTTTTAAATTTAATTTCAATCAATTGTCCGCCACTACCTGTCAAAGTTGCTCTAAGCGTCATTCTGTTGGAGGTATAACTTTGAACTGTATAGCGGTTGTTATCAACAATATCGGTAGTTCCAATAAATGGTTTACCAGTACCGCTTGTTAAAGGATTAAGAATTATTTGTGGTAACTGACCCGGTTTGGCAACAATTTTAAAATCAGGTGCATTCGGTTTTTGTGGCTGGCAACTATAACCAGATTGAACATCAAATGTTTGGCCTTGTGCATCATAACCAAAAGTACCATCTGCACTAAATTTAAATAAATCATCTACCTGGCAACCAGCTGCAGGACCGCTAAACAATACCTGTGTACCATCCGGAGAAAGAACTTTAATAGCATCTGCGTCAGAAGTCCATGTCCATATAAAATTATTGCTGCAGCCTGTAAGGTTGTTGAAAAAATCATTTTGGCAGGCATCTATTACAAAAATTCTTTTGGTAATACTGTTGCTACCATTTGTACCAACACTGATAAGGTTTACATTGTAATTGCCTCCAACTTTGTAATTATGACTTGGGCTTTTTTCTGATGATAATGGAGTGTTATCCCCAAAATCCCATTGGTACTCAAAAGCCTCTTCACTTGCATTAGCAAATTTTACAGTATAAACAAAAGGAAGACTATCCTGCAATGGCTTAATTACAAAAGTAAAATCTGCTTTTGAGGTAGAACCCGTAAGCCCTAAAGTATCTTTTTTACATTGCACCAATGTTAAACAACATGCAATTAAAAGAAGAGGTAAAAGTTTTATATTTTTTCTCATGATGAATTTTATTTTTTAAAAATTAATAACCGGGGTTTTGAGTAAGGCCGGGATTTTTATCTCTTTCGCCCTGTGGTATTGGCATGAACCTATGCTTAGCTGCAACATTTGTTTTACCTGCAGCAGTCATAACGTTTATAAAATAATTTGGATCCGGATGGCGAAGCAAATCGTACCAACGGTGCATTTCAAAACCAAACTCTAATCTTCTTTCTTTATAAATTGCTGTTAACCATTGTGCATCAGATAAGCCTGCTGGCAAAGCAGCTAAACCTGCTCTTGCCCTTACCTGGTCAGCGAAAGGCTTGCCTATCGCAGGCCCTGCAGCTTCTGCATAAGTTAAAAGTATTTCTGAGTAACGCATTATCGGTACATTTAATGCGCAGGTCCATCCACCATTATCTCCTGCAGTGTTGGTGGCAGGTATAAAATATTTTTTTACATTTAACCCATTCGGTGAACCACTTAATTGAGAAGGCTGCGTATAAGCACCACTTACATCTCCAGGTATCCACACAGAACGCTGTCTTCTTTTATCAATAATAGTATTATAACTAGCTCCGGTTTTTTCATATTGATCCATAAAATTTATGGTGGGAACATTCCATCCGTAACCGGCAGACTGTACCACATTCTGTAACCTCGGACCAAAAAAAGTATTTAATTTTTGTCCTGCGCCATAATCAGAATACTGGCCACCACCACTTCTATACTGCACTTCAAAAATAGATTCTTTACCATTTTCATTTTCCAGTTTAAAGTTATCGGCATAATCAGCCCACAAATCATAACCATAAACTGCGCTGTTGTCTATAACTTCTTTAGCCTTTGCTGCTGCATTTGCTTTATCACCCAATGTAAGGTAAACAGCCGCTAACAATCCTTTTGCAGCACCTGCAGTAGCACGCCCTTTATCATTTAACCCGTAAGTATTTGGCAACAATGTTTCTGCACTTTTTAAATCAGTAATTATTTGTGCATATACTTGTGCTTTGGGTGAACGGGCAATTACAGAGGCTTCCACTACCGTAATGGCATTTGTATAAAGTGGCACATCGCCAAACAAACGTACAAGATGGTAATAATATAAAGCCCTTAAAAACTTCCCTTCTCCTAAACTTCTGTTTTTTATAGCCGGTGTTATATTAGCTATGTTTGGAACTTTTGTTATAATAAGATTGGTTCGTAAAATTCCAAAGTAACATTGCGCCCACATCAAATTGATGATCGGATTAAAAGATGTTACATTAAAATTATCCAGTTCTGCAGTTTCCAAACCATCGCCACCACCCCCGCCACCAAGGTCACTATCATCGCTCATTATATCGCCAAGATGCCATGCGGCACCGTTATAAATGGCCGAAAGCGGCGTATATGCTGCGTTTACAGCAATTACAGCTTCAGCTTCATTGCTGTAATAATTATCTACTGAACTTAATGGTATTGTAGGATCGAAGGATAACAAGCTTTTTTTACACTCGGAAAATAAAAGCGTTGTTACAAAAAGAACCAGAAACGTTTTTAATAATTTATTTTTCATAATAAAAATTCGTTTAAAAATTTACAAATCAATTGTTATACCCGCCAAAAGTGTTCGTGCCTGCGGATAAAATCCATAATCAACACCACCACCAACTTCGGGGTCAAAACCTGAATAATTTGTAACAGTTAATAAGTTTTGAGCGCTCAGGTAAAATTTTGTATTTTTTACATGTAAACTATTCGCCCATTTAGAAGGAATACTGTAAGAAAGTCTTACATTTTTAATTCTTAAATAAGAGGCATCTTCAACAAACCTGTCGGATACTCTGTTGTTACCATTTGGATCATCCAATACTAACCTCGGCACAGAATTACTTGTTCCTTCACCAGTCCATCTTCCTAAAACTGCGTTTGAATAATTGCCGTTGCTTACACCACCTTCAGTATACCATCTTGTAAAATTTAAAACCTTGTTGCCCTGTGAGCCTTGTATGAAAATGCTTAACTCAATATTTTTATACGCAAAAGTATTTGTGAGACCATATGTAAATGTTGGGTTCGGATTACCAATATTAGTACGATCCTTATCATCAATAACACCATCACCATTTAAATCTTTAAATTTTATATCACCGGGAGCTGTACTTTTTGTTGGGTCAGACCCCGCAGTTTGCACAGCGTGCGAAGCGATGTCTTTATAGTTTTGAAAAATACCTTCTGTTACATAACCATAAAAGTAATTTGCTGGTAAACCAAGGGTTGTTCTTAAACTTCCGCCTTGTATTCTTTGAAAGCCACCATTGTCCAATAATGCTGAAATTCCAAGTGAAGTAACTTTATTTTTATAAGCTCCCCATGCTGAATTGGCTGTCCAGACAAATTTATTTCTGTTGTAAATTTCTCCTGATAAAGTTAGGTCTATGCCTGTATTTTGTAAAGTACCTGTATTAAAAGGCACAGCTTCATAAGTACCCGAAACCAATGGTGGAGCTACTGCAATAATTAAATCTTTAGAGCGGCGCTGATAAGCATCAAAATTAATATTCAATTTGTTTTTAAAAAGTGTCGCATCAAAACCTAGATCTAACTGCTCATTTTTTTCCCACTTTATGTTAGGATTGTATGAACTGCTCGGTGCAGCGCCGTTTACAATTCCACCAGAACCTGCGGAATTACCAAACGTATACTGGAAACCCTGATTTATTATTTGTAAATATTTATAAGGTGCAATGTTTTGATTACCTACGTTACCAAAACTACCTCTTACTTTTAATTCGTTTAACCAACTTACATTTTGTAAGAAAGGTTCCTGCGTTAAGCGCCAAGCGGCAGAAACCGCATAAAATGTACTAAATTTATTAGGAGCTGCAAATCTATCAGAACCATCTTTCCTTACAGAAAGGCCTAAAAAACCTCTGTTGTCATAATCATAGTTTAGCCGGGAAATATAAGAGGCCAATCTTCCGGAAATTCCATCTTCTGCACCATTTCCAATTTGTGAAATATCCAGAGGAGTAAATATTGTATTATTTAGTCCGGCCACATTTTGTGAGAAAGTCCCATTTCCTCTTGAACCATTTACATAAGAATACCTACTTTCCTGAAAAGTGTAACCAACAACTGCATTTAATTTGTGCTTTTTTGCTAATACTTTATCATAAGTTAAAGTATACTCAGCCAAATAATCTGGATTTAAACTTTTCTGTGTAAAATAACTTGATAAAGTTATTGGTCTTCCGCCTGTTGATGGAGTTGCAATATTTAAACTGGTTATTTCCTGAATGGTAAAATCGCCCCCAAACATAGTCTTCAGTTTTAACCCTTTCAATAATTCTACTTCTGCAAAAATATTTCCTGTAGCCCTGTATTTTACATTTTTATTTTTAGGTACTTCCAAATTATAGATCGGGTTTGGTTCAGCATAACTGTCTTCGCTTAAACCGCCGGCATAAGTACCATCAGGGTTACGGGCTTTTACCGTAGGTGGTGCAGTTAACGCAAGTATTATATTACTGTTGAATGGGGTGTAAGTATCGGTACCATGTTCAATATATTTACTCAGCGATAAAGAATTTCCAAATTTAATTCTGCTGTTAACTTTTACATCTCCATTGAACCTGAGATTAAATCGCTCAAAATCTGTTTTATAGATAATTCCATCCTGCTTAAAATAACCGGCAGAAAATAAATATTGTGCATTTTCAGAACCACCGGATGCATTCATGGTAACATTTTGGATTGCTGCCCGTCTAAATATTTTTCCTAACCACTCTGTACCGTTTCCATACTGTGCTTCTATCGCATTAGGATCTACCAGTTTTGGAATTGGTACAAGGCCACTTGCAACTCTTGCTTCTGTATTTGCAATAGCATATTCCCTTGCATTGAGCATAGTAGGCAAACGCCAAGCCTCTTGTAGGCCTCTATAAACATCTACACTAAAATTTGACTTGCCTGCTTTACCTCTTTTAGTAGTTATAACAATAACGCCGTTAGAGCCTCTAACGCCATAAATGGATGTTGCTCCTGCGTCTTTTAAAACATCTATTCTTTCTATTTCGCCTGTACCAAATGAGTTTAAAATATTATCGGCACCCTGATCAGGAAGTGGATATCCATCAACAACAATGAGAGGGTTATTTGTAAGGTTTAGAGAAGAAATTCCTCTGATTCTTATTTGAGACCCTCCTGTGCCACCAGGTGCGCCACTTCCTTGTATGATTGTAACCCCTGCTACCCTGCCTTGTAAAGCTTGTGCAGCATCAGCAACCGGCGCTGCAGTAATTTCTTTAGAAGTAATGGAAGATATGGAAGTAGAAATACCCTGCTTAGTTCTTGTTCCATATCCAACTACTACAACTTCATCTAAAATTTTAGTTTCTTCTATTAAAATGATTTCCAAATTAATAGATTTGCCTACAACAAATTGCTGTGTCTTATATCCAACAATGGAGATTTCCAAACGGCTGTTGTTGTCTTTTACATTTATTGCAAAACTGCCATCAGCAGTAGTTTGCACTACATTGTTTGTACCAATTTCTCTGATCACAACCGCCTGCAAAAATTCTCCCTTGCTGTTTTTTACCGTACCAGTAATTGACACAGCTTTTACCGGATAATCAATCTTGGTTACAGATGCAATAACAATTTTATCTGCATCCATTTGTTTCCATGTAAGAGAAGAATTGTCTAACAATATTTCCATTACTTTCTCCAGGGGTGCATCGTTTACAACAATACTGATTTGTTTGTTTCTTTCCACTACATCATCACTGTAAAAAAAGCGGTAAGTAGTTTGTTTTTCAATTGTTTTTAATACGCTACTGAATGAATTATTTTTTACGTTTAATGTAATTTTTTGCTGGGCATAATCTTTTGCAGATACATGTAATGCCAGAAAAAGAAGGAGGGTAGAGATTTTCATAATAAGCAATGTTTTTTTAGTAAAGGCATGGTAGAGTTGCCTGTACTGAGCAATTTTTTTCATTAGTTAATTTTAGGTTGTATGAAAAAATATTTAAGCTTTTTTATAGAAGCTTAAGCAAAAGAGAATTTATTTATAACTCACTTTTTGGTTGATATTTTTTGTTTATTCAATTGTTATTGTTTTGTTGTTGATGCTGTAATTTATTTTTCTAGATAGTTGAATGATGTGAAAGATTTCGCTTACAGTTTCTTTATCAAATACACCGGTGTACCTGTATTGCTTGACTTCATTGGTTTTAAACACAATGGTTACTGCAAATTTTCTTTCCAGTTCTTCTGCAATTTTTCCCAGACACTGGTTTACAAAAACCATTTTATCCTTCATCCAGCTTGTTTCTGCCATCAAAGAATCTTTAAAGGTTGCTGTGGTAAGTATTACTTTATCAACAGTACCTACAGCATTTTTAGCGTTAATTTTAGTGTTTGGGTGAGAATTATTTTCTTTAGAAATAATAATTTTTTCCTGTGGGTGGATAATTATTTTTTCATCAGGCCGGTCAGTTAATGTTACTTCTATTTTACCCTTGACAAGTGTGGCTTCCATCGTTTTCTCCAATGGATAATTTCTAATATTGAATGTAGTGCCAAGTACTTTTACATCAGCTTTGCCTGTATGAATTATGAATGGATGTTCAGCATCATGAAAAACATCAAAAAAGGCTTCCCCGTTTAAAGAAACTTCACGTGTTTTATCTCCAAAGTTTTCTTTGAAAGTTAATTTACTGTCTGCATTTAGCCACACTTGTGTGCCATCAGGCAGTTTTATAAAAGATTTCGAACCTCTTTTTGTAGCAACTTCATTTAATGAATTTTTGATTGGCTCTTTCGCATTTATTTTATCGTAAACAAAAAATGAAAACCCGATAATGGATGCTGCAACAGCAATAGTGTAAAAAATTCTTTTTAAAGATTTGTTGGAATTGTTTTCCTGCTCCTCAAAATTTGCATGTTCTAATTTACCCTGCAACTGCATTTTAACGATATGCGCTGCATAAGCTTGTTCAATATCGTCTTCAGGGTAAACTTCACCGGCCTGCATCATCTGATCGTACAAAAATTGCCATTGTGGATTGGCTACCAACTGTTGCTGTAAGAGTTCAAGATCAGCTTTACCGGCATCGCCGGAAAGTTTTAAAGAAAGCAGGTCGTAAAATTGATTTTCGGAAATTGTATTCATTCTTAGTTGTAAGACTAAAAAAAGAATACTTACCGTGAAGAAAAAGAACGAAATTTAAAATTTTATTTTTCAGCAAGATATTGACTGAGTGCTAATCTTATTTTTTTCAGTGCGATCCGCATATGGGTTTCAATAGTATTCTGAGAAATTTCAAGAATACCTGATACTTTTTTGTACGAAAAGCCCTCTTCTTTAATAAGTTTAAAAACCATTACACATTGTGGAGGAAGTTCATTGATGCAGTGGTTTATTTTTTTCTCTATTTCCGAAGCATGCAGCTGTGTCTCAGGATTTTCATAATCAGTTATATGATTTGTATCAAGAGCAGCCAATTCCGATATTTTTAATTTATTTTTGGAGAGGGAAGTAAGGCAAGCATTTTTTATTGATATAAATAAATAAGCATCCAGTTTTTCAATACTGGCAAGTTTATTTCCCATATCCCAAACCTTCATCATCGTATCTGATACAATCTCTTCGGCTGTTTCAAAATCTTTTACGATGCTAAAACTGAAACGTTGTAAGGAACTGTAAAAATGAAAAAATAATTTTTTATATGCAAGTTCATCTCTTACATACGCAACACGGTTTTGGAGAAATAATATATCTTTTGCCTGTAAATTCAACAGCCTAAATGTTTAATAACTTTTGTAATCGTTAACTTAAAGTTATTAAAACATTTTCAGATGTAAAATATATTTTTATGAGTTTTTTTTGACACTAACACATCGTATCAATATAAAAAATCTCAACTTTTTTTCGGGCCCAATCAGTTTTACGTAAAAATTTAAGTGAAGAATTTATACTTGGGTTGGTTTTAAAACAATTAATGTTTATTTCACTTGCCAGGTGCTCCCAGCCAAAATGACGAACAAGTTCAGTAATTATAAATTTTAATGTTTTACCATTTAGCGGGTCGTTGGAAAGCATATATAAAATTACAACAAATGTATTTTTATGCGCAGGTAAAACACACATTTATTAAAATGATAGTTTTAGCCCTGATTTATTTGCCGCATTATGATTTAATATTTTAATAGTAACACTTAATTGCCCAACATGACGCATTGTATGCTCCGCAGCATGTACAAGTAAACCAATTACGGTAGATGGCAATTGTTTTCTGCCAACACCCCGGTATTCTTTTAAAGTATCCTCGTCTGTATTTTGTAGTTGTATTATTGCTGTTTTTATTTGGCGTTTAAATCTTTCGATCAGAAATTGAATAGATACATTTTGTTGTGGTGCTAAATCTTCATCATGCAATTGTGCTAGCTGAAAATCTGTAAGAGGTTCATTAAGTGCATATGTAAATACCCTATCAAGTACTCCTGATAAGTGTTGTAAATGAAAAGCGGGCGAAGCCACATTTGCAGGTCGTTGCCATAATAATTCTTCTGAAAAATTATTCATCATTTCATCCAACTCCTCTTCTGCCTGCAATAATGCATGTGCTATCGGTTGCAGTAATACAGGAATATTATTTAACGGTCCCCTTTGCCAAACTTCTAATTTATCCATTATTAATATTTTATTGATGTGAGATATAAAAAAACAAAATGAAATTTAAAAATTTACTTATTTACAAAAATAAAAAATACTTGGATAAAAAATTTTAGTAAGTATAAGTTAGTACGTTCCGAATGAAGGTTGTTATTTGACTAAAAATAAACCCAATGAAATTTTACGGTTGAATTTGTTTTAAATTCTACGGTAGGGAAAGGCAATTTAAAAATTTCAGGAATAACCAACAATACTTTTGTATTTAGATTTTTGCGATCTATATTCTTAAGATTTGCATCAAGCGAAAAATAATATTTTCGTTGTCGTTTAAAAGTTGGGATTGGTTTCCCGTTTATTTCAGAAGCATTTTTACTACCACCAGTCATGCCATCTGCCCCGTAACCGATTGACGCATTTAACCATCGTGGAAATTCAGTATTGCTTTTCATAAAAGATGCCGGATTAACAGAAATCCAATACGTTTGACCATTATAATCTTTGAGCCATCGTTGCCATTTATTGGAACCTAATTCTGCAGGATTATATTTAGCATAAATGCTGTGATGAAAAGAAAATTTCATTTGAACACGTTGCTCTTTGTATGCAAATTGTTGGGTCATAAATAACGAAGTACCAATAATATTAGCTAGCATATCTGTTTTGGAGAATCCCCATTTTTGTGAGAACCCATCAAAAATTTCTATTATAGTTTGAAACCCTAATGATGTTAAACCGCCTATCCAGGTTGCTTGGTTATTTTTTATACCTGCATAACTCATCATATTAAACTGAACAGCACTTAAATTATATGATGTAGTTGCATGACCGGCTTTATCCATATTTAACCACTCTTTACTATCATCAAAAAAATGAAACCTACTATGTGGAAATTTTTTATACCATAAATAATGAAGTCCTATTAACCCTACTGTAGTAACTGCAGATTCTGCAATAACAATTGTTTTAAAACGTTTGCCATTGTAGACCTGATTATTGTATACGGGCTGAGAAAAAATATTTTTGTTAAAAAGAAAAAGTAGCATCAACGAAAGAAAAAACCTTTTAACAATTAGATAACCATCATGTTTTTTTAAAAAAGGTTGTTTTAAAATGATACCCGAAAAAAAACTTTTGTACTTCAAAATTATTTTAATTAAAATCATTTTAAAAACCTTGTTTATTTTTTATAAAAATGCCATTGTTTATCGTAACCCTGTTTACTTTCTAGATGAGAACCTTTTAAACTTTGTTTACAGTTTCTGTTTTAGCAAGTAACTTTTTTTTGTTTCTGTTATGAATTGCCTTGTGTGCCAATGCATACATAACAGGCAGTATTAAAAGTGTAAGGACTGTTGATGTTGCAAGCCCACCTATTACTACCCTTGCCAAAGGTTTTTGAGTTTCGCTCCCAATTCCTGTCGCAATTGCAGCAGGCAACAACCCAATAGCTGCCATTAATGCCGTCATAACTACAGGGCGTACCCTGCTTATTACACCTTCCTTCACAGCCTTATCCAATGTCATTTTTTCAGCTAAATTTTTTCTAAATACACTTATTAGTATAACACCATTTTGAATACAAACGCCAAATAATGCAATGAAGCCGATTCCTGCACTTATGCTAAAATTCATACCTGTTAAATGCAAAGCCATTATACCACCTATTAATGCAAAAGGCACATTGAGTATAGTAAGCATCGCATCTTTTACGTTACCAAAGGTTATAAATAAAATTAAAAAGATTACCAATAGACATATCGGAATTATATTAGCTAAAGTATTATTTGCTCTCTGTTGGTTTTCAAATTCTCCGTTCCAGCTTATTCTAAAATCTTCTGTAAGCTTTATTGCTTTATCTACTTTTTCCTGTGCTTCTTTTATAGTACTACCAAGATCTCTATCCCTTACAGAAAATTTTACAGTAATATATCTTTCATTATTATCTCTGTAAATAAATGCCGGTCCAGTAAGTGTTTTTATATCAGCAATTTCTTTTAAAGGTATTTTGTTACCACCTGCTGATGGCACCATTAAATTTTCTATGGCCTCAGGGTCTCCCCTAAACTGTAGCATATACCTTACTCTTATGTCAAACTTACGCTCTCCCTCATATAATTGAGTGGCAGCTTTTCCACCAATAGCCATTTCTATTACACTATTAGCATCTGCGGGGCTTATGCCGTATAAAGCCATTTTAGCCTGGTTTAAATCTATCCTAAGTTCAGACTGGCCTAAGTTTCTAATGACACCTAAATCTTCCACTCCTTTTACATCTTTAAGGGTCGCATAAACTTTATTGGCTATTGAGTCGATAGCATTAAAATCGTTTCCAAATATTTTAACCGCTAAAGCTGCAGGTACACCTGCAATAGCTTCTGATACATTATCTCTGATAGGCTGCGAATAATTAAAACCAATACCTGGATATTGACTCAGCTTTTTATCCATTTTATTGACCAGTTCATCGTATGTAATTTTTTCTTTCCATTCTTTTTCCGGCAATAAATCTACCGCAATTTGTACGTTAAAAAACCCTTTAGGATCTGTGCCGTCATTAGTTCTACCAACTTGTGTTAGTGCGTGCCTCACTTCACTAAACTGCCTCACATCATGCTCCAGCACTTGAGATAAACTATCTGCTTCATTTAATGAAACACTGAGGGGTAACTCTGCTGTGATCCACAATGCTCCTTCATTTAACGGAGGCAAAAACTCTGAGCCTAAAAATTTTGCTGATGCCAATGATAATACCATAATTGCAAATGCGATTATTACACTTGTTTTTTGATGACGATATACAACGTTTAATGCTTTACCTACAATACTTTCAAAAAAATGAACAATAGGATTGTGCTTTTCTTTTACATTTTTACGTAATAAAATACTTGATAATGCAGGTACCAATGTTAAAGTAAAAAGCAACGCACCTACTAAAGCAAAACCCAATGTATAAGCCAATGGGCTAAACATTTTTCCTTCTACTTTTTGAAAAGCAAAAATGGGAATTAAGCAGGTAAGTATGATTAGTTTAGAAAAGAAAATAGCTTTGCCCATTTCTGTACCCGTCTTTTTAAATAGCCCTAGTTTGGATAATTTATTGAACTTTTCCATACCTATTTCCCGGGCTTTTTGGTCTAGCACAACAAACAACCCTTCTACCATTACAACAGCACCATCTATTATGATTCCAAAATCTACAGCCCCCATGCTTAGTAGGTTTGCATTCATTCCTTTTAGGCGCATACACATAAAGGCAAATAATAATGATAGTGGGATAACGATGCTAACCGTAACAGTAGTTCGCCAATCTGCCATAAATATTAAAACAATTAAAGTAACTAAAAGAATACCTTCTAAAAGATTATGTATAACCGTTTCTGTAGCATAATCCATCAATATAGTACGGTCGTAAAAAGGTACAATTGATACATTATCCTTTTTTAATTTTTTATTCAGTTCAATAATTTTATTGTGTACACCTTTTAAAATATCAGTAGGATTTTCGCCCTTTCGCATAACTATTATTCCTTCTATCTGGTTTTGCTTTCCATCCAAAGAAACTGATCCGAGCTGCGGTTTTTTGCTTTCTTGTACATCTGCAACATTTTTTACAACTAGGGGAACATTATTTACTTCCTGTATTAATATGTTGTTTATTTCGTCTACATTATTTAATACGCCAATGCCTCTCACTACATAAGCCTGTCCGTTTTTTTCAATTACATCTCCCCCCACGTTTACATTACTTTTTGCAATTGCATTAAACACATCAAGCGGGGACAAATTGTATTTAGATAACAGAACAGGGTTTACACTTACTTCAAATGTTTTTTCTTCTCCACCAAAACTGTTTACATCTGCAATACCGGTTACACTTTTAAATGCTCTGTCTAAAACCCAATCTTGTATTGTAGTAAGTTCTCTTATGGTTTTTGTAGAACTCTGTAAAGTATATCTGTAAATTTCACCTGTAGGCCCATAAGGAGGCTGCACTTCGGGCTTTATGCCCTCGGGTAAATCTGCATTAATAATACGGTTCATTATTTGCTGCCGGGCAAATTGATCATCTACACCATCATCAAATATTACGGTAATGTAACTTAGACCAAAAGATGAATTGGAACGTAGGTTTGTTCTTTTTTGTGTACTGTTTAATTCTATTTCAATAGGAATGGTAATAAATTTTTCTACCTCTTCGGCACTTCTCCCGGGCCATTGGGTAATAATAATTATTTGGGTATTAGTAACATCCGGGAAGGTTTCTACAGGAGTATTTTTATAACTGATATAACCAATTACTGCTAAAACGCCCGTCATAAAAAAAACAAAATAACGGTGTTGTAAACTAAAACGTATGATGCGTTGAATAAACTTATTCATAAACTATTCTTTAAAATTTTGTATTATTATTCCGTAAGTATAATTTATTAGAAGTATCTTACGTATGCAATTTTTTGTAAGTACATATTGATATGAATTGAAAAGAATATTATTTGTAACACTATTAGTTAGCTACTTTATTAAAGGGCGTTTGATACAAAATTATGGCACTAGTATCCTTACATTTTAAACCAGAAATTTTTCTATTTATAAAATATTTTAAAAAGTATATTTCCACAATCTTTATAAAAATATAATTAAAGTTTTTTACTTAACCGTTAGTTTTCTATAAAGTAAAATCTGATTTTTTGTAATGATTTTTTGACCTTCCTGCAAGCCGGAAGAAATGAAATTAAAATTACCCACTACTTTTTTTATACTTACTTCCTGTACTTTAACATCATTATTATTATTATAAATTACAACAAAATTTTTTCCGTTTTCGCTTATAATGGAAGAAGATGGCACAGCTAAAGTTTGTGTACTGGTTGCATTGGAAATGATAATATTAGCGAACATAGAAGGCTTTAAAAGATGCTCTTTATTTTGTAATACAATTTTTATTTTCATAACTTTTGTTACGGGATCAAGTATTTGGTTTATTTTATCCACCTTACCGTTAAATACTTTATCAGGGTAAGCTACCGTTGTTACTGCGGCATTGTAGCCTTGTTTTACTTTTGCAATATCTAGTTCAAATACATTTGCCCAAATCCATACATCGCTAATATCGCCAATGGTAAAAAGGCTGTTGTTATTATCATTTCTTATAAAATTTCCTGGGTTTATTAATTTTTCTACAACAAAACCACTCCTTGGAGAAGCCACTGTATAATTTCCATTTGCTGAAGTACGTCCACCCCCATTGATAGCAATTTGGGTTTTTATTTTATTTGCATTTGCCAATGCTTTGCTATAGTTCTCTTTTGCTTCCAGATATTCTTTTTGACTGGCTATTCCGTTTTGGTATAAATGTTCCGCATTATCCACTGCCCGTTTATTAATAGAAACATCATTACCCGAGATAGATAAGTCAGAATAATTTCCCGATATATCAGCACTTTTTATGGTTGCTAATATTTGCCCTGCCTTTACATAATCGCCGACACTTACATTAGTACTTAACACATGACCGCTGCTAAATGGATATACTTTTACAACTTTGTTATCATCAAAACTTACTTCACCATTTAATTTTACTATATCATCTTCACTCCGCAATTGTACAGTATCTATTTGTAATAATTGCATTGTACTGTCACTTATTATTGGTTGTTTAGCTTCAGTTAAAGGCGTTTCTACTTTCTCCTTGCAAGCATTTATAAATTGCACAAATGATAGAATCAAAAGAATACATAAATATTTATTTCTCATTTCTAATTAAGGTTATAATTTGATGATAGTTTGATTTGTTATATAATTTATTTCAGAAAAGGCTTTTAACAAGGCAATATGTTGTTC
>ENA-OFCD01001101-OFCD01001101.1-metagenomes-genome-assembly--contig:-NODE-1101-length-14824-cov-16.595775_pt1 | contig 14824 bp, 14 predicted proteins | sample MGYA00153392_OFCD01 | MGnify analysis MGYA00153392 | reverse complement strand
GCCCAACAAGAACTTCCCAAAGCCTTCAAAGACCAACTTGCTGCCATTCGCGATCTACTACGAACTCAAGGCGGGGAATGGACTGTAGATGCGATCGTCCAACAATTCAAAAACGCCAGCCGCAGCGAAAGCAAAATCCAAGATGCTCTCGAAGCCCTCGAAACCCTCGGCATCGTCACCCAACACACCGAAGATTCCCAAATCACTTGGTACTTCACCGATCTCCAAACGATGAGCAACGGTTAAGCGATTCTCTCCGAGAGGTTAACACCAACGGTTTTCTGTCGTCAGTGCAATTGGCTGGAAGAATGGGAACGTGGGGAAGGGCGATCGGTTTTTGAGAGGTGCGATCGTCTTTTAGGGAAATGCGATCGTTTTTTTGAGGGAGGGCGATCGGCTTTTTTAGGGAAGTGCGATCGTCTTTTTTTGGAGGTGCGATCGTCTTTTTGTGAGAGGTGCGATAAACTAGAGAAACCTCTCACCCGAGATCATTATGCAGACTCAAGACATTAAAACGATCGCTCATCAACTCATCGATCAACTCCCTGAAGCCTGTACCTGGGAAGACCTCATGGAACAGATCTTTATCCGACAAGCGATCGAAGCTGGACTCGCGGACAGTGTAGCAGGACGAATAAAATCGGTCGAAGACGTTCGCAAGATGTTCGGACTCAATCCATGAATGTGTACTGGACCGAAACCGCCATCCAACATCTCTCCAGCCTCTACACGTATCTCTCCCAAACCTCCCCAGCCTACGCACAACGAACCGTCGATCGGATCACTCGTCGTTCTCAACAAATCGCTACTTTTCCAAATTCTGGTCGAGTTGTCCCTGAATTTGACAACGATCGTATTCGCGAAATCATCGAAGGCAAATATCGGATCATTTATACCCTACAATCCAACCAAATCGAAGTTCTCGCAGTCCTTCATGGTGCACAATCCATCGAATAGTTCGCGATCGCCCATCCACCAACGAAAAAGCGATTACCTACGGTAGGTTAACACCAACGGCTTTTTTAGAGAAGGGCGATCGGCTTTTTTTGGGCAGGGCGATCGGCTTTTTTAGGGAAGTGCGATCGTTCTTTTTTAGGGAAGTGCGATCGGTTTTTTGAGGGAGGGCGATCGGTTTTCCTAAAGAGATACGATAGAAGATAGTTAGCCGTTTCGACTGCGCCTCTAACCCCATGAAACAAGTCACCACACTTCTTCCCGACCCGATCGCTTAAGCCCTCAGCTCCTATATTGGTAGTCAAAACGCGCCATTGACCGAAGACCTCATTATCAATACCGCGATCGAACAATTCCTCATCCGACAAGGATTCCTCCCCACCTTCAAAAAACGACTGATTCTCACTCCTGAAGCAGAAGGCAGCGGCTATCGCACTACACCACGATCAAGCATTTCTCGACACGCAAAACCCATGAGAGGAGTTAAGCAGGATCCAGTTGTTATCGGCAGCATAGACTATGGCGAATGTGTAGAAATTTGTGCGCTGTTAAATTATGAAGATTCATTTTTCCTCAGTCGGATTAGTGATTTATTTTAAGATCAGTCATTTTCAGTTGAAGAACTCATTCAGGCGCAGTCTTACCTTCTCGCGCTGCTTCCGATCGAGTTAAGCTCAAAAGAACGCGCTCTACTCCATAAGCTGATTGCGGTTGTGACCTACGCATTGAACGTCCAACAGCCGTTACACGGAGTTGCTGATTGATACCCCAAATTCAGGCACCAAATTCAGGCACAATAATAGACAGACATTTTAAGAAAATTAGGGTTTAAAAATTATGACATTTACTTTAAATCAAGATGCTCTGATGCATTTGCGCGATAACCTTGACGGATTGGGTTACGCTATGGGACCACGTGGATTGTTTGGGCTAGGGAATGACAGTAATGTCTTCGATGTGGTAGCGGTCGGAAATTCTAACAGTGCGTTGCCCTTGCGCAAAAGCACCACGGTCGATGCCTATACCCGTGCGGCTGTGTTTCAGTTCCAGTGCGATCGCACGCTTCCCGCCAACGGCGACATCGGTGAAGACTTGTACAACCGGGTCGATGGCATGGTGAAGGATTTGCAGAATAATCTGAAAATTGTGCTGTTGGCCGAGGATGGCGTCGATCGCCAGGTTTTAGGCGAACTCGACAACTCCAACGCCGTGCCGTCGGACCAAAAATTTCGGATCAGTGGCTACTACGGGAATCAAACGTTTCGGTTTGTCAAGGAATATCAGCGCCTGAGAAAGCTACCGATTACGGGAATTGCGACGATCGCCGTCGCCCGTCAAATCTCTGACGAAGCTCGCCGCCTCACGAACCCCACCCCCGAACCCACTGGAACTCCGGACACAACTGACGCCGCTACCCGGTTAACGAAGCTTAGTCAAATCAAACAAAGCTACCAACGCGGCCAAATTCTCTCGGATGATTTTGTTCGTGAAATGATGCAAGAGATTCCCTAGGGCGGTCCAAGACGATTCCTAATTATAAGTTTCAACCTTAGCGTGTCGTGACTTGTAATCCTTGCGCTACCCTGTAGGCAGACCTCACCACCCAAATCTATGACGCGCTTACAGGGCAACTGGATCTTAAGTGAAGCGATCGACACAGGAACGCCTGAGGTGCGCTTTTTTCTGTGGGGAGAAGTGTGGCGGCGAAGTTCCATAGAAGATGAAGAAAAAGCCAGATCCATTAGGGTTTTGGCCCATCCCTATGGTGTTAGCAGTCGTGATTTAGCCGTGTGGCTTACTCAACTCAACCCTTCACTGACCGCCACGCCCGATCGCTGTGAAGTTGCGTTGCCCACTTGCGATCGATTGCCCATTATTTCAGATCAGCCAATTCCTGATCACCGTACAGTTGAAGGTGAAGTCTGCGCAGGCGAGATCTATCTTCAGCCGTGGCAAGTGGAAGGCGTTTCGTTCAGCGTGACAGATACTTATCGTTGGCTGTCAGGGTTGCCGTTGCACGCTAGTGACGAATCTAGCGACAAACAAGCGTGGATGAGCCAAAGCGTGATGTTTTGGGTGCATGTAGTGCGGTGGGCGATGAGCTTGCTGGTGCGAGGGAAGTATCTGCCAGAGATTACAATCCAGGGCGATCGGGCGCAAGCTCAGTGGCAGGCATTGCTCGACAGCACGACGGATCAAAATCATCTCCAACATTTCGTTCAGCATTTTCCAAGTAGTGGTCGATTCTATTCCAACGCAAGCGATCGATCGCCCCAAATTGATCTCACGACCCATCCGGAAACTTTAGTGCGAACAGTTGTGAATCATTTGATTGACAGCATCGTCCGATCGCAGCTTTCGACTAATCCAAAAGAGATGGCCCTTCGTGACGCACTAACGGGTAAAAGTGCCCTTACCCAAAGGAGAATTGCAGCGCCCCTAGGTCCCATTGCCCACTGGTTGTTTGAACCCCTCGCAACGCTCCCAAAATCTCAGGTCCAAACGCTGCAAACTCAGCTCAAATCTTGGTACGCACCGCTTCAAAGTAATCCAGCTAATTTTCGAGTCGCCCTCAAGCTGGAACCGCCTCAGTACGGATCGCGTGAGTGGCATATCGAGTACGGGATGCAGGTGATTGGAAGGCCCGATCGATGGCTAGGTGCGCAGGTGATTTGGAATCATTCGGTCAGACAGCTGGAATTTGCTGGGAGAATGCTACGGGATCCACAGGAGACCTTGCTATCGGGATTGGGAACGGCATCGAAAGTATTCCCCGCACTAGAGTCGAGTTTAAAAACATCAAAGCCAACGCAAGGACGCATCGATCCAACTCAAGCCTACGAGTTGATTCGGTACACCGGATTGCAGCTCCAAGAACATGGCATTGGCGTGATTCTTCCCGAGGGATTGGCGAACCGGGCGGGGGGGACGGCAAAGTTTGGCATCAAACTCGCAGCAGACATGCCCAAGCTCAAAGGGACCGAGCGGCTAGGGTTGCAAGGAATGCTGAACTTCAAATGGGAACTGGCGATCGGCAAACATACCCTGACGAAAGCAGAATTCGATCGATTGGTGGCGATGAACATGCCCATTGTGGAAATCAACGGCGAATGGGTGGAACTGAGACCTGCGGATGTCCGGGCTGCGCAGGCATTTTTTGAAAACCGGAAAGCCAATCCAACGCTAACGCTGGAAGACATTATGCGCATCGCGTCGGGGGAAGGGAAGATCATTGAAAAGCTAGCTGTCGTTGACTTTGAAGCGACAGGAGTATTGCAAGAACTGATCACCACGCTGCAAGATAACCAGGCAGTGACGGCTATTGATCATCCCACAGACTTCCAAGGTCAACTGCGTCCCTATCAGGGTCGAGGCGTGGGCTGGCTGGCGTTCTTGGAGCAGTGGGGATTGGGCGCGTGTCTAGCGGACGACATGGGACTCGGGAAGACGCTGCAATTTTTAGGATTTCTGTTGCATTTGAAAGCGCAAAAGAATCTCCAACAGCCCGTGCTATTGATTTGCCCCACTTCGGTGATCGGAAACTGGGAACGGGAATCGAAAAAGTTTGCGCCGAGTTTACGGGTCTTACTTCATCACGGGAGCGATCGATCGATCGATGACGCTCTGGCTAAATCCGTCAAAAATTATGACTTAGTGATTACAAGTTATGCACTGGTATATCGAGATCTCACAACGCTGAAGAAAATCGCATGGCGTGGCATTTCACTAGACGAAGCCCAAAACATCAAAAACGCTGAATCCAAGCAGTCAAGGGCTGTTCGAGAGTTACCGGGTAAATTCAAAGTGGCGCTAACTGGAACCCCAGTTGAGAACCGACTGACGGAACTTTGGTCGATTATGGAATTTTTGAATCCAGGATACTTAGGCTCCAAGCAGTTTTTCCAGCGACGTTTTGCAATTCCGATCGAAAAGTACGGCGATTCTTTGTCCCTCCAAACCCTGCGCGGTCTAGTCCAGCCGTTCATTCTGCGCCGTCTCAAAACCGATCGATCGATTATTCAAGATCTGCCGGAAAAACAAGAAATGACCGTATTTTGCAACCTGACGCCGGAGCAAGCGGTGCTGTATCAAACAACGGTGGATCAGTCCCTCTCGGCGATCGATTCAGCCGATGGCATTCAGCGACGAGGCATGATTTTGGCTCTGCTGACGCGGTTAAAGCAAATTTGTAATCATCCTGGACTTGTACAAGCGCCTTTGCCACCGGTCTCAGAACTCCCTAAAGCATCCAGTAAATTGCAGCGATTGATTGAAATGCTGGAGGTGATTACGGGACAGGGCGATCGGGTGTTGATTTTCACACAGTTTGCAGAATGGGGTAAGCAACTTTTGAAGGTGTTGCCTTATGCCTTAAATGAGGAGGCGTTGTTTTTGTATGGCAGCACGCCGAGGCCAAAACGCGAAGAAATGATCGATCGATTCCAAAACGATCCGAGCGCCCCGAAAATTCTGATTTTGTCCCTTAAAGCGGGCGGAGTCGGACTTAATCTAACCCGTGCCAATCACGTCTTTCATTTCGATCGATGGTGGAATCCGGCGGTCGAGAATCAAGCCACCGATCGCGCGTTCCGCATTGGTCAAACCCGCAATGTCCAAGTCCATAAATTCATCTGCATCGGAACCTTAGAAGAACGCATTCACGACCTGATTGAAAGCAAACGCGCTCTTGCCGAGCAGGTCGTCGGAGCCGGGGAAAACTGGGTGACGGAGTTAGATACTGACCAATTACGGCAGTTGTTAGTGCTCGATCGAAGTTCTGTCATTACGGAGTAATTTATGTCAACGCGATCGTACCGAGATGACACCCCCGCAACCGATCCCTACCTCTCCGGGTCCTACCAAGACGCCCCCGCCCGCGAATGGTGGGCACAACGATGGATCGACGTCCTCGAATCCTTCGGCTTTCAGCAGCGAATGGCACGGGCCAGACTCTATGCCCAAGCCGGAAATGTGCTGAGTTTAGAATTCCAGACCGCACGGGTCGTCGCTGTGGTTCAAGGATCGGTGCCAGAACCCTATCAAGTCCGGTTTCAATTAGAGCCATTTAGTGATGAGCAATGGGGCTATGTGGTGGAATCCATGGCAGAACAGGCCATCTTTAGCGCCAAACTGCTATCCGGGGAAATGCCGCAGGATATTGAAGCGGTCTTTACTCAAAATGGGCTGAGTCTTTTCCCGTTTAATCAATTTGATATCCACAGCACCTGCGATTGCCCTGACCCCGTGAATCCCTGCAAACACATTGGCGCAGTCTACTATCTCCTGGGCGATCGCTTTGGCGAGGATCCATTTGTGCTGTTTCAACTGCGAGGCCGGACGAAAGCAGAAATCATTGAAGCGCTGCGAGAACGACGACGATCGATCGGTGAACATGACCAGAAATCTGAATCTCTGCCGGAACCCGAACCGAAAATACCAAGCTTTCACTTTGACCCCAAAACGTTTTGGACATACCGCGAACCGATCGATCCAGCGTTAATTTTTCTAGTTCCAGCAGCCGGAGAGTCGGTGGTGGACCTAATTGGCAACCCACCAGCAGACCTAGCAGACGCTCAAGACGCCGCACAATGGACCGAGAGTTGGCGCGATCGACTGACTCAAGTGACGCAACAAATCATGACGCAAACGAATGAAGCGAACGAATGATCCCCCCAAGGCGTAAACTAAGCATTGGCATTTTTATATAAATGAGACCCGAGTTCACCCGTGCGAAAGATTATTCTTGCTGGAAACTGGAAAATGTTCAAAACCCAAGCCGAAACACTGGCGTTCGTGCAGGGGTTTAAACCGTTGGTGGATGACACCCCGAATGATCGAGAGATTGTCCTGTGTGTGCCGTTTACCGACCTGAGCACCTTGTCCAAAACCCTCCATGGGAGCTGCATCCAAGTTGGCGCACAAAACGTCCACTGGGAAGAGAGCGGCGCATTCACGGGTGAAATTTCAGCGGCAATGTTGACCGAAATCGGCGTCCGCTACGTCGTCGTCGGCCACAGCGAACGTCGGCAGTTGTTCGGCGAAACCAACGAAACCGTGAATTTCCGTCTTCGAGCCGCCCAGAAAACGGGGTTGACGCCCATCCTTTGCGTCGGCGAAACAAAGCAACAACGCGATGCTGGAATCACGGAAGACGTCATTTTTGAGCAGCTTGCCAAAGGCTTAGCGGGCGTCGATCAGTCAAATCTCGTCATTGCCTACGAACCCATTTGGGCGATCGGAACGGGCGATACCTGCGCATCCTCGGATGCAAACAAAGTATGCGGGGCCATTCGGAGCAAGCTTCACAACAAAGATGTCTCCATTCAGTACGGCGGCTCTGTCAAACCCGACAACATTGACGAAATCATGGCTCAGCCGGATATCGATGGTGCTCTAGTCGGCGGCGCAAGTCTAGAACCCATCAGCTTCGCTAGAATTGTGAACTATCAATAAATGGTGCGATCGTTAGGAATGAGAACTAAATAAGAACCGGAATTCCACGACTCTCTCTTAGGGGGAGCTAGAGTCCGGTTCCCCTTCTCCTCCCTGGGAGAAGTGGCTAGGGGATGAGTGCGGAGGACTGAAACGAAGTTATGGATCTTATTGAATCCCCATTCCTAATCGAGTTTAGCCCCGATCGAATCAGCCTCTCTAGCGTCTTCTCCATCCGTTCCAACGTCTAGGTCGCCCCCCAACACCCGATCGAGATGATGAGACGTCACTTTATTAAACCGCCGGGTGATGAGTAAAGGAGACTGGCAACGCGCTGCAAGGGCATCAGTATAGTTGCCGAGAGTTTGCCGTTCGATGCCCCACTCTCGGCTAGTTCCTGCGATCGTCAGATCCACCGTCGCCGAGACCTCAACCACCGCTTCTATGAAATATTGCGTTTCAAGATTGGGCGTAGAGATGCGATCGTGCAGCGTTTCGGGCAGTCGTTCCATGAGTTTGTGAAACTCATAGCTAAACTCAACCGGATGGTCCGGATGGTGAACCCGCAAAATGGTGAGATGCCGATCGGGCGCATTTAGCAACAGTCTGAGACTGAGTTCGAGGCCCAATTCCGTATGAATGTTAGGGCTGTAGGGCAGCAAGAGCTTAGGATAAGCGGTGTGCAAACTTCCCACGGAAGGACGATCTGCATTCATCAAGTCTACAAAAACCGCCACATCCACCGGAGCCGTACTCAGAATTTGTCCGACCCTTCCCCCAAGACGATTGCTGCTAAAGGCAGGGCGATGCCAACCGACGACAATAAGATCGCTTCGACGATCTAGCGCCACATCATGAGTTGTGCGGGCGACGTCGCCGGATAGCTGGACAATAGGCTCAATCATCGGTTGAACCATTGACTGAGCTTTAGTCCATGAAAGATTGGCTAAACTTGTGGCTAGTTTTCCTTTACGTTGGCGAATACGACGATCGGCTTCTTGGGGCAGATTTTCAAAGGCATAGTCTTGTTCAAACTGGATCAAACTCAAAGGATGAACCACCGATTTGTGAACGGGCGATCGGGCAATTTCGATGGCGATTTCCATCAAACCTTGCTGACTTTTAGGATTGGCAATAGGAACTAAAATTGAGTAGTCAGGGCGATCGGGACGCGAAGCTTCCGGGGGCATTTCCTGTTCGCGAATTAACCGTTTTGGATAGGTCCACTCCAACAGCGGAGACGTCATAAACGTTGTCACAAGCGCCATAATAACCAGCATCGTAAACAGCAACGGCGTAATCACCCCCAGATTTAGCCCAATATTTAGTACAATTAGCTCCGTTAGCCCTCGGGTATTCATCAGCCAGCCCAGCGCCGATGCCTCCCGTTTGGAGAGGCCACTGAACCGAGCTGCGACGAAGGTTCCGATGTACTTTCCGGAGATGGCGACCAGCAGGACCAATCCACATAAGCCCCACAGAGGAAGACTATTGAGCAACCCCACCTGCGTGCGCAGTCCGCTATAAGCAAAGAAAATCGGCAGCAAAAACGTCAGCACAAAATCTTCAGTTTTGGCGGCTAGTTCTCGGGTGAGACCTTCATGTTTGGGCATTACAGCCCCCAACAAAAAGGCCCCAAAAATCAGGTGAATGCCCATGAGTTCGGTGATCAAAGCCGAAATAATGACCAAACCATAAATCACCGCTAGCATTGATTGCGTCAGTTTTCCCGCTTCGTCATAAATCGGAATGAACTTCCGTAGCCATCCACGTCCGATCGTCAGCATAAAAGCAATGTACAGTCCCGCCGCCAAAATATTAGGCAGTGCGCCGATCATGCTATTAGTCTTCGTCACGGCGATCGCGACGAGGAGCAGACACCAGGCCGTCACATCATCCACAGCAGCGCAGGTTAACGCGAGGGTTCCGAGACGACTATTTTGGAGATTGTTTTCGGTGATGATGCGGGCGAGAACGGGAAACGCTGTAATGGCCATAGCCGAGCCTAAAAAAAGCGAAAATGCGGTAAACGAGACTCCTGCATTCGACATCAGGGGAAATAGCAGCAGCGCGAGAAGACATCCCAAGGAAAACGGCACGAGAATGCTGACGTGAGACACCAAAATGGCGGTCTCTAAACTGCCTTTAAGATAGCGAGGGTTGAGTTCTAATCCAATCAAAAACATGAAGAAAATTAGCCCGATCTGGGACAACACCCCCAGCATGGGAATTACTTCTAGCGGAAAGAGGAACGCTGTCGCTGCTGGAAAAATTAGCCCTAGAAGGGATGGACCTAGCATCACACCAGCTACAATTTCACCAATCACAAGGGGCTGCTTGATCTGGCTAAACAGCAACCCCATGGTTCGGGATAGTCCCATAACAATAAGGACGTCAATCAGGACTAAAACGATCGGATCAAAATTCATAGTCCCCTGTGGCTCCGGCGTAGTCATTCAACGACATCATCCCTCTAATGGTATCAGTGCCATGCTCAATCGATTAGGTCCATCTGAAAATCACCGATCGCGTCTTAAAGGTTCTTCCACATAATCGCGTTTGGAACCTCAATGCCGCGTAGAATCCGTTTTCTGTGTTCAACTACGACAAATTCAAATCTATTGAAGAACGGCTGCGCGGTTTTGCTCATGTCGGAGGTGAGATGCGGAATGTTCAAGTATTGGGCCTCGCTGTGAATAACGTTCATCAATGCCGTGCCCACGCCTTTACGAGGGTGGTGTCCAGAGACAATTTTGACAGATTTCAACAATCGCTACGATGGATGCTGAATTTAATAGGTCGATCGATTTCATGACTTACCTTACAGTCTGTCAAAGATTTAGACTCTAGCAGGATGAGAACATGATCGTATAATAGCCAACCGCCTCTCCGCAATCCGCTAGTTAAACCTCTCTACAAGGAGAACCGTCCTCCCATTGGATGTTCCGTTTGGAAAGACGATTCTCATCACTGAGAGGCTTTCTGCTAGGGCAGAGGCTACGCCAACGCCAACGGGCTGATGTTAGATATACGATCGTCCTTACACAGGTAAGGTCTCGGAGGAAGTAAAAGCGATCGCTTCCATGCTAAATTTCATAACTATTCTGTCTAAGTTCTACGCTAAAGTAAATAGATTAGTGCTTGAGGCGGGATGTGGATTGCAAAATCGTTATTTTCTCTAGTCATGCAGTGCAGCAGATGTTCTTTCGACGAATTAGTCGTGAAGACGTGAAGGCGGTTATTGCCTATGGAGAGATTATTGAAGAGATGCCGGATGATGAGCCTTTTCCAAGCTGTTTAATTTTAGACTTTGTGGGAGGACAGCCTGTGCATGTTGTTCTTTCTCAGGATGTGACACGTCAAACTTGCTATGTGGTCACGGCATATGTCCCGAATCTAGGTTTGTGGAATGATGATTTTAGAACTTGGAGGTAATTGAATGAAGTGCGTTATTTGTAAACATGGTGAAACGCTTCCAGGTTTGGTTACGGTAACATTGACTCGTGATGAGGCGGTGTTTGTTTTTAAAGGTGTCCCGGCGGATGTTTGTCAAAACTGCGGCGAATATTATCTTAGTGATGAAGTTACGGCAGTGGTGCTGAGTCGAGCAGAACGATCGATCGCAAATGGATCTGAAGTTGAGATTCAACGTTACGCGGCGTAAACCGTTGATAAAGCCTCTCTGCGAGGGCGATCGCCTTTCCACATGGCAAAGGCGATCGAGCTGATGTTAGATGTGCGATCGTCCTTACATGATGAGGTCGCGGAGGAAGTAAAAGCGATCGTCTTTCCAAGTGTTTCCTTTGGTTCCACATTAAAGTATCGGCCACATTTAGAAAGGAATATCATCAAAATTAATATCATGATGATCGTCTTCCTCTTTTAGGAATGAATATATATCTTCCAGCTTACGAAGAAGTTCATCAAAAGTGAAAATTTTCACATCTCTTGAATTATGTCTAAACAATTCAAAAGATTTCTTCTTTTCTTCTTCATTAGGAATCTTACCAATTATCAAGATACATTCAACTGAATATGACTCCATATAGTTTTTGGGATTACTTCCCCTAAGAAAAGTAATTTCTTTTTGAAATACGTATTTTTGATCTAGAAGTTGATTGATAGATCCAGAAAGTTCACTAGAAGGGGCATGTACTCCGCCCCGATATGGCCTCAGATTAAGGAGAGGCGTTCCAGGAGTTTTGATTTCGATTAATGCAGTATTATCAGTCAAATCATTCTTCACTAAAAAATCTGTTATTTTATCGCCTGCTCCAGAATACTTACGTCCTCCAACTGATGCTTGATCTTTAATTTTAAATACGGGATATCCGAAAACTATGGAAATAATAAATGGATTGTCATTTATTATCTTTTGCCATTCTGCCTCGCTAGATTCATCCTTTAATAGCAATACTTTCATTTTTCTAATTAGACCTTCAAGATTTAATAGTTCTATATCTTCTCCAAGTTTTAAGAAATCCTTCTCCTGATTTTTATAAATATTTTTTATGTTAGTAGATACCAAGTTAACCACAGCTTTAGAGTCTAATTTAGATAGAGGTAAACTTGCGAAATTTGTCTCTGATATAAGCTTAGATACGGCATCTTTCTTTGCTGGTGGCAGTAACTTTGGATGTTCCCATGGGTCGATTGGAGGCATAAGACAATTGTGAGAAATTACACGTCTTTCTTCCCTACATGCATCTTGATGACTTCTGTAGATACGATTTATTTTTCTTATCATATCTCGAAAATCATTAATATTAAGTGTGTAAATGCTTTCATCTATCCCAGTCTCACTGATAGAGCTAATGACAAGATGTTGGATATACGGTATTTTTTCTAGGCTATCAATGATGCACCGATATCTATTGAGAAAACCCAAGCCATATTCATAATCTCTTATGAATCCTGAAGGCAACCTTTTTAGGAATTTTATAACCTCGTTACTTGTTCTCGGGAGTGATGATAGAACACCATCTTTTGATTTGTTGAACTTCCAGCCAATCAATGTAATATCTTTAATATTTTCATATTTTTCATATACGTATCTTTTTTCTGGATTCATTCGTTTTGGATGTATGCAAACAATATCATTTTGGTAATCAATTCGTAAAAGCTTTACTTTTTCATCGAGATTTCTGCTGATTTCATTATCTTCAAAATCTGTAGAGGTTGATAATCTCTGTGGAATTTTATACTCTACAACAGCACAATTTAGAGATTCTTCTGAAACAACTAAATTTTGTATATGTTTATCTAGAGAGCCATTTAAACCTCTAATCATTTTTGTATATCCCTACGACTTTAATAGAAACATTGTATTGTTCATTGAGATTAATATCTTCTGTCAGATATTTCAACCTAATTCTTATTTTTCTAGAGCATACTATTTTATAGTGATACACCAGCAATCGTCCCTTTCTAAAATGTATCCAATTGTTGGGACAATCGTACGCATCACGAAACCTTGCTTGCAGGCAAAGAGAGAACATGGGGGTTCTTAGCCTTTTGTGCAACTTGATCACCAAGAACAAGTTTTTGACTCACTAACCAAGTTTTCACTTTACTATTTTCTGGATAATAAGCATTAACAAATTGAATAAAGTCATCAATCGTACAGGGTTTAGCAGTCCCACCCATATATGAGATATGAAACTGATTATGAATTTCACAAGTCAATGTTATCAGATTATTTTCAACATTAGCTAGGTGAGAATATTCTTTCTTAGAGTAAAGATGATGAGCTGCTAGTTGCAATTTATTAACTTTATTCCATTTTTCTCGGGATATTTGACAAGTCTTGTTATCTCGCTTGTTCTTTACAGTGTCCATAGCTTTTTGAATTCCATTTTCCCGATCGATAATTAGCTGAACAATATCATCAATCTTAGGAGCAATAATTTCTCCTATATCCGAACACCAATCTTGACGGTTCTTCTTTGTTTGATTGCTTCCCATAACTGCTGATAACTTACTAATTCCTGAGGGAGAGAAGTAGTATCCACCACCATCTAGAATCTCAATGTAATGCTCCCCTTGAATGAGCGGCTTCTCCTCCCTTTGTGCAAGATCAAGCATTTTTTTAAGATAAACTGATGTTGTTTTGAACATCTTAACGACGTCAGCCTGTGAAATGAAAAACTGTTCATTTCGTTTTATTAAAGAAGAACAATTTTCAAGAATGTGATCACTAATGAAAGCCTGACGAATCTTCTGTTTAGTATGGAGAATCATATCTTTAATTCTTTGAAGAAACGATCGCTTTTGAGTCGTTTCTAAGTAACGGGCGATCGTATAGGCACCTGATTGAGTATATTCTCTTAATCCATTAGATTGAACAATCCGATAGTCCGTGCCATATGTTAAGTCCCATTCATCATCGGGAATAGAGTCAAAGAAATTCTCAACTTCAATTAATGTTTCACTGCTTATTTCTAGAGTTTGAATGAGTTTTCTAGACGTAATGTATGTTTCGGCCATGAGAAATTTTCAACCTTGGATTGTAGTGTTGACAGGTAAAGGTATGGATTGCAGAAATAATGAAGTCTAGAAAGTTTCAGTTAGGCTCTTATAGAAAGTCGTAAGCCGATCGAATACAGATGAATTTCCGGTGGGTTTATCAGGGTGATAGATTTGACATAATTGTCGATAGGCTGCTTTTATATCATCAGTTGTACTAGTTTTTGGATCTAGTCCAAAGGCTTTCCATGGCATATCGTATTTAAATATATTAATTCCATTGATACACCCATCTCCCGTCTGAGAATCTTCTCCAGGAAGGATCCCAATTAATTTGCGGTAGATAGTCTCCCATCCTTCCTTTTTACTAAACTCTAATTTACCCAATCCACTGGTTGCCATCTGGAAATTGGCTGACTTTTTGAGAGCTGTCAAATTTTCAACCTGAAAATGTTCAAAAACAACTTTTTTAAGTTGGGGGAGAGGGAGGGGTTTAGGAGGTTTGACCTTTGGAGGATTTAATATAAAGCTTGCAAAGCTTGTCAAAATCTCAGCATCGTAGCCGTGAGATGCTACAAGTCGATGAATTTCAGCTTCCATGACTACTGTCAGTTGTTTCTTACTAGCCGTTGTTGCCATACTCGTTAACGCTCCAGATTGAAGAAGAAGTCTAGACAAGGGCGAACCCTGTAAAAATATAAATCGCTTCCTAAATGAGGCAATTCTCACCAGAAGCATTCATTTATTACTCACACAATACCCAACTTTTTCCCGTGACCTACTGACGCAAATCACAAATCTAAATTAAAAATAAATAATTTTTTACAGAGACTTAAGTATCCTACCTAAATTTTCTCTCACATTCCAGAAAATTCAGTAAAGTTATGGACCCGATCGATAAAGCGATCGTGAATCTCCCCCAATCCCTAACCGTGATGAACCTTCAAAATATTTAGCGCCACTGCTTCCGCAA
>ENA-OFCD01001100-OFCD01001100.1-metagenomes-genome-assembly--contig:-NODE-1100-length-14829-cov-3.163734_pt1 | contig 14829 bp, 11 predicted proteins | sample MGYA00153392_OFCD01 | MGnify analysis MGYA00153392 | reverse complement strand
TCTGTGGCCGCCCCTCCCGGAAAGAAAAACAATCCGGAAGCAAAAATACTGCTGGCGCAAAAACTAGCGTTTGGTCTTCAACCTCATCAAGCGGCGATCAATATCGTCGATTTGTTTTTGCATATTGGCGATTTCGGCCGCACGCTTCTTTTCAAAGCCTGTGGTGGGTGTGCCTTGACTGATCGCTTTAATCGCAGCGACAAAAGCTTCACGCGCGGAGATGAGCGTTTGGATAACCATGCCAGCTGATTGCGGCGAAACTGCCCGCATTTTTTCAGCTTCATGCAGCGTGAGCTCGCCGATCATTTTTTGTAGCGATGCCTCCGCGGCTACGGTACGGCGCAGTGCGCGTGCTTCACCTGGTAACACTGCTAGCCGTTGCACACCCACATTCGCGCTTGCATGCGCCGCTTTATCGTCACCTGCCGCCTGTTGAGCTTCAGCCAAGCTTAGGATGGTTTGCACAGAATCACTTTGAAACTGTGCGTTGCCCACGTCCTGCAATGATAAACGCAACATGCTGACATCGGCTGTTTTGAGGTGCATGATTGCGTTTTCGTTGTCATGCAACTGCGAGTAAGTCTTGCCAATGGCATTGTGGTGCGTCACGATCGCACGCGCCAAGGTGATGTCGTTTGGCCTTGTGCTTAAGGCTGCTTCATAGATCACCAATGCCGCTTCGTATTTCTTTATAGCTAAGCGTTTCGAGTCAAGGGTCTTATCGTCTCTCAAGGCATGACCGTTTTCGGTGTAACACCAAGCGAGCCGATCCATTAATTCAACATTGTTCGGGTACGCAATCCGCAGCACTTCCATGGCCGCAACGGCATCGGTTGCGCCCTTTAATCGGATTGCGTTATCGTTAAGTAGTGCGCCGCGACTTCGCTCACGTTCATATTCCATTACGACCTGCATCGTTTTGTCTTCGATCGTGGCATTCGCAGATTGACTCGCGAGCTGTGCAAATTCAGCACCTGTTTTGTTGGAAGCATAGGCTAGTTCCAGCTTGCCCATGGCGCGCTGAATCCCGCTAATTTTTCGATACACCGTTGCCAGATCGTGATCAGCCAAGTGCACGGATTCATGTGCATCTGCTGATAATGATTTGGAGTTAGGCTGGGCAATCGGCATCAGTAATTCTACCGCTCGCTGATAACTGCCTAGTGCTGCACTGGGCTTGCCAATATTCGCGCCATCGTTTTGGCCCTGAATATCAGCAAGGCGCGTATATGCTTTCGCCAGCTCAATGCGTAAAGATTGATCGAGATTAGATTCGTTCATGAGCTGCGCCAAATATTTACTCGCATTCTCCACTAGCACCTGCTTGGCCTTGGTCGCACCGGACAAATGCTCGATCTGATCATGCACATCAAACATCAGTGAATTCGCCAGCGTGCGCACTGATTTGAAATGCCGCTCGGCACGTTCACGTTCAGCCACTGCGACCCGACGTTCCTGATCAACCACAATCAGCCCGCCCACAATCGTGATGAGCACCAAAGCCGCGGCGAACATCGGTATTTTATGACGCATCACAAATCGTCCAGCAAGGTAGCGCCACGTACCTTTGCGCGCGTGCACAGGGCTACCTTCCAGATGGCGACGCACATCATCATCCAGTGCGGTCACAGATAGATAACGCTCGTCGGGTTGCTTGCGCATGGCTTTCAGCACGATGGCATCCAGATCACCGGCTACTTGATTGGTTAGTTGACGTGCACTGCGCAGCCCGCGCTTATGAACATCATCCTGCGAAAAATTTAGCGCCGACGGCACCGAGGTAGGCTCATCCGTCAGCGCCGCTTCAGTTAGCCGCTTCGCCTCACGCGTGGCGCGATAGGGTGACAACCCGGTAATGAGCTCGTGCAAAATCACGCCGAGCGCATACACATCGGTGGCGGTGGTGATCGCCTCACCCGTTACCTGCTCAGGTGCGGCATAACGCAAGGTCATGACGCGGCCACCGATGCGGGTCAGCTCGGTTGCCGATTGATGCTGAGCCGCGCTGCTGGCATCGGTTGTTTGCGTAGCGGCATCATCAATGAGTTTGGCGATACCAAAATCGAGCAGCTTGACCTCGCCGCTGGCGGTCACCAAAATATTGCCGGGCTTCAGATCACGATGCACCACCAAATGCTGATGCGCGTGAGTGGTGGCGGCCAGCACCTGCCGGTATAACTTTAAGCGCGCCGCAATCGGTAATAGTTTTGCATCAACATATTCATTAAGCGGTTTGCCTTCAACATATTCAAGCGCCAGGTAAGGCTGACCAATTCCGATACGACTTAATTTTTCATCTACGCCCGCGTCAAACAGCCGCGCAATATTCGGATGCGTGAGCTTGGCAAGAATATCGCGCTCGCGCTGGAAGCGACGACGCCACACCTCAAGATGCTGCACCTGGGTTGGCAGCTTTAACGCCACTTGGCGGGTGATGCGGCCATCGGCCTGATCCGCGAGCCAGACCTCGCCCATGCCACCACGCCCCAGAGGCAATACCAATCGGTAAGCACCAATCATATCGCCGGGGTGGAAAAAAGATGGAAGTGATGACGGCGGTGGCGGCGCGAGCTTGGGTACTGTTTCCAGCTCGCTCGCCCGCTCCGCCTGATCATGCGTGGCGAGTATTTGTTTGAGCAGCGGCGCAATCTCTGCATCCGTCCGCACAATGCCTTCAAGCCATTGCTCACGCGTAGTCGCATCAAGTTCCAGCGCGGTGTTAAGCAAAGGGCCAATTTTGGCCCACTGTTGTTTGGTGATTTTCACGTTTTATTTATTGAGCGCGCGTGGTGGTGTTGATTGATTTTTCGGATGATTCTTGGTGATGAAAAAGCCAGCGAGCGGAAGGAAGGACGAACAATATGTTAAACGAGCTTATCTGTTAAACGTAATCAAGCCAAAAAACCGGCCATCGCCGGACTGCTTACGTCGATGGTGAAAGCAGTCGTTGACTGTTTGCACGATGGTCTTGGCAACGCAATAATTTCCACGTCTGAATACCACGTCCCGATACCACATCCGCTCAAATATTATTTTAAGGTGATGACCGAAAATCCAAAAGCCAACACCAATCATTTTGCTACGCCATCATGCAAGACGCACCACGCTATTGGCGAATCAACGTCAACAACAGCGCCCGCGCTTTTTGCCATTCACGTCGGACCGTGCGCTCGGAGGTATTTGTGGCCTCGGCAATTTCAGTCTCCGTCAGCCCAGCAAAAAACCGCATCTCCACCAGCCGCGCCAGGCCGGGATCCAGCAGACCAAGCTCATCAATGGCTAAGTGAACAGTCTCAACATCAATTGGCGCATCAGCCCCGCCCGCGATTTCAACAATGTCGGTGTTCAGCGTCACCATATCAATATCGCCACCGCGTTTGAGCGCACGCTGTTCACGAATCACATCCATTACGATACTGCGAATCACACGTGACGCATAAGCCAAAAACCGAATGCGATCCGTAAAGCTGGCCCCCTTACCCTGCGCAAGCTTGACGTAACTTTCATGCACCAGCGCCGTAGTCGACAAACCGTCATCAAGCCGAACCCCGGACAAACGCGCATGAGCAATGCGTTTCAAATCCGGATAATGCGCCGCAAACGCACGATCCAGCGCACCCGTCACCGCATCGTCTTCAATCTCACTCAATACCGAAATGAGCTCATCCATCTGCGCAATCTCTCCCAACAAAGTTTTTATCCTGATTGAGACGAGAGTAGCGGCTTCGCGGGAGATTGTCTAGGGTGTAAGTTGGCGGCGGTGAATGCGCAGCGAACTTAGGCTTCTAAACAGGCGCAACACGTTAAAACAAACAAGGCTATTTCGCCCCGATCTTGAGCGCACCGGGCATACTTTTCCGGGGAAGGCCATCTATTCGTTCGTTGTTGTAGGTCACGTTGCGAAGCTACGTGACATTAGCGTGTAAATTTAAGGATGGCGTCAGCTAGCCTTGTTTGCAAAACCCGAACCTGACCTACCGGAACTTTGAATTATTTGATGAAGGAGATCTTCAATTCAAAAATTTTCGGTGCCTTTAATTGAAAAAACACCTTCCCCGGTGAAGCTCGACCGCGCAAGTTGCGCATAACGGGCGCACGCCCGAAGCCCAAGTTGACGTCGCTTATGGCTGTGTGGTGATCGTGTAATCGAACTCATACGAGTGTTTGCCTTCGGCGATGATGATGTTCATCTTGCCGCTTATACCGGCCAACTGTTCGGTTCCGGAATCAGGTACGACGGTGACGGATAGTGTGGGCACGCCGCGATTCATGGTGCCGGTGTGTTGGAGGACGAAGCTGCCGCTGCGGCCTTGCAGAACGCCGGTGACGCGCTCCATGGCCACATAACCTGCAGAGCCTTTTACGCCGGTTTGCGCGGCTAACATTTGGCCTTGGCTTTTGGCGTTGAGGTCGCCGTGAAATTGTTTATCGATGGTCATTCTGCCGGGTCCAGCAGGGTCGGCATTTTCTACCGGCGCTTGTGCTGCAAGTTTGACGTCGAAGGTTCCGGTGGCGTGCAGAGTCATGATTTTTGCCTTTTTCATGGGTTGTTGTGTTGGCGTGGATAGGAGCATGGGTGAAGGTATGGATTCGCTGCCCGCCTGTGCGCTGCTGGCGATGGTGCAGACACCGGCAATAAAACTGCTGGCAACGACATTCATCATGATGCGGGGAAGGGATTTCATATTATTTTTTCCTCTGGGTTTATGGCGATACTCTTTTGCATCATAAAAACATTCAATCATCAATAATCAGTTGGCGAGTTGCGTGATCAAGATGAGCCGATCATGTTGTCGCCGAATGACAAAATCGTGCCCGCCGGCTTGATGCGGTTTACTGTCAGGTGCCGCCCGAAAAAGTTGTGCGGCCCAGGCTTGAAGTTGGGAGCGTGAGACTGAGGTGATGTTTTGCCAGCGTAGCCAGTGATACAAGGCGTTGACTTGCCGCGATGACGATAACGTATCCAGCGCATCGGCAAAAGCTTCGGTGCCGTTCCACTTCAGATCGATTCGAGCCAGTGCATCATTCAACGCTGCGCTCTCGGCGGCATGCTGCGCGGTGCGGGCGAGCGAATCGGCGTAGTGCGGGAAACGTTGCGCGATCACGGGCATCAAGGTGTGACGAATATAATTGCGAGTGTAAGCGGTGTCGGTATTGGACTCATCTTCAATCCAGTGAAGTGCGCGCACTTTTGCGTAAGCCTCAATCGCCTCGCGGCGAATCGTGAGCAGTGGGCGCAGCAAGGTTTGTGTTGTCGATGGTCTTGTCGATGGTGTTGTCGATAAGGCCCTTGCCTCGCCCATCGCGGCCAGGCCGTTGAGCCCGGTACCGCGCAGCATTTGATGCAGCACCGTTTCGGCCTGATCGTCCTGATGCTGTGCGACGAGGATGATGGCGGCAGGGGTTTTAATCAGCGCGGCATAGCGCGCTTCACGGGCGGCAGCTTCTAATCCGGCGCCAGAATTTCTATCAACCGCAACCACTTCAACTGTGATCGGAATATGGCGGCGCGCGCATTCGGCTTTACAAAATTCAGCCCAGCGATCGGCATTAGGGCTGATCCCGTGATTAACATGAATCGCCTCAAGCTCAAAGCTGGGCGCAGGGCTTTGGTTATGCAGTCGATATAAAATATCAAGTAAAACCATCGAATCGATGCCGCCGGAAAGCGCCACAGCCATGCGCGGATCGCTCCATTGAGCAGCAGCTTGATGACGCATTAAAAATGCCGCGACATGATTTTCAAGAACAGTTTCTACCGGTTCAGTCATGCTCACTTTCTCACAGCATCCAGATTTCCCACCTTCCGAACCCCCCGGCGTTTACGGCCAACTATCCCGATACTTCCTTGAATTTCCCCAGCTCGAGCAATTTTTTCTGCCGATCCAGTACCAGCTTGTCGATGGGTTTTTCCTGCAGCTGTTTAAGCGAATCCGCAATCGCTTTTTTCAGGGTTTGCGCCATCGCGATAGGATCGCGGTGCGCCCCTCCCAGCGGTTCGTTCAACACTTTATCAATCAGGCCCAGCGCTTTTAATTTGGGCGCGGTGATTTGCATGATCTCAGCGGCTTCAGAAGCTTTAGTGGAATCTTTCCACAGGATCGATGCGCAGCCTTCGGGCGAGATCACCGAATAGGTTGAATATTGCAGCATGAAAGTTAAATCACCCACCGCGATGGCCAGCGCGCCACCAGAGCCGCCTTCACCGATTACGGTGCAAATAATCGGCACCCGCAGCCCTGCCAGTACATAAAGATTTTGCCCAATCGCTTCTGACTGGCCACGCTCTTCCGCACCCACGCCAGGATAAGCGCCGGGGGTATCGATGAAGGTCAATAACGGCACTGCAAATTTTTCAGCAAGCTTCATGAGGCGCAATGCTTTGCGATAACCTTCCGGCCGCGGCATACCGAAATTGCGGAACTGGCGTTCTTTGGTGTCGCGACCTTTTTGATGGCCGATCACCATCACGCTTTGGCCGTTGAATCGGGCCATGCCGCCGACGATGGCGGCATCATCAGCATACGAACGATCACCATGCAGCTCTTCAAAATCAGTCGTCATGGCGGCGATATAGTCGAGCGAATACGGCCGCTGCGGATGACGTGCGACCTGGCTGATTTGCCAGGCGTTAAGTTTGGCGAAAATATCCTTGGTCAGGCCCTGGCTTTTTTTGGCGAGTTTTTCAATCTCGGCTGAAATATCAACGGCTGAGTCGTCCTGCACAAAGCGCAGTTCTTCGATCTTGCCCTCCAGCTCAGCGATGGGCGATTCGAAATCCAGAAAATTAGGTTTGGGTGTACTCATTCGGTGCGTGAGGATGTTGTCGGTGTTTAACAACTAAGAATCATACCAAGTTGTGTCGGTATAATCGGTTCCATTAGAAATGAGTCAAAAATGACAGAAATAATATGGGCAACCGCCTCAGCAAAATTACCACCCGAACCGGCGATGATGGATCTACCGGTTTAGGCGATGGTGCGCGCATCCAGAAATCGGCATTGCGCGTCGTGACGATGGGCGAGGTGGATGAATTGAACAGCCACATCGGAGTGCTGCTCACCGAACCGCTGCCCGAGTCGGCACAAATCATGCTGACCCGCATTCAAAATCAGCTTTTCGATCTCGGCGGCGAAATTTGTATTCCCGGTTATGTGACGATGACCACTTCGCATGTGCTGTTTCTGGATGAGGCGATTGCGGCACTGAATGCCGATTTGGCACCATTGAAAGAATTTATTTTGCCGGGTGGCTCGCGCGCCGCTGCCCTGGCGCATGTGGCACGTACCGTGGCGCGTCGCGCCGAGCGTGCGTTGGTTGCACTTAGTACGAATGGTGCGCAGGACACGAATATCACCAATCAGGCAGAAAACATTTCTGCACTTTCGCTACAATATTTAAATCGATTGTCTGATCTGCTTTTTATACTGGCCCGCCAACTTAACCGGTATGCCGGGGTCGCGGATGTTTGTTGGTCTCATGAACCTGTAAGTATTTCAACGGAAATCTCTCAATAAATATGGCTGATCTCAATCTCAATGAAAAGCTGGCTGGCCTTCTTGCGCGCAGCGGTATAGGCGATAAAAACGCGTTCGCGGCTTTATACGAAACCACCAAATCGAAACTGTTTTCAGTTTCGCTCCGTATAGTCAGGGAACGGCATCTCGCCGAAGAAGTTTTGCAGGATAGCTTTGTGAATATCTGGAATAACGCTGCCCTTTACGCTGTTGCCAAATCCGCACCGATGACGTGGATGACGGCCATAGTGCGTAATCGCAGCCTGGATATCGTGCGCCGCCCGCGCCTTGAGGTTCAGGATGAAGATGAATATTTCACACTCGGTCTGGAAGACGAGCGTCCTGGTCCGCCTGATCAATTAGCCCAGGGCCGCGATGCGGCGCAAATCGAGACCTGCATGAAAGCGCTTGAAGCTGACCAGCGACAAACCATTTCACTGGCCTTCTTTCACGGGCTCTCGCATTCCGAAGTTTCGGACCATCTGGGCAGACCACTTGGCACGGTTAAAACCCATATCCGGCGCGGACTGCTCAAGCTCAAAAATTGTCTTGATGATCATGTCGGCGGTGCCGCATGAAGCTCATCAATACTGATCTTCGTATCCGCCTGGCGGCTGAATATGTCATTGGCACACTGCACGGTGGTGCACGGCGACGGTTCGAACAATTTTTAGTTTCTGATTACGCCTTGCGCGCGGAAGTGGCGAAATGGGAAACCCATTTCATGCCGCTCATTGAGCGCATCAAACCGGTGACGCCACCTGATCGGGTGTGGGCCAATATTCAAGCGCGGATCGGTGGAACTACTTCAACCAGCGCTCGGGCCCCAACTGCAAACCTCGCTGCAAGCCTCGCTGCAAACACCGGCTGGCTCGGCAATCTGAAATTCTGGCGCGGCCTGGGGATGGGCGCATCACTGGCGGCTTCGGTGTTGCTCGCGACGCTGTTCACGATGAGATCAAATCTGAACGCGGATAATGATCCGATGATGATGGCCGTGCTCGAAGATCAGGGCGTAGTGCGCATGGTGGTGGAACAACCCAAGTCGGGCCTGCTGATGGTAAAAATGGTTAAGCCATGGGCCGCAAAACCCAATCAAAGTATGGAGCTGTGGGTGATCCCAAAAGATGGCGCACCGCGCACGCTCGGCGTCATCAATGACCAAGGCGAAACCAGGATCACGATGCCCGATATGGATCGCCGTTTGACTGACGGTACCGTATTCGCCATTACCAACGAACCCGTAGGCGGCTCGCCTAGCGGCAATCCCACCGGCTCCGTCATGTGCAAAGGCTCGATTGCACGGATGCCCGCAAAGACCGATCGAAAACCACGCGCGCAGATTTAAAAGTAAATTAAAAAAATACAAACCCTAGCAAGGGAGCGGCGTTTGAAGCATTATGTGCTCAAATACCGCACCCTTGCTAGGGTTTTGTTTGTTCCAAGCTCAAATTTTGAAATGGCGGTGTCAGGTTGGGTTAGATTGTGAGGTCAGGTTCGGGTTTTACAAACAAGGCCACCTGACGCAGTTTCGATTGACTGGCAATGTTGGTTGCTACGCAACCCAGCCCGCCAGCCGAAACGATGAGGACAAATTTAGCGTCGATAAGTTTTCAACATAACGGCACCTAAAAATGTCCGGGGTTGATGCAGCGCAAGTCGGCCAAGACACCTCGTGATAGGATCATTTGGATTATTTAATTCCATACTGAGTTCGCCTTATATGCCCATCACTGCCTACATTACGCATCCGTCTTGCCTGAAGCACGAGATGGGTGCTGATCATCCCGAATGTCCGGGCAGACTTGATGCGATTAACGATTTTCTGTTGTCGCAAGGCCTGTTGGGCATGATGCCAACTTACGAGGCGCCGGCTGTTACCCACGAACAATTACTGCGTGCGCATAGCGCTCATTATGTGGCGCATATTGAGGCGTTATCGCCGCACGAAGGTTATGCACAGGTTGACCCTGATACCCGAATGAATCCCTACACCCTCACCGCGGCGCGCCATGCAGCGGGTGCTGCGGTGCTCGCAACAGATTTGGTCATGGCTGGCGAAGTGACGAGCGCTTTTTGTGCGGTGCGCCCGCCCGGCCATCATGCAGAACGCGATGCGGCGATGGGATTTTGTTTTTTTAATAATGTTGCGGTGGGGATTCGCCATGCGCAGCGGCAGCATGGCGTGACCCGTATTGCACTGGTGGATTTCGATGTGCATCACGGCAATGGCAGTGAAGATATTCTGGCCGGCGATGACGGGGTGCTGATGGTGTCCACTTTTCAACAATCGCTATACCCGTATCAGGGCGATATTCCCAAGGGCACAAACATGCTCAATGTGCCGCTCGCGCCACGCACTTATGGCGATGCGATGCGCAAGGTCGTGATCGAACAATGGCTGCCGGCAATAGACAGATTCCAGCCTGAGCTGATTTATATTTCGGCGGGGTTCGATGCGCATCGCGACGATGATATGGCCAATCTCGGCTGGGTGGAAGCGGACTACGCATGGCTCACCGCGCGATTGGTGGAAGTGGCCGAGCGCCACGCACAGGGGCGCATCATCTCGATGCTGGAAGGCGGCTATGCGCTGCACGCACTGGCGCGCAGCGTGGGTGCGCATGTGGGCGTGCTGCTGGGCGCGGTGGACGCGTAATGCGCCAATATTTAGCGCCGCTGTTTGATCCGCAGTCCGTGCTGGTTTACACCAGCGCTGCTGCGCCATCAGCCGATGCTGTGCTGCTGAATGCGGCGCTGGCCGAAGGCGCATTCAGCGGCACGATCATGCGATGGGATGGGTCGTTAAAAAACATTGCCGCCATTGCCACCACAGGCACCATAGGCACCACAGTGAGCGAAACCGCCATGCGCCCCGACCTCGCCTTGATTGCAGTAGGCGATGATCATGTGGTTGCGGCATTCACGCATGCAGCGCGCGCGCACGTGCGTGCGGCGATCATTTACGACGCCGCACCGCTGCATATTGAAGCGCTGAAAAAACTCGCCGCGCGCCACGGTATTCATTTGCTCGGGCCAGGCTCATCCGGATTGCAGCGGCCGCATCTGCAGCTCAATGCTTGCATCGCAGGCAGCTTGCAAGGTGCGGGCAAACTCGCGCTCATCTCGCAGTCCGGCGCGTTGACTGCCGCGATGTTGGATTGGGCTGAATCAAACGCGGTGACTTTTTCTGCGGTGGTGGCGATGGGCCGTTCTGCCGCACTCGATATTGCGGACGTGCTGGATTTTCTGGCGCAGGATGCGCGCACCCACAGTATCGTGATGTACATGGAAGGCATCCGCAGCGGGCGGCGTTTCATGAGCGCATTGCGAGCGGCAGCGAGAGCCAAACCGGTGATCGTACTGAAAGCAGGACGCCGCGAACGCGGCCGGCTCGCCGCGCTCACGCACACCGGCACCATGATCGGCGGTGATGATGTATTTGATGCGGCATTACAGCGCGCAGGCGCGGTGCGAGTCGATAGTTTTGTGCAGCTATTTTCCGCTGCAAAATGTTTAGCCGCGCGCTATAAACCGGTTAGCAATCGGCTGGGGGTAATCAGCAATGGCGGCGGGCCAGGCGTGCTCGCGGCGGATTATGCGTACTTGCGAAAGGTGGATATTCCGGCGCTGTCTGCCACTACAATTGCCAAATTAAAATTGGCCCTGCCGCATGCGGCCTCAACTGAAAACCCGATTGATTTGGGTGAACATGCCGAGGCCGCCGACTTTATTGCAGCCGCCGAAATACTGGCCGCGACGTCCGACGTGGATGGTGTACTGGTAATCGTCACGCCCAAGCCCGGCATCGATATCGCGGCCATTGCACGCGGTGCGACCGCGAGCCTACCCGGTGTGTACAAGCCGATCATCGGCTGCTGGATGGGCGAGACCCGGGTGCGCGAAACACGGCGCATGATCAACGCGGCAGGGCTGCCCGTGTTTCGGTTGCCCGAAGCCGCCGTTGACGCGTTTGCCAACATCGCATCGTTCTACCGCAACCAGCAAATGCTGATGCAAACACCGCCACCGCTAAATGTGGATATGCAGGTTGATGCTGATGTTGCCAACGCGACGTATGTTGCCAACGCGCCCGATATTAAAAGCGCAAAGTTGTTAATCCATGCCGTCCTGGCAACGGGTCGCAACGTCCTGACCGAGACCGAATCAAAAGCGTTGCTGACCGCGTTTCGCATTCCCGTCACGCTGACCGAGGTAGCACATTCTGCGGATGACGCGGCAGCAATTGCTGAGCGTCTGGGCTATCCGGTGGTGATTAAAATAAATTCGCCCGACATCGCTCACAAGTCTGACGTGGGCGGTGTGATGCTGAATGTGCGCACTGCGCAGCAAGTCCGCACCGTGTTTGCCGACATGCTGACGGAGGTGGCACGCCGCGCACCGGAGGCAAAAATTGATGGGGTGACCTTGCAGCCGATGGTGAGCAAGCGGCATGGACGCGAACTATATATCGGTATGACCACGGATGAACTGTTCGGCCCCGTCATCACTTTCGGCGCGGGCGGCACCCTAATCGAAGTCATCGATGATCGCGCGGTTGCGCTGCCGCCGTTGAATCAGTTCCTGGCGCGGCGCCTGATTGAAGGTGCGCGCTCTGCTGCTGTGCTCGGCGAATGGCGCGGCATGCCACCTGCGCGAATCGAGGCGCTGAAGTATCTACTACTGCGTGTATCGGAAATGATCTGTGAATTACCCGAGCTTCAGGAGCTCGATATCAACCCGGTCATTCTCGACGAGATCAGCGCCGCCGTGGTTGATGCGCGTGCGGTCGTGCGCACTGTTCAGCTGAAAACAGGCAAGCCCTATGCGCACATGGCCATCCTGCCGTATCCGAGCACGCTAACGCGCAACGTCGTCACCCGTACCGGCTTCAACTGCCAATTTCGCGCCATTCGCCCCGAAGACGCCAATGCCTTGCAACGCTTCGTGCGCAAGCTGTCCGACGAAGCCCGCTATATGCGTTTTCTGTCAACCATGGTGGAACTGTCGCCGTCTCTGCTGGCGCGTTTTACCCAGATTGACTATGACCGCGAGATGGCTATCGTCGCCGTCCTAGCAAATACGGATGAAGGCGCGAATAAGAGTGCGGATAAGGATGGCCGTGAAAGTATCATCGGCGTTGCCCGCTATCTGCTCAACCCCGATAACGTCACCGCTGAATTCGCATTGGCCGTAGCCGATGAATACCAGAGCCGCGGCATCGGCAGCGCCCTGATGCAAACCATTTGCGAGATCGCCCGCGCCCGCGGACTGCAAGCGGTGGTGGGAATAGTGCTGGCCAGAAACAGCGACATGCTCGCCTTGATGAGCAGGCTCGGCTTTATCGAAGAAAGCGATCCCGATGATCCCGATATGCGCCGGGTGGTGTTAGCGCTTTAAGCGCCTACGTTGAAGGTGCGCCAAGGAAGAAGCACGCTCTTCACATCACTACCCTCCACAGAAACGCGAAACTGCTTTTTTGATTTTAGCGTTTAAAGTTTCACGCCTGCCCAAGGCCCAAGTAGGTAGCACCTTCACCACCGCATATTTGCGCTCCGGACACCTTCGCCAAAAATCAATTGAACCCGACGGCGGGCAGCGCCTACTCACCTTGAATTTTGGTTGCATTCAATCCCTAAAACGTTGATCAACCCGCCAGTCAATGTTGCCACGCGGACCGCTTCTGACCCATCATGAGGATTAACATAATGGAATCTTTCCACTCACATTCAGATCCCCGCCGCCGCTTTTTGGCGGGCACAGCCGCATCAACCGCAGCGCTGCTATTGCCATGGCATGCCCGTTTTGCCAACGCCGCTCAGGTACAGCCTGGCACCACTTGGCAGCTGCCGGGAACATGGGTACCGATCACTCCAATTGGCGTGCTGCCCAATCTTGCCAATTGGCTTAATCTTCACACCAATGTTCGCGACGCTATCCGGTGGGAACATACCAATGGCACGGTGATCCCTTATACAAGCTGGGGGAATGGTCAAAGCGCGTTGAACACGGCTTATGCGCATGCGTTCCAGGGCGTGGCCACTGGCCTGCCTAAAGTGCCTGATAATATCGGGCCCATCAACGATCCCACGATTGCGAATCCTACTGCTATTTCAGCCGCTGATGCGTGGGCACTCTACCTCGCACATGTGGCGCACAGCCTTGCCGTAGAGCTGCGCGGTGATCTGCCGTGGTCGATCACCACCATGTCTGCCGCCGAGTTGAGTGTGTTGTTTGACAGCCGACAGTTTTTTGCGTGGCGCAGTGATTTCAATGGCTACGAGTTTGATGGCAAGTTTGGTGGTGGCTACAGCACGCTGGCGCCGCCGGATTATGTCTATGGATTTTTGCAGGCCAATGCGATTCCTAACCCGCAGCATATCGCTGCTGGGCAAACCAATGCGCATCTTTTGTACACCGCCAAAGCCAACGCTTATACCAAACTGCTTTCATGGTGCGGTGACAAGCTCACGCATTTTACCGGCTGGACAGATACGGCCAACGTCACAGCGCTGTGGCAATACGGCGGCTGTCCACCCGTCTCGCGTGTGATCGAGGGCACGCTCAATGTCGGTGTCGCACCCACTCTGCGGCACTGGACAGCGGGTTGCTTCGGCACCACCGCGTTCCTGCGGGCCGTTGCACGCACGATGAATATCGCCATTGAGGTGCGCTACCTGCCTCCCCTCGGCCACACCACACCCTATGTGCCTGCGCTGGATGCATGGCTAAGCCACGGCGACGATCCTTACAACAGCCTGGGGAATTTTTCGCAAAAGGTTGTAGGTTCAGCACTGTCTTATCCGCCGACGCAGTTATTGATCAACAGTGCGACCCACGATGCCTGGTTTGGCCCCGCCCTGACGGACGCCCAAAAAATTGCCAACGTAGGACGACGCGTTCAGGAACTCGCCGTCACCAATCTACCTCTCGGTTTGCTGGCCTCCTACCTTTACGATCAGCTCAAAAATTCGACCCATGCCAATGGCACCGTTGCTGATTATGTAGGCCACACTTATACCTTGGCCCAACTGGAAGCGATGAACCTGTGGCAGCAAATGGATACAAAAATCGCCCTGCTGGGCGGGGCCGTAGCGGTGCAGCAGATATTTGACAAGGCCATGCTTGAGAAAGAAACCTGATGCGCACTGTAATGCTGCCGAGACGGCTGCAAAGATGGTTAAGTTATATCTAAAAAAACGGTTTGATTGCATCGAATGGCTTTCGTAATCCATAGATGCGGCCATCGCAATCCAGGGCCAACCGTCTGCAAAGTAACCGGAAAAAACATCAGGAATTAGACGCTACGACG
>ENA-OFCD01001099-OFCD01001099.1-metagenomes-genome-assembly--contig:-NODE-1099-length-14835-cov-2.390663_pt1 | contig 14835 bp, 12 predicted proteins | sample MGYA00153392_OFCD01 | MGnify analysis MGYA00153392 | reverse complement strand
CAGGTGTTTTGTTTTTATTATAGGCTCTTAAAAACTCATCTTTACTAACTTGGTTTTCGCCATAAGTAAAAACTGTTTGAGAAAATAGCGTCACAGCTACAAGGGTTAACACTATCAATAAATATGTTTTCTTCATTGTTAACCTATTTAAGTTAGTTGGTTTTTAATTTCCATTTTACCTGCAACAATTCATCGAGTTGCTGCCACGTTAATTTCTTAGCGATGATGCGCTTGTCTTTATCTAGGAGGAAAACAGTGGGTGTTTGCGTAACATCGTATAATTGGGCTATAGTAATTGCTGTTTCAACTTCTTTGGTCTGGTAAACGTTTACCCAGTCGCCAAGATTGTGTTCCCGTATGTATTTTACCCATTCCTGTTTCTGGTCAGCCTTGCTATCCGCCGACAAAACACCGTACATTTTCACCCCATGCAATTTCCAGGATGCCTTGTAAACAGAGTCCATACGAGGTATTTCTTCTTTACAATGTCCACAGGTTGGATCCCAAAAAATCACTACAGTATAATCTGCTGAAATATTATACAGGGGAGAAGATTTTCCAGCAGTGTCCTGCATTTCCAGGTCGGCAGCTCTGGCTCCTACCAGGTTTGCCATTAACATATATGCTCTGCGACTGACGGTTTCTATTTGCTTTTCGTTGAGCCAGTTGCTGACTCCCTTACTGTGATACTTTTCAAACAGGTGTACAAACACGGCATCCTGTCCCATGTATTTGGGATTTATGTATTCATCCGTAAGCCAGTTCAATAAAAATTTATACATTTCCGGGCAGCTGCGAGCAAGCAATAGCTGGTAATCGGCTTCCTTAATAATACTGTCTGGTTCGGGCACCATTAATTCTCTGTAATACCTTTCTAACTTTGGTAAAAAAAAAGGCGAACGAATAATACGTTCATCCATAAATGTTACTCCATCCCAGTAATGTGTTTTGTAATAATAATAATTTTGTAAAGAGTCATTATGCGTTTGGGGTTTATTATTCATTACTACAGGGTCTTTCATCGCAATAAGCAAGGCAGCCATCATAGATGTTGGCTGGGTTTTAATAATCTCCTCCCTGTAATCATTTAGTTCCTTATTTAGTTTGTTATAATTGGCTTCGAGCAATGCAGAATCTGCTTTTGTTTTGGCTGCTGCATAGGCCCTCTTTTCTATATCAAGTTGTTGAGCCTTTGAAGCAATGTTTTTTTGATATTGCTGCAATAATACATTTGCTGGCGACCCCGTTACCACGGTTTTAGAAAGTAAATCTGTTGTGTCAATACTAATGGTAATCTGCTGTGCCTTATCAATTAAAAAATCAACACTTTTTGATTTACCCGGTAAAACTATTGCATAGATACCTGGGGGCAAAATTCGTTTACCCGAAAAAATAGCTGTCCCTTTATTTGTTACCGCTGCAGAATCTTCTACATTAAGATTTTTGCCCATGTGGTAAGTTAAGTATGCAATGCCTGATTTATATTGGCTTGTTTGTAGTGTTACCTTATAGTTTTGTGCGTGGGATGTGGCGTTAAAAAATGTTGCTGCCAGAATAAAAAGAGTTCGTTTCATTCAATAATTTAATATTGTTACAAAAGTATCTAAAATCAATGGTTAATGAGCAGCAAACCCTTGCTGCTCATTTTAAAATTACATACCCTTAACAAAAAACCCGGATGGATTATCTTTCAATTAAAGAAAAATCGTGGTTACTTTTACAACCGTGAAAAGAAAAAAATTTTTATTAGAAAAAGTATTAGTCACCGGTTATGCTGCCGAGGGTAAATCTGTTGCAAGGCAGGATGGTAAAGTTTATTTTATAGAAGGGGCTGTGCCCGGCGATGTGGTAGACGTGTTTATCAGCACCAACAAAAAAGACTGGGGCGAAGGAAAAGCAATACAAATTCATGAGTATGCTGCTGAAAGAACAACTCCTTTTTGCCAGCATTTTGGTGTGTGTGGTGGTTGTAAATGGCAAATGCTACCTTACGAAAAACAACTGGTTTACAAACAGCAGGAAGTTGCACAAAACTTAAAACGTATTGGCAAGATTGAACTTCCTGAAATATTGCCAATTGCTGGAGGTACCGATACGATTCACTACAGAAATAAACTGGATTTTACTTTTAGTAATAAGCGTTACCTGACGAGCGAAGAAATAAAAGCTTCAGGAGAGGTGGTTCAACAAAATGCACTTGGATTTCATGTACCAAGAATTTTTGACAAAATTATCGATATTGAAACCTGCTACCTGATGGATGCTGTAAACAATTCTATCCGCAATTTCACAAGAGATTTTGCCAGGGAAAACAAGTATACTTTTTACGACATTAAACAACATACGGGCTGGTTACGCAATATCATTATTCGTTATTGCAACACCCGAGAACTGATGGTAAATATTTGCCTGGGGTATGAGGATGAAATTGAAACCAAAAAGTTATTGGATAACCTGTTGCAAAAAGTACCTGTTATCACGACATTATTATATACCATTAATACAAAATGGAACGACACTATTTATGACCTTTCGCCGCAGGCATATTTTGGCAAAGGCTTTGTAATAGAGCAACTGGGAGAATTTAAATTTAAGATAGGCCCAAAATCATTTTTCCAAACCAATACCATACAGGCAGAAAAATTATATAACATTACCAGGGATTTTGCCCAATTAACCGGTAACGAAATTGTGTACGATTTATATTGCGGTACTGGTAGCATTGGTATTTTTGTAAGTAAGATGGCGAAAAAAATTATCGGGGTAGAAGCTATTTCCGAAGCTATTGAAGATGCCAAAGAATATGCTGTGGAAGATGCAGATATAACGCTGCAGTTAAAAAATACTTTTCTGCCATCACTAAAAATAAAAGAAGTAGAAAAAGTTTTTTACGAAGTAGAAAATCCGCTGGTAAAAGTGTTGACAGATATGGAATTTGAAGGAATAAAAGTTGATATGGATTTTCTCACATCCTATTCAAAAGAGTTGGATATAGAAGCAAAAATTGCAGAAGAAAAAGTATATGAGTTGGCAGGTGTTCGTTTTAATTTGGCAAGCCCAAAACAATTGGGCGAAGTACTTTTTGAAAAAATGAAACTGGATCCAAAAGCAAAAAAAACAAAGACGGGGCAATATGCAACAGGGGAAGATGTGCTGGCTAAACTTGCCAACAACAATCTCATCTGCGACCAGATTTTAAGTTTTAGAGAATTGACAAAACTACGCAGCACTTATGTAGAAGCCTTTCCGGTATTGATGAATGCACGTACAGGCCGTGTGCATACAAATTATGCCCAAGCAGTTGCTGTTACAGGAAGGCTGAGCAGTACCAATCCAAACCTGCAAAATATACCAATCCGTACAGAAAAAGGAAGAGAAATACGTAAGGCATTTATACCAAGAGATGCAGACCATGTGTTGGTTTCGGCAGATTATTCGCAGATAGAACTGCGTGTGGTAGCGGCTATTAGTGGGGATGTAAATATGTGCGAAGCTTTTAAAACAGGTAAGGATATTCATACAGCCACGGCGGCAAAAGTTTTTGGGGTTGAAGAAAGTGAGGTAACAAAAGAAATGCGCTACAAAGCCAAAAGCGTAAACTTTGGTATTATTTATGGGCAGGGCGCATTTGGACTTTCAGAAAATTTATCTATACCAAGGGCCGAAGCAAAAGAGATTATTGATAATTATAAAAAGGAGTTTCCGGGCATACAGAAATACATGGATGATACTATTAATTTTTGTAAGCAAAATGGCTATGTAGAAACTTTAATGGGCAGAAAACGCTGGTTGAAAGATATTAACAGTGCCAACTTTACGGTACGAGGTTTTGCTGAAAGAAACGCCATCAACTCACCCATACAGGGCACAGCTGCGGATATGATAAAACTTGCAATGATTAAAATAAGTGCTGCTTTAAAAGAGGGAAGTTTTAAAAGTAAAATGTTGCTACAGGTTCATGATGAATTGGTGTTTGATGTGTTGAAGGAAGAATTAGAAGCTATTAAACCTTTGATACTGGAAAGCATGAAATCTGCTTTGGTTTTGCCAAATGAAATACCAGCAGATGCTGAACTCGGGGTTGGCAATAACTGGCTGGAAGCACATTAGGATAATATTGAGATGAGAGACAAAAGATCAAAGACAAAAGATTGGGTTCTTGTTTTTGGTGAGTCTAATTTAATCAAATTGCTTTTTAAATCTTTTGTAAAAAATTGATACCATTTTTTGTCTTGTGTCTTTGATCTTCAATCTAATTTCTTATGTCTATTATTTATTGTTACGATTCTTATTGCGGATGGTGTTATGGGTTTAGCCCCGTTATAAAAAAAATAGCGGAGGAATACAACGATGTAATGCAGACTGAAGTGCTTAGTGGCGGAATGGTATTGCCCGAAAAGCCTACGCATATTGGTGTTTCAGCAAATTATATTTTATTGGATTATAAAAATGTAGAAGAACTTACCGGTGTAAAATTTGGGGAAGATTATTTGTGGCATTTAAAAAATCCTGAAATAAGCGATTGGCACCCACACTCAGAAAAACCTGCAATAGCCATGTGTATTTTTAAAGAATTTTATCCAGACCGGGCTATAGAATTTGCTGGCGATTTGCAATACGCATTATATGTTGAGGGAAGAGATTTAACTGATGATGAAGCTTACAGACATCTTCTTGAAAAATATAGTATTCAGCCTGAAATATTTTATGAAAAACTGAAAAGTGAAGAATACAAAGAAATGGCTTACTACGAATTTTCGCTGATGAAACAACTACAGGTAACGGGTTATCCTTGTGTATTTGTGCAAACATCTGATACGAAATTTAATATGGTTGCACGTGGGTATACTAATTACGAAACACTAAAGGAGCGGATAGATGCTGTATTAAAAACGGTAAAATAAAAAGCCCTTTAAATATCGAAAGAGTTTTTGCTATCTATTTTAATTTTCTTAAGTATTCCTTGATAGCACAAAGCAGATTTATTTTTCCCTCCTTTGTATTTCACTATTAGGTCTGGTCATCATTTTATAAAAACCTGTATCAAAAACAGCACGTTGTTTTGCGGTACACAAATTTCTAATCTCTTTTAAATGGATCAGCATTTTCATCTCCAGATTTTTTTGCTGGGTTGCTGCATATTCTGTGGCTTTGATAATGGAACTATCGCTAAAATTTTGCGCACCAATATATTTTAAATTTAATTGTTTGCGGGTTCGCATTTCATCAAACATAGGTTTTACTTCAGCTCTGTGGTGACTTTTTACAGAATCAAAGGCAATTATTTGTGCATCTGAAAAACCAATTTCCGTTTTTAAATAATTTCGCATACTACTTTTATGGTCGTCGTAATTCGTTTTTTTATCAGTTAGCAAAAGGGTTAAAGTAACAATGTTTGCTATAAGCAATAAAGCAATTACAATGATGAATATTTTATTTGATGAATTTTCAGTTCTCATTTATGGTTCGTGGTTTTCTGTATCATATAAAACAGATACGTTAATGGCAAAATCATATTTTTGAGTAGTTGCAGTTTTAGTAATATTTTCGATCTCACTTCTATTTTTGGTACTTTTAATTACCAGAATATTTATAAATAATAAAAGCAAAATGGTGAAACCAAAAACAATTGGTTTCTTTAAAAAAAATGCTATCCTTGCCCACACAGTTTCAGCAACAGGATTATTTAAACGGGTGTTTATTCGGGTAAGTAAAAAAGGTTTGGGAGAGGCCTTAGCCATTCCATTAGCGCTACTTAAAATAAAATCAATTTTGTTATTTAGTATATCTCTCATGTACACATTATATTTTAACTGAAATGTTTTTTATAATATTCATTTAAATGAGTTCTCAAATTATTTTTAGCCCTTACCTGCAATGATTCTACTGCAAGCAAACTGGTCTCCATTATTGCTGCTATTGCTTTGTTTGTAAGCCCTTCCATTTTATGAAGTAAAAAAGCTGTCCGTTGTTTTTCAGGCAATTTTTTCAAGGCCATAAAAAGAACTGCTGCATCTTCCTTTTTATCTAAAGCAACACCCGGGTGAAAAAAATCCGGCTTCTCAACTGCCTCAGCATACCCAAATACACGTTGCATCAATCCACCTCTTTTTTGTCTTTTTTTCTGTTTTTCAAAATCAAGAGCAGTGGTGATGGTTATTCGGTAAATCCAGGTAGATAAGCTGGATTCATTTCTAAAATTTTTAAGCCCTTCATACACTTTTAAAAAAACTTCCTGTGTCACATCTTCGGCATCTTCTTCATTTTGCACAATAATTAATGCTGTATTGTAAACCATTTGCTCACGGTCATTTACAATTCCTGCAAAATCATCCTCACTGGGTTGTACTTTTTCAAAAATAGCCTGCTGGTTCAAAAATGATAATTTATTCCAACTAAAGATACTTACTACAAATTAATATTTTATCGAGTTGGTATAAACGGCATCATTTCATTTTATAAAACATATTTATTAAAATCCCGGTCCTCCCCTGTAACCACCTTCTGCATTTTCTCTTTTTACGGTAGGTCTTGCGGCCACCCCAAAATTTTTAAGGTTATAAGTAAATGTCAGTAAAAAATATTGCTGTAAAACCTTGCTTTGTGCATCTTCAATATACCTGGCATCTACAGTTCTAACAATACTCTGGTTTTGTTTTAAAAGGTCAAATACAGAAAGTTTAAGTTCGCCTACTTTATTCTTTAAAAACTTTTTGCCAATGGCAGCATTCCATAAACTGTATTTTTGATTGAAGCCTGCACTTAAGCCTGAATTTGCCTGATAAGAAACATCATTTTGTACAAACCAGCCCGTTTTACTTAAAAGATTTATTTGCGCTCCTATAGCCTGGTTTATATAATTATTATTTCCACTTCCGGCACCCGAAGTCTGGTTAAAATTTGAATTGTACGATAAATTGAAATCAATAAATTCGCTTATGTTACTTGCTAATACTACTCCTGCATTGTAAACAATATTATTGGTAATAATATTGATATTGTTTGTAAGCCCGGGCAGTCTGCTGTACGCAAAACCCGCATTTAAATTAAGGTTTGTTTTAATGGCTTTTAAGGGCATGCTGTAATTAAAAAAGGTACGTGCACTTCTATAACCATTAAGGTTTACAGGTTTGGTAAGCTGCGATCCTCTTTGAAGTTTTATACCATTTTGAATAATAGAATCTGTCTTAGGAATGTAGGTTGCGCTAGTTATATAATTATCTGCTGTTTGTAAGAATATATTGGCGAAAAAGCTTTTGCTGGTTTTAGAATTTGTATAACTATATCTTGTTGCAACAAACTGCGTGTAAGATTGTTTTAATGCCGGGTTACCGGTGCTTACTACTAATTGGTTGCTTTGGTTCACCACATCCTGCAATTGATTTACTGAAGGAAAATTTGTGGAGGTTCTGTAAAAAACCCTGATGTTGGATGATGCTGATATTTTTTTTCTCCAAATTAAATTGGGTAAGATATTAGAAAACGATTGACTGATATTTGTTTTGGTAGGGAATGTTCTGTCGCTTTCCAACTTAGCTTTTTGAAAACTTACACCCACAGAAAACAAATTGTCTTTATCAGGAACAAACCTATACGTTAAGCCTGCATTGTTGGTGGTAATCGTATTATTAAATTTGTTGGAAAGAGATTGATCAAGGGTTGAATATTTTTGCCCGTCAAAGCCGAATGTTTGCTGGTCTGCATTGTTTTTTTGTACAGAAGGATTGTAATCAAATTGCAGTTGTGCCTTTTTACTGACCGGTTCTGTGTAAGCAATTGTTCCACCAACAGTATACCCATTGTTCACATTATCGTAAAACTGGTTTTGCAAAGAATCAAAAATAACAGTATTTTTAAAATACCTGTAATCTGCATTTGAAATACTTTGAGAATTATTTTTTGAGAAGGTAGTATTTAACCCGAATGAAATTGATCTGCCTTTTTTAGGGAAGGAGTGACGGTACAAAATATTATTACGAATATTAAATCCGTTTCTGTCAGAAGTATTTTTTCCTAGAGAAGTATTTGCTGTATCATAAACTGCACCCCCGCCTCTTGCGCCATAAAAACTTTTGTAATCAGAAAAAGAGGTGCTGTTATTTTGCTGAAAATTAAAACTCGGAATAATAAATAAACTGTTGCTGGAATCAATGGTATATTCCAACCTTAAGTTGATTCTGTTATTGGTGTTGTTAGTTACTGAATTGCTTATTTGTTTTGTAAAAAGACTTGTATCTTTTCCACCCAAAAATGTTTCTCTTGTTGTGGTTGATTCATTTGTATTTCTGCTGTTGTTGTAAAAATAACTGCCTGCAAGGGTAATTTTTTTTCCGTATTGGTTGCTAAAATTTAAACCTGCTGCATTGGTTCTGCTAATACCGTTTGACTGGCCAACATTAAAATCGCCACCACCCCCGCCCGGGCGACCGCCACCACCACCACCTTGTTGTCCACCGCCTCTGTTTCCACCACTGCTGCTTGTTAAGCCAAGTAAATCCTGCGATGCAAAGTTTTGCTGGTTGATATTATTAAAATTTCCAACCAATGATAAACGCCTGTTGCCTTTAAAAAAACTCACGTTACCACCTGCGCTGTATCTGTCATCTGTACCGTAGCCGCTGTAAATTCTACCAAACCTGCCGTTTTTTAAACCTGCTTTTGTAACCACATTAATTGATTTGGTAGAGTTGCCATCATCAAAACCTGTTAACCTTGCCTGATCACTTAATCTGTCAAAAACCTGAATTTTATCTACCACTTCTGATGGTAAATTTTTTAAGGCGGCAGATGCGTCATCACCAAAAAAATCCTTGCCATCAATAGTTACTTTTTTTACCGTTTCGCCCTGTGCTGTTACAGTACCATCTTTCGCAACCGTAATGCCGGGCATTTTTTTAATAAGGTCTTCGGTTGTAGCATCGGGGTTTACTTTATATTGGCTAGCACTAAACTGCGATGTGTCTCCTTTTACAACTACCGGCGGTGTTCTTGCTAAAACCGTTACGGTCGATAAATCTTTATCCTGTCTGTCTAGTTCAAAAGCTGACAATGTTCTTACAGTATTTTTTAAAATAACAAATGAAATAAATTCCTGATAATTTAGAGCGTTCACTTTAACGATAAAACTATCTGCAGGTAAATTGTTAAAGGAAAATGAACCTGTAGCACTTGTAACGGTAGTGGAAACTACGGATGAATCTCGCTGTTTTAAAAGTGCTACCGTTGCAGCTATAACCGGCTTTTTATCAATTCTATCCTTTACGTTGCCCATAATACCAGTATTTTGTGCCGATGTGACTTCCGAAAAAGCTGTTAAAAACAGCAAAAAAACTAAAATTGACTTCATATAAAACTTTTCTTTGTAAACATTAGACGATGTACCGCAGTTTAAACATTCGCATTCCTTTTAATTCGTTTTTGTTAAATAAGGTAAACAGAAGGAGGTGTAGCCATTTTTCCTTGTTTCTCCCTTAAATTGCAATTCTAAAATTTTTGTTTAATATGATCTATAATAAAATAGTGTCCGTGACCGGCCTCGGCGGCTTGTATGAGTTGGTTTCTTCAAAAGCAGATGGCGGTATTGTTCGTTCGCTTGAAGATAAATCGACAAAATTTGTAAGCAATCGTATCCATAGTTTTTCTCATTTGGAGAGTATAGAAGTATTTACCACTAAGGATAATACCAACCTGGTAGATGTTTTCAATGCTATGAAAGAAAGCAAAGAAGCCAAGCCTGATGCTAAAGCAGATACTAAAGCTGTAAAAGCATATTTTGAAAAGGTATATCCTGATATGGATTTTGAAAGAGTATATGCCAGCGATATGAAGAAGATGGTGAAGTGGTTTGAAATTCTGGTAAATGCTGATGTGGAAATTAAAGTGACTGAACATGCAGCAGGTGAAGAGGCAATTGACGGGGAAGAAAAACCGGCAATAGTTGTAGAAAAAAAAGTAACAGCTAAAACGGCTACACCAAAAGCAGCAGCTATAAAAAGTGGTCCTGCAAAAAAGATTAACAGCCCAAGGAAGATGGCATAAAAAATATAAGACAAGAGATACAAGACATAAGATTAAAGCCAAAAGTTTTAGGACAAAGAAAGTTGCAAGTTGCAATTTCGATTATAAATAAGTGGTTTGACGATCTTGTCTTTTACACTTATTTGTTTTTTATAATTAAGGTTATTTATGAATCCCGAAGGGGTTCAACCTTGCCTAACAATGGGCGCAGTCCATGGGATATAATAAAAGCACAAAAAGAAATATTGCTGAAAGGCTGCGGGGTAGGAGTGGAAATATTTTTTTTATATCGCTTCGGCTAATAAAAAGATTGCAACGGATAGCAGGATACAAATGTTGATGAAATATCCGCTGTTGCTGCTTCAGCAAATTACTATAAAAAAACCTGCTTACAATTGCAGGTTTTAACATGTGCGGCCAATCAGATTCGAACTGACACACCCGTTGTATGGGCGCTACCACCTCAAGGTAGTGCGTCTACCAATTTCGCCATGGCCGCAATAGGTATTAATTAAAAAAGGCTACAAACCAATGTTGTATTGAGTTATAGCCTTTTAATATTGTGCCCCGGAACGGAATTGAACCGTTACTTACATTGCTGTAAACAGGATTTTAAGTCCTGCGTGTCTACCAATTTCACCACCGGGGCTACTGGTTTTATTTTCTCCTAAATAAGAAAAACAACTTATAAAAAAACTCCCGTTTGAGGCGGGAGTTTTTTTGGAGCGGAAGACCGGGCTCGAACCGGCCACCTCGACCTTGGCAAGGTCGCGCTCTACCAAATGAGCTACTTCCGCAGGTTATGTATAAGATCTTTTATTCTTAAAATAAATCTTGCGATTTAATTTTCGGATGGCAAAAATAAGGATTGAAATCTAATTACAAAATTTTATTTGTACTTAGGATTGTAAAGGGTGTTTTCCGGTACATTAACCTTTGGTTTTCCTTTGTACCTGTGTGTGTATTGTGCTACACATGCAGAAAGTACGATGGCTATTACAACAGCAATTTGGCAGTACCATAAAAAGCGTGATGAAGATACCCAACTGTGTGTAAAATCTTTTTCTTTATCCTCTATAATTTCTTGTTGCATTATTTTGTTTTTCAGGTGCAAAAATAAGGCTTATTTTTTTAAAAGGTTATTACACTGAAATAAATTCGGAAAAGATTTTTTTATTTCTAACATAATACTGCCACAATATGCTTCCTTTATAAGTGCCGTGTAACTGAACATTTTTAATTTTTATTTCATCCGGTTTTTTCTTTTGAAATAATACCCATTTTGCAAAATGCAAATGTGCTTTTGCAATGGCGATGAAATAGCCACCATCTCCGGCAAATAATCCCTTGTAAGCAGCCAAAGCATCCAACCCAAAGCGTATGGGCATTTTTAAAAACAATGCAGCTGCGGAACTGTTTTTATAAATCATTATCAGGTTGTTCCTAAAATTTAGATACGTCTTTTTGCTGTTGCCTTTTGGTAAAGTTCCGCCACCAACATGGTAAACGACTGATGCAGGCTCCACGTAAATTTTATATCCTGCTCTTTGCATTCTCCAGCAAAGATCAATTTCTTCTTGGTGCGCAAAAAAATATTCATCCAGCCCACCCAAAGAATTAAACAGCGCTGCTTTTACAAACATTGCTGCCCCTGATGCCCAAAAACATGGTACAGCTTTGTTGTACTGTCCTACATCTTCTTCCATTTTTTCAAGCACTCTTCCTCTTGCAAAAGGGTAACCGAAAGTATCTATCCAGCCACCACATGCGCCAGCATATTCAAAATATTTTTTATTTTTCTCATCCAGCAGTTTTGGCTGGCAGGCCCCAATCATTTCATCGTTCTCCATTAATTCCACAAGAGGTTCAATCCAATCCGGCGTTACTTCTACATCGCTGTTAAGCAATACAAAACAATCTGCTGTTATTTGTTTTAGTGCAATATTGTATCCTTTTGCAAAACCTTCATTTGTTTTATTAATAATGATTTCTACAGTAGGGAAATGCTGTTTTAGAAAAATGATGGAATCATCTGTTGAGGCATTATCTGCCACAACTACTTTTTTATTTTGATAGGTAGATGCCAATACACCGGAAAGATATTTTTCCAGAAAATGTTTACCATTCCAATTTAAAATTACCACTGCTACCAATGGGTTATTTTTATTTGAATAAGCAGTATTAAAGTTGTCAGCCATCATGTTGTTACAAACATACTTCATTTGTAAAATTTATGTGCAATTGCATTTCAATATTTGCTATTTTTAAATATGCTTCAACGGTTATTAAATTTGAGAAATATCCTTGGCCTTATTGCTATTGCTTTTATAATGGCCAGTATTTTTTTCAGCAATTTTCTTGCAAAAAAAATTGCTGCAGATGAAAAAAGAAAAGTGCAGCAATACGTGGAAGCTGTTAACGATCTTAATAATATTAGTAACCAGGATACAAAACTTGCCACAAAAATTATTATTGAAAACGGCAAAGATATTCCCCTGATACAAACCAACGAAAGAGACAGCATTGTTGCCAATAATTATGACTCTGCAGCTGTTGCTGCAAGCAAGTTTTATTTAAAAGAAAGGCTGGGTATATTAAAAAAAATAAATCCACCAATCATCTGGCAAAATCCTTTAAATTCTGCTGAAAAAAATTTTACTTATTATGGAGAATCTGATTTGCTTGTGCAGATAAGGTATTTTCCAATAGTGCAATTGGTGGTGGCAATCCTCTTTATCATCATCATCTTAATAGCAGTTTCCAACAAAAGTAAAAGTACACAAAACCAGGTTTGGGCAGGAATGGCAAAGGAAACAGCGCACCAGTTAGGTACACCAATTTCATCGCTTGAAGGATGGATGGAAATATTGAAGGAAAATGAGGGTACTCAAAAAGTAGCCGAAGAAATGAGCAAAGATGTGGAACGATTGAAACTTGTAAGTGACCGATTTGGTAAAATTGGAAGTACACCAAAACTGGAAGAGAGAGATCTGATATCTCAAATAGAAACTATGATTAGCTATATTAAAAGGCGGGCTACTGACAGGGTTTCTTTTTCTTTAACCACCGGAGGTGAAAATGATATTACGGCTATGATAAACCCACCATTGTTTGACTGGGTAATTGAAAATTTATTAAAAAATGCACTGGATGCAATGGATGGAAAGGGCGCCATTAACATTAATATAAAAAATGAAACTGCACAAATTATTATTGATGTAAAAGACAATGGAAAAGGCATCAGCAACAAAAACATTGCTAATGTTTTTAAACCTGGTTTTACTACCAAGCAAAGAGGTTGGGGGCTGGGTCTATCTCTCAGTAAACGAATAATTGATCTTTACCACAAAGGAGAATTGTTTGTTAAACAAAGTGAAGTTGGAAAGGGAACAACTTTTAGAATAGTTTTGAAGAAATAAAAAAGCCCTCAAAAATGTTGAAGGCTTTCATAATATAATTATGTTTTAATTAAATTTTACCCAACACATAAACGGATCCTTTAGGTTGAGGATTGCCCCCTTCGGTTTCAAGTGTTATTGCAAATGCCTGTGCTTTTCCAAATGTTTTCATTTTTTGTATTTTGTACTTTTTGCCGTCTTTAGAAGTAATCATTCCCGCATCAACAGGCTTGCCATCAACAAAAGCCCAAAGCTGATATTGTTTACCTACCGGCGCAATTGGCATATTTGTAGGATCTACATACACTTCACCAGTATTTTTCATCCAAAAGATTTTAGCTCCAGCATCTGGCGAAGCTTCTTGGCCTTTTAAAGAAACTGGCTCACTGTATCTGCTTTGCACAATGCTCATATCTTTGTCGAGTTCAGTTAAATGTTGGTTTAAAGAAGCAATTTGTTGCTGGCTTTCATCATATTTTTCATTTACATCATTGTATTTATTGTAGTAGAAAAAATTAAGTACCGAGCTGCCAATTAAAAGCAAAACTGCGGCTGCGGCTGCGATGTTGAGTAAGGGAGACATTGAAACTACTTTTGCCGGTCTTACAGAATCGTTTGTGTTTAAAGATTGATTTGTAAAATTTAAAGAAGAAAATAATTGATTTTTTAAAGAAGATGAGGGTGATACTGCGTTTGCAAATGCATAAGCTTCAAAAGCTTTTTCTATGTTAATAATTTCTTCATTAAAGTCTGCATGTTGAATACGCAATTGCTCGATTTGAGCAGACTCTTCAGAAGATGTAGCGCCAATGACGTACATTTCTAAAAGCCCTGATGATATGATTTCTTGTTTTTCCACTTGTATATATATTATTGCAACAGTTTTCTTAATTCAATAATAGCAGTACGCATTCTAGTTTTCACGGTTCCAAGAGGAATATCCATTTCTTTTGAAATTTCATCCTGAGTATAACCACTAAAATAGGCCATGTCAATAATTACCTTTTGTTCTGGTTTCAAATACTGCAATTGTTTTCGAAGACCAATTGTATCAAATCTGTCAGAGGTAAAGTTTTTATCTTGATAAGTAATTACGGAATTTTCATCTTGTGAGATTTTTTTCCCCTTTTTGTAACCTTTGCTGCGCAAGGTATCAATTGTAAGGTTTCTGGTAATATTGATCATCCAGGTAAAGAGTCTTCCTTTAGTGGTGTCATATTGCTTAAAGTTGTTCCAGATTTTTAGAAAGGCTTCCTGTAAAATATCTTCCGCAAGTTGTGTATCATCCACCATTCTTGTAATTATTCCGTTTAAGGCGGATGCATAATTATCATATAAATAAGAAAATGCCGACTGATCCTGCGTTCTAAGAAGTGTTACAAGTTCTTCTTCACTGTATTTCATAATAGGTTGCAAAGAG
>ENA-OFCD01001098-OFCD01001098.1-metagenomes-genome-assembly--contig:-NODE-1098-length-14838-cov-2.680714_pt1 | contig 14838 bp, 12 predicted proteins | sample MGYA00153392_OFCD01 | MGnify analysis MGYA00153392 | reverse complement strand
TTGAAATGCAAATTGCGAACTGCAATTACGAGCGAGGCTCATAGCTCAAAGCTCACAGTTCAATTATTATTTACAAGCGTTGCGCCAAAACCATTAGTTTTGCCAATAAATCCTCGAGCGACGAGTGTATAAATTTTTCCTTCGGCTAAAGTGATATTAGGAATGCGTGCCAAAATATTTGTCGTGCCTGAAGATTTTACCAAAACATCGTAACTTCCAACAGGTTTTAAAGCAAAATTAGTTTGTGGAATCTTAAATCTTAGATTGCTAAAAGTATTATTAGAAGCATCGGGCGTAACTGCACCGCCTGGTTTTACCAATTCCACATCAAAACCATAAGTGATGGCATCACTCACTAAATGAATAAACCTAAATTTTGCATTTCCTGCCGTTGGTGCAGAAAGATCATCAGAAGTAACTAAAACAATAGGTGTTTTTGAAAGCGTGTCTAAGACAACGTAGTAAGTTATGCCTGTGTTTTCGGTTAAAGTTGTCGAATCGCTATAAAGAAAAGTTCCTAACTTTGTTAAGCCGATTTTAAACTGCGTTTTTGTGTTCGGTGTTATTTTAACATCTGTGTAAGGAGTATAAGCTCCATAGACAATGGAATCTTTATTTATTTTAGCGCCATCAATAAAAAAATCAATCGCAGGGGCGTTCACATCGGCGTGAACAACCATTGCTTTAGCAAAAGAATCAGCTGCGACGGTATCCGAACTTTTTTTGCAAGCAGTAAATAAAGATGAAACTAAAACAATTGAAGAAATGAGGAGGTGTGCAATTTTTTTTATCAGCATTTTTATAAATATTTTTTTTGTTTAACCAAAACGAATTTAAGTACACTTTTATTTTTGAGATTCTTTATGATTTTCCGTGTTGAGCAGAATTTTATCAATACGCATACCATCCATGTCAACGACTTCAAAAGTATATTTGTTCCATGTTACTTTCTGTCCGACCTTAGGCAATTGCTCTAAAGTGTGCAAAATAAATCCGCCGATGGTTTGAAAAACATCGCGCTTGTGTTCATTGTCTTCAATGTCAAATTCTTTCAAAAAATCATCCCACGGATATTGCCCGTCAATCAACCAAGAACCATCTTCGCGCTGAAATAATTCGTAGCCAATTGCGCCATCCTCTTGCGAAATATCGCCGACGAGCGTATCAAAAACGTCGTTAATTGTTACAATGCCTGCGAGCGTACCGTATTCGTCAACAACTAATCCTTGATGTATGCGCGATTCTTTAAATTTTTCGAGGGCAGAATAAGCGTTCATAGTTTCTGGAAAATAGTTGACTTCGCGAACGATATCATGCAGAACAATGGGTTGGTTTTTTAAAAGAATGGCTAAAATATCTTTTACTGTCACGATGCCACGTACATTATCGAGTGTGTCTTCACAAACAGGGTAAACTGCGTGATTAAATTTCTGAATTTTTATGAGATTATCTTCTAAACTTTCATTAATGTCGAGCCAAATAATATCAGCGCGATGCGTCATCAGTGCGCCGACGCGTTTATCACCGAGGTGAAAAACATTTTCAACAATATCTTGCTCAATCTCTTCAATTGTTCCTGCCGTTGCGCCTTCATCAATAATCGCTTTTATTTCTTCTTCTGTTACGCGCGATTCATCCATCTTTATATTAAACAACCGAATAAATAAATCGGTCGTCTTGCTCAGAAGCCAAACAAAAGGTTGCGTTATGCGGAGCACAATTGTCATTGGAAGCGCGACAAGCTCCGAAACCGATTCAGGCTTCGACATGCCAATACGTTTAGGTAACATTTCGCCAAATGCAATAGTGAAGAAACCTACTAAAATAACGTTCAAGACAACGGCAATGGGATTTGAATATATTCCGAGATGAAAATATGTTTCAATAAATTTGCCAATGCGATCAGCATAAGCCTCTCCACCAACTATACCGACAACGATACTCACCAAAGTAATTCCGATTTGACTGGTCGAAAGAAATTTATTCGGCGCATTGGCTAAAGCCAATGCCGATTTCGCACCGCGAATACCTTTTTTAGCAGAAATTTCTAATCGTATTTTTCGTGCTGAGGTGAGAGCCATTTCCGACATGGCAAAAAATCCGCTGATAAGTGTAAGGACAATTAGAAGTATGATACTTTCCATCGTAACATGAATTGCATTTGAATTCACAGTTATTAGAGACTCTCGTTGAAGGTTTTTTGTTCGAAAATACTATAATAACCGCACACAAAATTCTGTTGTGCTTTCAAAGCGATGCAAAAGTACAATTTTTTTGAGCATTTGCGTATTAATTTTGCACGTATAGATTAGAATTATGATAAGAATAAAAAAATGTGTCGCGCCAGTCTCTTATTTTCCGCCCATTCATTACTTCGCTGTATGGCTATTAGCCGATACATTTTTTTTTGAAGCACACGAAAACTATCAGAAAGGAAGTTTTAGAAACAGATGCGTGGTTGTTACATCGCAAGGTGCAACAACTTTGAGTATCCCACTTTTGCAAGGTAAAAACGAACAGCAACCAATAAGCGAAGTTTTAATAACAGACCCGAAAATTTGGCAAAAACAACATTGGGCAACATTGCAAACAGCGTATGGTTCTGCGCCTTATTGGGAATACTACGCGCCAAAAATTGAAAAATTAATTAAATCGGAAACAGATAATTTTTTTTCTTTGGCGCAACAATCGTGTTTTCTTTGTGCGGATTTATTGCATCCCAATTTGAAAAAAAAATCTCAAAATACAACAGAATTTATCGTCGCAGATAAGAATAACACTACTTCAACCAATTGTTTTTATTTTGAACCTTTAATGAAACTAAAAACCCTAAAACAATTAGATGCACCACAATACGCTCAGGTTTTTAGTGATAGAAATTCTTTTACACCTTACGCCAGCATTTTAGATTTACTTTTATGCCACGGCAACAGAAGTTTAGAAATATTATATCAGTATGCAGAGACTTTTAAAAGTGAAAAGTGAAAACCCTGAAAGAGTTAAATATTTATAGAAAATTGAAAAATTGAAAAAGCTAAAATGGAAGAATCAGATTTGAAGATTGAAAAATTGAAAGCGAAAAGTAATCCATTTCACTTTTCACTTTTCACTTTCAACTTTCAACTTTCTACTTCGCGGGCAGTTGTAATCAATCAATTATTTAGATTTTTGAGTGGCTTATCTTTTCAAATTTTTTTGACGCACAGTGCCCTCAATGCTGTGCAAGTCGGCGTTTTTGAAACAATTATTTTCGCATGGGTGTCAATAAGTTTTTTTTGGGTGAACGCTTATATCAATATAGTTTTAGTTTTTTTGAGTAATTCAAAATTTGAAAAATCAAACACAGAAACTTTTTTAGCACGCCAATTTATTTTTACATCTGCCCTGAATTTTATTGGTGCAATAGTGTTTTCGTTGGTTTTTTCACCACAAATTTTTCAGACGGCACCCTTTGTTTTTTTATTTTGGGGTGCACAAATATTTTTAAATGCCACTAATTTTATTGAGCCGAAATTAATTGCTGAAAATAAACCAAATAAAATTTTTGAATTTGGTGTGCTCAATTTGTTACTACCTTACATTTTATTAGGCTTACTTATTTTTTTTGGCGCGAATACTTTTTATGCCGTCGGTATTTTTTTGGGTTTTAGCATTTTTGTTTTTTTAATTTTTATGATTCAGCATCTCCGGTATAAAGATTCTAATTTCAATATAAAAAAGATAAGAACAGAATTTTTGAAATCAGTTTCACCACTCATTGCTTACGCTGCGACAAATAATGATAAATTTGCCGTTTACAGATACGGCGTTCGAGAATTGCCTTTCACACTCGCTATTACAAATGGATTTGGTTTTTCGGCCATAGGTTCGCTCCATTCAGTAAATGATTTAGCGCGTTTTCGGGAAGGTTCAAAAAAAATATTGCTACAAATTTTTTTTATAACGTGGTTGTTATTGCTGACAAGTCGTTGGACGATACCATTTATTTTTTCAAATAAATTCAGCGCATCAATATCTTTTTTTAATCTGAATTTACTTTTGGTTTTAAGTCGCGCACTCATGCCACAAATTATTTTGCGAGCAAAAAATGCGCAACTTTCTATCCTTTATGCCGGTATCGCTGAAACAATTTTCATCATCATTCTGAGTGTAATTCTCGCGCCCAAATTTGGAGCCATGGGAATACTTTTTTCGGTGGTAGTTGGATTTATTTTTGAGAAAATTGTACTCGCTATTATTCTAAAAACTAAATTCAATATTTCCTTAAAAAATTATACCCCCATTGGTTATTACGGCGTTCTCAGTTTTTTTACTTTACTCTTGTACCTTTGGGTAACGTTGTGAACGCTGCACGTGGCAAGTATCAGAATTTGGTAATTGGTTATCGCTTATGCTGTGTGGTCTATCGTTAAGAGCTTTTGTGAAAGCTCTGAGCAGATGATCAACGTCGGCAGGTTTAGGAATAAAATCGAAAGCACCACTGTTTAAAATTTCTTCAATCACGTCTTCATCGGCTAAAAAAGAAGAAAAGATAACGGGAATTTTTGAATCAATTTGTTGAAAGTGTTCCAACATTTGTAAGCCGTCAATATTGTCTAAATTAAAATCGGTGATAACTAAATCGTAAATGCGGTGGATAAAACAATCAAGTGCGTCGAAACTGTCTTTAGCCACATCTACCTTGCAATCCATTTTTTCAAGAATAAATTTGTAGGATTGGCTCATTGAATTTTCTTCGTCTAAAACTAACACACGGGTCATGGTAATTATTTGTAAGGTTTAAAAATTATAGTGAAAAGTGTAAATCATACAACGCAATTGATATGCCACAATTTACAAAAAGGCATTAATAACCAACGTTTTGAGCAATACACCCTTATTGAGTTACTTACGAAAAACTGGCGTGATTTGTGACAGTGGATAGAATTAAAATTAGGAGTTGTTAATTTTTATCCTTGTAAATTCATACATGGATAGCTGAATTTACAAGGATAAAAACGATTTCTTTCGATAGGAAATAATTTTACAGACTAATTTTTTACGATTCAACTAAATTAGTTTATTTTTAAAAAAATTGTACTGAAATGGTAAAAACTAAAAAATATTTATGAAGATGTTGCTTTTTTTATAGCAAGCATAGATGCTGAAAAAGTTATAGCCTACAAAGCATCGTTTGAAGATCAAAAACGTTATGAGTTTTTAGTGGAGAAACAAAGAGGAGTAGGATTAACAGCGCAAGAAAAAAGTGATTTAAATCATTCATTAGTCATTAATAGAATAATTGGATTAGCAAAGGCTAAGGCTTTTAATATTCTTAATAAATAATGTGACAAAATATTCCAATTTCGTTGCGTCAAAAAATTGCTGACCGAGCAAATTTCATCTGTGAATACTGTAGGATTTCGGAAAAATTAATATCCTCAGTTTTTCAAATAGACCATATAAGGAGTATTAAGCATGGAGGATTAAATATTTTTTAAAATTATGCTTATTGCTGTCCTAATTGTAATTCGTTTAAAGTAACTAATGTTGGCACATTTTCTGCCATTGATGCAGAGATTTTAGTTCGATTTTTTAATCCAAGAAAAGATATTTGGGTTAATCATTTTGAAATTTTTGAAGGACAAATTTTAGGAATTACTTCAGTAGGAGAATAAACTGCCAGGATGTTTAGGTTTAATGGCGTTGAAAAAATTATGTTTAGACAACAGTTAATAAGTTTCGGGCAATATCCCTAATAATGCGTTTCAATCTCACTCCCTTTCTCATCATCTAAAGTCACAAATAAATAATTTTCAATCTCATCTTGCATTTCTGCCACGTGCGAAATTATACCGACGATACGGTTTTCTTTTTGCAAAACTTTTAGAAACTGAAAAACAATAGTGAGCGACTCTGTATCGAGCGAACCAAAACCTTCGTCGAGGAAGAAAAAGTTTTGATCGGTGTTGTACATGGTTTGAATATTTTCCGCTAATGCTAAAGCTAACGAAAGCGATACTTGAAACAGTTGCCCACCCGAAAGTGATTTGATGCTACGTATTTCGCCACCATTCATGTTGTCTTTAACAATAAAATCGTTATTCGCGTTAATGTCAATTTGAAGACGATTGTAGGTCAGCGGCATAAAACGCTGATTCGTTCGTCGGCATAAATCGCTTAAATAAACAGTAGAAACAAAATTTACAAAGCCCGAACGCGCGAATAAATTTTGTAATTTTTTTAAATTTTCTGCGCGATATTCTAAAGTTTTTACTTGTTCTAAAGTTTCCTTTTTCGTTTTTAATTGGGTTTCAACAACCGTTTTTTGATTTTCAAAATTGGCTCTCTGCCGAATATTTTCTTCAATTTGAATATCCAAATTTTGAATATTTAAAGACAATTCGAGCTTACTTTCTTCCAAAAAAATTTTACCGTTCAAGGATTCTTCCGTTCTGAAAATTTCGGTGGAATTGAGAGAAACGGCATTATTGTAACTATTTAATTTTGTACGCGCAGCCGCTAAATCAAAATTTTGAAGCCCTAAATTTTTCCACTCCGTCATTGTTTTAAGTGGCGCAGGTTCTAAAATGATATTTAATTCTGCTTGCGCCTGCAAAAGTGATTGACTTTGTGTTTGAAATTGTTTTTCAAGTTCTGCTAAACTTCCTTGCGTTTTTTGGCGCGCTTCAACGTTTTCAACAAATTCTTTTTCACTATTTTCAAAAGCGGCAATAGCTGATTTCAAATTTTCTTTATGGATTTTAATGTCTCGTTCGATTTCAGAAGCGTCCGTCGCACACCATTTTTCGTAATCGCTAGGTAAAATTCTTTGTATCAGTTCTTCGCGTTTAGTTTTTAAACGCGTCAGTTCTATCTCGCAATTTTGTTTTTTTGTGCTAAAGAGTTCTTTCTGTTGTGATAATTTGGTAATCTGTTGACTAATTTTATCTACAACACCTTGTACTATTTTTAATTTTTGATTATGAGTTTGCGCTTCAGACATAGCAGAAACTAATTTTGTTCTGTCTGTCCTGTCAAAAGTGTGCCAAATAAAACTATTACTATGTTGCGCACGTTGTGCACCAATTTCAGTTTGTTCAGCATCCAAATTCTTCTTTTCTTTTTTAATAGATTTGGCAGATTCCATTAAACGCTCTAATTCTAATTCAATGCTACGACATTTATCTAAGAGTTGTTTGTTACTAATACTTAATTTATTTAACTCAACAATTTGAGCATGTGCTTCCTCGAAATTAAAAATATCTGGATGATGAATTGAACCGCATAAGGGACAAGGTTTTCCATCTTCTAAATTTTTAGCAGCATCCAAAAATCTGTTATTCGATTTAATTTGAACGACGCGCTCTGCAATTTCCAATTGCTCTTTGTCCAATTCTTTTTCACGAGTTTTCAAAATCTCAATCGTTTCTTTAAGTTTTATTGTTGTGTCAATCGGAATTTGTAACGCTCGGAATTGCGTTTCTATGATATTATTTTTGTTGAATTTGAGCGTTTCTAGGCCGTCGTCTAATTTTTTATTTTTATGAATAATCTCGTTAGTACGGCGTTCTAAATCATCACTATCTTTATACCAATTATTTAATTGCGTCAAACTGTTTAAATCATGGGCGTTATTGAGTAATGCAACATATTCTTCATTGCGCATTTTTAATTCTTCCTCCGCGTTACGCTTCTCATAATTAATTTCACCAATAGAATCTGTCAGAGTTTCAATTTCTTTTTGTTTAGGTGCAAGCAAAATATCAGTCGCTACAATTTGCAAATACAGCTCTTGCCCTTCAATTAGTTTTTCAATGCGCGAACGCATTTTATATGTTTCCGAGTGATGCGCGCGTTCGATTTCTATATTTTGAATTTTTTGTAAAATAGAATTGAGCGCGGTATTTTTTTGTTCGAGTGTTATTTTTGTTTGCGATACTGTTTCTGTATTTTTTTCGAGCAGTGCTAACGGTGTTTCAATATGTTTGGAAAAGAACTCAGCGAGTAAAATATTTTTCATCGTAACTTCCATTCCTGCTTTCTGAGATTCTAATTTTTCTTTTTCGGAAATTAAAAGTTTTAAACTTTGATGCAGTTTCTCAACTTTAATTATTTCTTCCCAATAAAAATTGAATTTCTGTTTATTTCCAACGAGAGCAGTGCGTTCCTTTTCTGTCGAAGAAATGCCACTTACAATATTTTCTAAATCAGTGTGCGTAACGTGTTCAACTTCTTTCAGTTTTTCTTGCTTCAAAGCCAATTGTAAATTACAGGCTTCCACTAATTTTTTGGTTTTTAGTTCGAGATCATATTTTTCCAGATCAACAAAAATATCTTTTATCATTCGGATGCGCTCAACCGTCGTCATCTGAATAAATTCTTGAAACTCATTTTGCGGAATGATAACCGTTTTTCTAAAATGGCTGGCTTCAAGACCAAGAATTTCTTTGGCTTTAAAATTTTTGAGCGGTAACCAGTTAGTTGATAGTTGATAGTTGTCAGTTGATAGTTCATATTTATTACTGTCAACTGACAACTGAGAACTGTCAACTAATTTGAAGTATCGAAAATCAGGCGTATCGGTTTCATTGAAGTTTTTCTTTTTTCTTTTTGCTGAAACTATACAGCGATAGGTTTCTTTTTTATGCTCAAAAATAAAATCAATTTTAAATTCTTGGCTTGCCAAATTCATAATGTTGTACGTTTGGCGCGTATTGTCTAACCGCGACACCTCTCCATACAAAACATACATTATTGATTCTAAAATCGCAGATTTTCCCGCGCCAACTCTTCCAAAAATACCAAATAAGAAATTGCGCGTCAACTTAGTAAAGTCAATCTCAACTTCATTTTTATAAGAGAATACGCCTTTTATTTTAAGAGAAATTGGAATCATTGCTGGATTTATAATTTTAATGCACGTACACACTAAATTCTTTTTTATCAATCATAGTACCAATTGGTAAATGCGGAACGCCATTTTGCCGTAATAAATAACTAAAATCGTCCGCAAATTCTTTATCAACGGCGACTAACAAACCACCCGAAGTTTGCGGATCGCAATACAAGTATTTTTGTTTTTCTGTGAGGGGTGCAATTTTATCAGCATAACTATCAAAATTGCGCACTGTTCCGCCAGGAAAACATTTCTGCTCTAAATAATTTTCGAGTGCAGAACTATTTAAAAGAGGAATATTCTCAGAAAAAATATCGGCACTTGTTTGTGAGGCTTCGCACATTTCGTTCAGATGACCAAGCAAACCAAAACCTGTAACATCTGTTAAAGCGTGAACTTGGGGCAATTTACCAAAAATTTCACCTAGAAAATTTAAAGTTTTCATTGAACTAAGCGAAAGTTTTGCGTGCGCTTCTGTCAAAATACCTTTTTTTTGCGCTGTGCTAAAAATTCCAACGCCGAGTGGTTTTGTTAAAAATAAAACATCCCCAACCTGTGCGCCTCCATTTTTTTTAATGTTTTCAATTTTTACATTACCCGTCACAGCCAAACCAAATATGGGTTCGGGCGCATCAATCGAATGTCCGCCTGCGAGTGGAATTTTTGCTGCTGCGCAAGCCGCTCGACTACCTTCAATCACTTTATTAGCAACATCCGCGGGAATTAAATTTATGGGCCAACCTAAAATTGCAATTGCCATCAAAGGTTTTCCACCCATTGCATACACATCACTTATAGCATTTACCGAAGCGATGTAACCAAAATCGAAGGCGTCATCTACAATAGGCATAAAAAAATCAGTCGTAGAAATTATAGCAGTCCCATCGTCTAAATTTAAAACTGCAGCGTCGTCGCGTTCTTCGTTGCCAACTAATAAATTAGGATAGAACTTTTTTTCGTTCTGATTTTTCAGAATTGTATCTAAAACCTTCGGCGAAATTTTGCAACCGCAACCTGCGCCATGACTGTATTGAGTGAGTTTGTACATACTTAGTTGTTAGTTATTAGTTTTTAGTTGTTAGTCTATGAACTTGTTTTAACTTATTTCTTTTCGCTACAAACGGCTATTTTTAAATCATACTTCTTTTTTCATTTCGTCCGCAGCACTGCTAAGAATTTATAAACCAAATCGTCTGATTCAAAAATAACTCGTTTTCGCGTGAAAACAAAAAGTTAAAACAAGTTCTGTGAGTATTTTAAAACGAACAACCAGCAACGAACAACTATTTTATAAACTTTTGAATGGTTAGTGGCGGATAAACATCAAAATAATACGTGTTTTTTGTTTTTTGTGTCAATCCAACTTCCATCAAAACATTCGCATATTGGCGATTGTTTTTATAATCGCTCAGTATAACTGTGCCACCCGTTTTTAAAATGCGCGCAATTTCTTTGCAAGCCGTTTCTCTTTCTCTTTTGTTATAAATATTGTGCAAACATAAATTACTAACAATAACGTCGAAAGAATTATCATCAAAAACAGTTTTAATAATATTTTGATTCATTATTTCAACTTTATCCGCCACGCCTTCGAGTTTTGCATTATTCATGGCGTTTTGTAAATTGTTGCTGCTTAGGTCTGCGACGCTCCAAATATCAATGCCAACGGCTTTGCCAGAAGTTAATTTTTTAGCAGCACCAATGAGGAGTAATCCTAAACCACAACCTACATCTAAAACTTTTTCATTGCCTTTCCAATTGTAAGAATTTAAAATTCTATCGCGCTGTCTAAATTTTCCAAACTTAGCATATAAAATAAAAAGCAAAATTTGAAAATAAAATGTAATTGCGATCCAAAGAAAAGAGGTGGGAGTAAATTGAAAAATTCTACTTGTAAACAAAGTTTTATTGACGTATAAAATTGAAGCAATAATACTCACCATCATCATCCAGCGAATAACGTTTATGCCATCAATGCCGTAGTTTAATTTATTTTTCATAATAATTTAACTATGAGCTATCAGATATGAGCCACAAATCACAGGTAGAAGCTCATAGCTCAAAGCTTAATATTTTTTATAGCCTGACTTACCGAGTTTATTTTCTTTTTCAGCCACAGAATTTCCTAATTCTTGTTTATAGGCAATCATTTTTTGTTGAAGTGGTGTATCGCTAATCCCTAAAATTTGGATGGCGAGTAAACCTGCGTTTTTTGCACCATCCACTGCAACTGTTGCAACTGGAACGCCGCTTGGCATTTGAACGATTGACAATAAAGAATCAAACCCATTTAATGAATTTGAAGATTTAACAGGCACTCCAATAACTGGTAAAGGCGTTAAAGCGGCGACCATGCCAGGTAAATGTGCTGCGCCACCCGCACCTGCAATAATTATTTTATAACCACGCGTGTGTGCATTCTTAGCGAAATCGAACATAAATTCGGGTGTTCGGTGTGCAGAAACAAAATGCACATCGAATTTGATGCCGAATAGTTCCAAAACTTCTGCTGCTTGTCGCATCACAGGTAAATCCGAATCGCTTCCCATTATTACTGCAACCATAATTGAGCTTTGAGCTTTGAGCTATGACCTATGAACTATGAACCGCAATTAGCATGTCATAGCTCATAGCTCACGATTCACAGCTTATTTGTTGGTGAATTTTTTTTACAATTTCTAATGCTTTTTTCACATCATCGTTTAAAACGGTCAAGTGTCCCATTTTGCGAAAGGGTTTTGTAGTTTGTTTGCCGTATAAATGCAAGTGCGCATCGTCTATTTTTAAAATCAAACCGTAATTTTTGTAGATTGGTTCACCTGAAAAACCTTCTGCGCCGAGTAAATTTAAAAGTGCGGCGGGTTTCCGAAGTTCAGTGCTACCAAGTGGAAAATTTAAAATAGCGCGCAAGTGCTGCTCGAACTGTGAAGTGTCACAAGCTTCAATAGTATGATGACCAGAATTATGTGGACGTGGCGCAACTTCATTGACTACAAGTCTGTCTTCATCCGTTAAAAAAAATTCTACCGCTAACAAACCCACTATTTCAAGTTCGGTGGCGATACGTTCAGCGTAATATTGCGCTTCTAATTCTACGTAGTTTGAAATATCAGCAGGGCAAGTTTGAAACAAAAGTAAATTAGCTGACTCTTCAAAAATCATTTCGGTAGCTGGGAAAAAAGCAATCTCGCCATTGATATTTCTTGCTAAAAGAATACTGATTTCTTTTTTTATTTTAACGGGTGTTTCTGCAATACAAGGAGTGTCAGGTAGGGAATCAAAATTTTGAGTCTTTACAAAAATAACGCCTTTACCATCGTAACCTTCTCTACGCGATTTCCAGACGAACGGCGAAAAATTATTTTCGTAGTGTTTTATCAATTGTTTTTTACCGGAAAAAAAAAGCGTTTCAACTGTTGGGATATTATTTTTGAGGTAAAATTCTTTTTGCGTGCCTTTGTCAATAATTGTTTTTAGTGCGTGTGTTGAAGGATAAACCTTTTTGCCTTCGCGTTCTAAAACTTCAAGTGCTTCTATATTAACGTGTTCAATTTCAACGGTTATAACATCCACGCTTCTGCCGAAGACTAAAACATCCTCGTAATTTTTAAAACTACCTTCTATAAATTGTGTGCAGTAATTCTGTGCGGAACACGGCGCACTATCAAGAATGTGCATTTCGAGATGCAAATTAGCAGCAGAAAGACACAGCATTTTTCCGAGTTGACCGCCACCTAAAATTCCAATTTTTGTCTTATTAAACTGCATTATATCCCGTTTTTAAATCTTAAACGATTTCTGATGGTCAAAAAAGGAAAGCAAAAACTACAAAATTTGCTCATTGCTTTTTGCCTTTTGCCTTTTGGCGTTTGTATATTTACGCAAAACTAAAAGTAGAGACGCAATATTTTGCGTCTCTACCAAATTAAACACGATGTAATGTATAAATTGTTAAAAAATGTGCGCGTTGTTAATCGCGGGAAGATAATTGATGCCGATGTTTTGATTAAAAAAACGATGATTGAACGCATTGAAAGTTCTATTTCGCCGCCCGAAAATTGTGAAATCATTGATTGTAAAGGTTTACATCTCATTCCAGGTATCATTGATGATCAAGTGCATTTCAGAGAGCCGGGTTTAACGCACAAGGCGACAATTGCAACAGAATCGCGCGCAGCAGTAGCGGGCGGTGTAACATCTTTTATGGAGATGCCAAACGTTATTCCGACAACGACTACACAGATTTTATTGGAAGAAAAATATGCGATTGGTGCCAAATCGTCTTTAGCTAATTACAGTTTCTTTTTTGGTGCCACCAATAATAATTTTGAGGAAGTGATGCTTACTTCCAAAAAAAATGTCTGTGGTGTAAAAATTTTTATGGGTAGTAGCACGGGTAATATGCTCGTTGATAACAATAAAGTTCTAGAAAAACTTTTCGGCAACGTCGAACTACTCATTGCAACACACTGCGAAAGTGAAACAATGGTGCGCGAGAGTACGGAGCGGGTAAAAAATTATATTGAGCAAAATAAATTTAATGCAAATGCACAATTACATCCGTTCGTTCGTCCACGTGAAGCGTGTTACGCGAGTTCGCAATATGCCATTAATTTAGCCAAAAAACTTGGAACGCGTCTTCACGTTTTACACATATCTACTGCCGACGAAATAGAATTATTCGATAACAGTTTGAAACTTTCCGACAAAAAAATTACTGCCGAAGCGTGTGTACATCATCTTTTTTTCGATGAAGCCGATTATGCGCCACTCGGAAATAAAATTAAGTGCAATCCTTCAATTAAAACGGCGTTCGATAGAGAACAAGTTTTTAGAGCTGTTCTAAACAATTCGATTGATGTTATCGCCACCGATCATGCGCCACATACACTCGCAGAAAAACAAAATCCCTATTTCGATGCGCCTTCGGGTTTGCCACTGGTGCAGCACGGTTTACAACTGATGCTTTCGTATTATCACCATGGAGCAATTAGTTTAGAGCGCATTGTCGAAAAAATGTGCCATGCACCAGCTGAATGTTTTAAATTCCGAATCGCGGATTTATAAATGAAGGCTACAAAGCCGATTTAGTTTTATTAGATGTCAATAAATCGCACCGCGTAAACACTAAAAATATTTTTTATAAATGTGGTTGGTCGCCGTTAGAAGGTGAAACTTTAAAAGGCGAGGTAGTTCAAACTTTTGTGAATGGAAATTCTGTTTACAAAAAAGGAAAATTTGAAGAGAAAATTATGGGTGAAAGGCTTACATTTGCTTCATGAAAAATATCCGCGCAAACTTTCGTCGGGAGCTAACAACACAGTAATTGTTTTAAACGATACAGAATTCGGAAAACTGTTTGTAGGCTATACAGTTCGCATGTAGGTTCTGAAGCAGAAAAATTGATATTTGCCAACGACATAAATAATTTAGTCGTAAAATTTAATCGTTTAGATGTTCAAACAGAATTAAACGCAGAGATGCTTGTTATGGAGCGTTTGTATCCAATAGATTGCTGCGCTTGTGAGGTTGAGATTCGTGAATTATGGCTCGATGTTTTTGAAAACGAAATGGAGCAATTGCACACATCGGGTTTTGTGCATCGCCATTTAAAACGCCCGAGTAATATTGGTGGTCAGCCCTTCGTTAATATTTTACTGACCAACTCTGGTTTGCGATTGATAGATGCAGGGATTTCCGCATTAAAATCGCAAGTTGGCAACTTTGTTTTTGAAAAATACGTTGGGCTTTAACACTCAGAAATGAAAATGTTTAGAGATTATTTTTTAAATCGTTAATAAATTAAGACTTTCGGTCATCATTGTTCAATTATTCATTTTTTCTAAAATTAACTTTCAATGGATTCAACAAACTTGCATTTATTAGTTAATCATTTGCCCATTTTCGGTTCATTATTAGGAGGATTGGTTTTAGCGTATGGTATCTGGGCGAAAAGTGAT
>ENA-OFCD01001097-OFCD01001097.1-metagenomes-genome-assembly--contig:-NODE-1097-length-14841-cov-3.067767_pt1 | contig 14841 bp, 14 predicted proteins | sample MGYA00153392_OFCD01 | MGnify analysis MGYA00153392 | reverse complement strand
TAAGCACGGTTGGCGGATAGTAGTTGCCGATGGCGGGCATGCCTTTTTCATTCGCCCATGATGGTTGCATGAGAATGGCACCCTCGGCCACGCCGCGTGCGACTTTTTCCTGAATCTGTTTTAGCTGTGAAGGGTCAACGATGGCACCGATATCGATGGCCTTATCGAGTGGATCGCCAACGCGCAATTTTTCCATGCGCGCGCGGAGTTTTTTATACATTTTTTCCGCCACACCTTCCTGCACCAGCAGGCGCGAACCAGCACAGCAGACCTGGCCCTGATTAAACCAGATGGCGTCGACAATGCCTTCCACCGCAGAATCCAGATCGGCATCATCGAACACCACGAAGGGTGATTTTCCACCCAGCTCCAGCGATAATTTTTTACCGGTGCCTGCCGTCACCCGACGGATAATGCGCCCCACTTCGGTTGAGCCCGTAAACGCTATTTTATCGATGTCCTGGTGTTCAACTATCGCGGCACCGGTGCGGCCGTCACCCGTAATAATATTCACGACCCCGGGCGGCAGGCCGACAGAATTGCAAATCTCGGCGAACAACAAAGCCGTGAGCGAGGTAAATTCAGCCGGCTTGAGTACGACCGTGTTACCCATCGCAATCGCCGGCGCGATTTTCCATGAAAGCATCAGCAGCGGAAAATTCCACGGAATGATTTGGCCGATCACACCGAGCGATTGGTGGTCGGGCAGCACGCTTTCCTGTAACTGCGCCCAGCCCGCATGATGGTAAAAATGCCGGGCGACCAGCGGAATATCGATATCACGCGTTTCGCGAATTGGCTTGCCGTTGTCGATGGTTTCCAGCACCGCAAACAGGCGTGAATGTTTCTGAATCTGCCGGGCAATCGCGTAAAGATAACGCGCACGAATATGGCCGGGTGTGCTGCTCCATTTGGGATGCGCTTTGCGCGCCGCCTTCACGGCATCGTCAACGTCTTTTTTACTCGCCTGCGCGATGCGCGCCAATTTTTGGCTGGTGGCAGGATTATAGGAATCAAAATACACCTTCGATTTCGGGTCGCGAAATTCGCCGTTGATAAAAAGGCCAAATTTTCCACCGTGTTCGGCGATCCAGTCCAGCGCGGCAGACGCGGCTTCGGGAGCTGCGCCGTAGGGGAGAGATTTTTGTTTGAGAATTTCAGCAACTTTCATTTATGCAGCCACTTTCTTTTTTATCGTTCTCGTCATTATGATGCTGCTTAGTGTGGACCGATGCGGGCCACGTATGGACCAAGTACGGGCCGGTGTACGCCATTCATTTACCTCTATCCCAACGCCTGATACTGCATCGACGCATAACGCCCGTACGCAAAGTGTTCCAGCTGTCGCTCAATATCGTTGATGAGTGCCGATGCACCGATGCGAAATAAATGCGGCTGCATCCACTCATCGCCCAGCTCTTCTTTGATGAGCATCAGCCAATCGAGTGATTGTTTGGCGGTGCGGATGCCACCCGCCGGTTTGAAGCCCACTTTATAACCCGTCAATTCGTGATAGCTGCGGATCGCACGCAGCATCACCAGGCTACCTGCCAACGTGGCGTTGGTGGGCTCTTTGCCGGTGGAGGTCTTAATAAAATCGGAGCCTGCCTGCATGCAGACAATCGAGGCACGCATGATATTTTTGAGCGTGCCCAGCTCACCAGTGGCGATGATGGATTTCATGTACGCAGGGCCACACGCTTCGCGAAACGCTTTGACTTCATCATAGAGTGCGCGCCAGTTGCCGGTGAGAACATGCTCGCGGGAGATGACGATATCGATTTCGGCTGCACCCGCTTTGACCGAGGCATTGATTTCCTCGATTTTTTGCGGGAAAGGATTCAAGCCCGCCGGGAAACCCGTGGATACGGCCGCGACCGGAATGCCTGAGCCTGCCAATGCTGCAACCGCGGTGGCGACAAAATGGTGATACACACAGACTGCACCCGTGGCGAGCGGCTGCTGTGCGAATACCTCAGTAACGCCCAGATCAGCCAATAATTTTGCGCTGATCGGCTGGCGCGCTTTGGCGCATAAGCGTTTGACGGTTCCCTCAGTATCGTCGCCCGACAAGGTGGTGAGATCAATCGTTTTAACCGCATGCAGCAACCACGCGGCCTGCACTTCTTTTTTTACCGTGCGTCGCGTACCCAGCGTGGCCGAGCGACGCTCAATGGCGCTTCGATTAACCCGGACATCTTTGACGGGCCCCAAATCGAGCCGCATACCGGGATTGCGCGCTATTTCATCGCAACCAGTATGCAAAACATCGTCAGTAGCGGCGCGATTCATTCCGCGGTCAATGGCGCGACTCATTCCGCGGTCAATGGCGCGATTCATTCCCCGGTCGAGGCCAGGTGCGGAATGAGCGGTTGGTAAAACAGAAATTTTTGCCATAGATTTTGTGTGGCTACCGTGGTCGTTAATGGACTAAATTATACCCTCCCCATTTGTTACATTTGCTTATGTTAAATATTGTGTAACTCGGCCGAACTACCTATTTTTTTAAGCGGCTCGTGTTAAATTGAATTATGCAATCTGACAACAAACAAAACGACTCGCAAGATTCATTAAACATCACGCCGCGTTTAATGACACTAATGGTTTTTCTGATTCTTTCCGCTATGCCGCTGGTCTGGCTAAGTCTTGACCAGCACGCTGCGGACAAGCTGCTTTATTTGAGTAAAATGGCGCCTTGGTAGCATTTCAAGCAAGATCGCCGCAGCCTACCCATCGCTCGGAATGCAGAGCCAAAACAGGTAGTTAAAAACGCGCAGCCTGAGCAGTTTTATATCCGCAATAAAGTATTCGCGGCACGAAAATTTGTGGTCTCAGAAATGCAGATGAATGCGCAATATTGTTTAGCTTGCGCTGAGCTCAATCTTTATAAGTTGGTCTTGCTTGATTTGTTTCGTTCGGCCGCTTTTTGTGGCCTATTCTTCATCGACAGCGCCGTTAATTACACGTTTGATGACATCAAAGCCAAATCCACGTGATTGTAAGTAACGAATGTGTTTATTTCGATCATTCGTGTCGTTAGCAGGCTCCCCAAATTTGCGCAACCACATAGCGCGTGCGCGGGCTAAATCAGTTTCTTTTAGTTCGGATATGGTTTCGGCAATCACTTCTTGGGCAACCCCTTTTTGTTTGAGCGTGGCGCCGACTCGTCTGGCGCCATAGCGAGCGCCCAAACTACGCGCTTTACTCTCAGCAAATCGTGTTTCGTTCAGGAAACCTTCCGCGGCACACCACGCAGTGACCGCTTCAATTTCTTCAGATGAAAATTCGAGTGCGCTTTTCACGCCACGCTTGCTCTCCATGAAATCAAAATTTAACGCGGCAGTATCGATGACTGTAAGGTGAGCTGTGTTGATTTCAGTGCTGACAACCGCCGCCCGCTCACCACCGCCATTTGATTCAATGTCGTTCTGACTGGCAATACGGGTCACAACACGTTTAGACTTTTTGCTACGCCAGCCGCCGGTGTTGCTTGACGGACGCGCAGGGCTGAGCGACTTATTTCCGGAGTCGCTTCGGGATTTACTTCCTCGATTGGCGTTGTGCGCGTTAATTTTGGTCAGCTTGGTGATGAATTCATGTCGACTCATATCGCGGCGTGCCAATAAGCGCAGTGCCGCTGAGACCAGCTCGCGATTTTCAGGTTTGCTGGGCTTGATCGCGACATCAAGCTCCCCCATTTGGGTGATGTCATCGGACTCATTATGCTGATCAATCATGACAATTCACGCTGTGGCTTTAGGCGGGAAAGGACGCCATGAGCAAAGAATAGATTTAGGCGAAATCAGGTAATTAAGTGGTACATAAAAATATAAGGCCCAATAAAAACCAGGCTGCACCCCAAAGGTATTGTTCAAACGAGCTTGCTTCATGGCTGAACACACCTGACATCACGAGCGAAGTAGACGATGTTGATTGGGCTTGCGCCGATAAAGCAGGCGAATGCATGGGCTGTGTAAAAGGCTGAAAGGTTAGACCTGACTGCACCAACGCTAATTTCCGCTGCTGACCTGCCGATTCCGGGCTAGCCGTGCGGTCCACATTGACCGCATAGGCAACTCGGTTTGCTTTAGCAACATTGATCAACTCACAAGAGTTGACACGTGCCAAATCAGGCCAACCTGAAAATGAAGAATTCACTTGCGCTGCGTAGCCCATAACCAGCTCCAAAAAACATAACGAAAACGGGAGAAGAGAAAATAGAAAAACAAAAAACTAAAAGCAAAAAAAGCAAAAAAAGCAAAATAAAAAAAACAAATACCAAACACAGCAACAACAAACTGGATAAAAAAAGGCCGCACATCTCTGAAGGTGCTAAAACTCACCCCGCAATCTGGCGGCCCAACCATCGAACTAAATGCGGCTGATCATGACTATTAAAAAACTATCGGTCGATCAGCCGCTCGTGAAAATCACTCTTCGGCGTCGTCTTCTTCTTTAGGAAGCACTACAGCAACACCGCTACCGGCCACACCAACAATAACGCGAATTTTAGCTTCAATTTCCTGCGCCATTTCGGGATTGTCTTTGAGGAATTTACGGCTGTTATCTTTACCTTGGCCAATTTTTTCGCCTTTGTAGGCGTACCACGCACCAGATTTTTCGACTACTTTGTGAATGACGCCCAGCTCAATAATCTCGCCTTCACGAGAAATACCTTCGCCGTACAAAATATCAAAATCAGCAGTCTTGAATGGCGGAGCAACCTTGTTTTTCACAACCTTGACGCGTGTTTCAGAGCCAATGATCTCTTCGCCGGATTTAATCGCGCCGGTGCGGCGAATATCGATGCGCACAGATGCATAAAATTTAAGCGCATTACCACCAGTCGTGGTTTCAGGGCTGCCAAACATGACGCCAATTTTCATACGAATCTGGTTGATGAAAATCACCAGAGTGTTGGAACGTTTGATATTGGCGGTGAGCTTGCGCAATGCCTGCGACATCAGACGAGCCTGCAGGCCCATGTGTGAATCACCCATTTCGCCTTCAATCTCGGCACGTGGCGTAAGTGCTGCCACGGAATCAATGACAACGATATCGACAGAGCCAGAACGAACCAGCATGTCGGCGATTTCAAGCGCCTGCTCGCCGTTATCAGGCTGGGAAATCAGCAGATCATTAATATTGACGCCAAGCTTTTGGGCGTAGGTGGGATCCAGTGCATGTTCTGCATCAATGAACGCGGCGGTGCCGCCGGTTTTTTGCATTTCAGCAATCACCTGCAGGGTCAGCGTGGTTTTGCCGGATGATTCCGGGCCGTAAATTTCGACCACGCGACCGCGGGGCAAGCCGCCAATACCGAGTGCAATATCGAGCCCCAGCGAACCAGTGGAGACCGGAATAATATCGTGGCCGATGCTGCTCTCGCCCATTTTCATGATCGAGCCTTTGCCGAACTGCTTTTCAATTTGCGAAAGTGCAGCCTGTAATGCTTTTGATTTGTTTTCGTCCATCGCGTTTTTGTCCATCATGTTCATGGCAAAGCTCCCGGTTCCGTTGAAAATAAACTGTATCCACATACAGTCTGTATTTTCATACAGTACCGAAAAATTTAGCCGGTTGCAAGAGTTTTTTCAAAAAAGTTCGCTGAACAGCGAACTTAGGTTAGCCACAGCAAATTACAAAGTTAATTATGCAGCAGTTTAGTGAGAGCGTGAATAATGGTTTGGTGGCGCACCGCCGCCCGGTCGCCCAAAAAGACGCAACGCTCTGAAATGGTTGAATTATTTTTGCGGGCCCATGCAAACCAGACCGTACCAACCGGCTTCTCTGGCGAGCCACCATGCGGCCCCGCCACGCCCGTTACCGCGACCGTGACATCCGCCCGTGAACGTGCCAGCGCGGCCTCGGCCATTTCCCGCGCCACGGTTTCCGATACCGCGCCCACGCTATCAAGCGTCGTTTTTTTAACGCCCAGCATATCCATTTTGGCTTGGTTGGAATAAGTAATGAAGGCGCGGTCAAACCATGCCGAGCTACCTGAAATGCGTGTGATTGCCTCGGCAATACCGCCGCCCGTACAGGACTCTGCGGTGGCCAGTATTTTCTTATCAGCATTCAACTTCGCACCTACTGCGGCGGCGAGTTGATCCAACAGCCTGTTCATTTCAGCATTCATCATGATTTATTTTTGCACGCTCTTCATCTACGCACGCCCTCTTCAAGCGCGACCAATAACGATAAGACGGTGCTAAGCCAAGGCGCTTATACACCGCTATGGCCGGCTCGTTGGTTACCAGTACCTGCAAAAAAGCCGTACGTGCACCATGCCTAGCACCCCAAGCCAGCAAATACTGAACGAGTATTGATGCATAGCCTTTGCCGCGCTGATTTTCCGGGGTGTAAATATCGAAGACACCCACATGCCCGCCGTCCAATCGGGCCATGCCACTGCACACCACGCCATTGATGCTACGTAAATTCAATACGGTTTGCGGACCGCGCCATAGCGCCTGCCGTTTTATTTCCTGCGCCATTACCTGCGGCGCAGTACCTTTCATGTGGTGCAGATCAGCGAGACTTTCAGCTAAATCACGCTCAACGAGTTTAACGCCCAGCGGCAAATCGGCTAATGCGCTGAACAGCCGACTATCAGCCGTCATCACGACCGTTTCCGCTGCTTTGCTATAGCCGCGCGCCTGCAATAAATCATCAAGCCCCAGAGGCGAGAGCGCATCATTGACGCGAAAAATAATCGGCTGCTGATGCACGCGATACCACGACTCGCTATAAGCCACCTTTTCATCCAGAGGCAATGTGGATTCATGCAATGCGGTCACGCTATTGGATCGGTGCGTCTCGGTGCCGGATGCCCGCAGCACCCAGCCATCATAAAAATGCTGATGAATGGCCGGTGCGGTGTTCAGCGTCAGCTCTTCCAGATGCCGAATAAGACGAGTGGGGTCTGATGCTGTTGCTTGCGACATAGTTGGCTTAGTACAGTTTCAAAACAGATTCGTAATCAGCCAAGACTCAGCGAATCGCCGGATAAACCATCGGCAAAATCACCTGATTTGCCTGATCAGAAATCGTAAACGCCGCTTCGACGGAGCGCACCACTTCATCAACGGCGTGCGCATCACGCGAATACACTGTCGCCAGCAAATCCCCGGCTTTCACACTGGCCCCTAGCGCTGCAAAATTATTCAGCCCCACCGTAAAATCAATCTTGTCGCTGGCCCGCCGACGTCCACCGCCTAAGCTGACCACGGCCAGTCCCAAGGCGCGTGTATCAATGGCGCTAATAAAGCCGTCGCGTGCGGCATGCACGGTTTTGATGATCGGTGCGGTGATGAGATATCGGTCAGATGCTTCGAACAAATCATGCGGCCCGCCTAATTCAACAACCATTTTTGCAAACAGCTCTGCCGCCCGGCCATTGTCCAAACACCGCGCCAGTGCTTGTGTTGCAGCCGATTCACTATCAGCAAGCCCAGCCGTCAGCAACAACTCAACGCACAACGCCATGGTGACTTCATGCAAACGTGCCGGGCGCGATTTGCCGCTGAGATAGTCCAGCGCGCAGATAACCTCGATGGCATTACCTGCGCAGGGTGCCAGCGATTCATTCATGTCGGTAATGATGGCGGAGGTTTTCACGCCGGCGCCATTACCGACCTCAACGATGCTGCGAGCCAGCTCGATGGATTTTTCCATCGTGGGCATAAATGCGCCAGAACCCGCCTTTACATCCATCACCAACGCATCAAGACTTGCGGCTAATTTTTTGGACAATATGGAGGCCGTGATGAGCGGAATCGATTCCACCGTAGCCGTCACATCACGCGTCGCATACATACGTTTGTCGGCGGGTGCTAAATCAGCCGTCTGGCCGATAATGGCAACGCCTACATCACGCACCACCTGCTGAAATTTTTCATTGGTGATGTTGGTTTGATAGCCAGGAATCGAATCCAGCTTATCGAGCGTGCCGCCGGTATGGCCGAGGCCGCGCCCGGAAATCATCGGCACATATCCACCACAAGCCGCTACCATCGGCCCCAGCATCAACGACACCACGTCCCCCACCCCACCAGTGGAATGTTTATCCACGATCGGGCCGGGAAGGTGTAGCGGCTTCCAGTCAAGCACCCGGCCCGAATCGCGCATCGCGGTGGTGAGCGCAACCCGCTCGTCCGCGTTCATGCCGTTGAAAAAAACCGCCATCGCAAACGCGGCGATCTGACCTTCGCTGACCTCATCACGCGTAATGCCCTGCACAAATGCGGCAATCTCGCTGTTGGCCAATACCGCGCCATCACGTTTTTTACGAATAACTTCTTGCGGGAGAAAATGGGAGGATGCGATCATAATTTATTTAATGGATAAAAATATACCGGCAAGGGTCGCGCTCATCAGATTCGACAAGGTCGCCGCAGCCACCACGCGCAAGCCAAAGCGAGCTACATCACCGCTCAGCTGCGGCGCAATGCTGCCAAATGAACCCGACAAAATCGCAATCGATGTGAAGTTAGCAAAGCCACACAGCGCAAACGACGCAATCGCCAAGGTGCGCGGATCAATCACGGTTAAACCTGCCGCCACTACCGCAGCCTCCGGTTGCAAATAGGGGGCCAGACCAACATAGGCCACGAACTCGTTCAGGATCAGTTTTTGCCCGATCAGATTACCGACGAAGGTGGAGTTTTCCCACGATACACCGAGCATGTAGGCGAGCGGGCCGAACACCTTGCCGAGCAGTAATTCCATACTCACCCCCTGATAACCCATCCAGCCCGCCACGCCGCCCAACAGGCCATTGAGCAACGCAATCAAGCCAATAAACGCGAGCAGCATCGCGCCCACGCTCAACGCAATTTTTAAACCCAGAGCAGCGCCGCTCGCCGCCGCCTCAATCACATTTGCCGGGCGCTTGTCTTCAAACTCGAATGTATCGAATTTAACGGCGCTCGCCTCAGTACTGGGGCAGATTAATTTTGCAAACAACAGCCCGCCCGGAATCGCCATGAATGAAGCCGCCACCAGATATTCAACCCGTACGCCCAGCCCCGCATAGCCCGCCAGCGCCGCGCCCGCCACGCTCGCCATACCGGAAGTCATGATCGCGAATAACTCATGCTTTTTGAGTTGCAGTACAAACGGCTTGGCCGCCGCACCCATTTCGTTTTGACCCAGAAAAATCGTCGTCACCGCGCAAAAGGATTCAATTTTTGACACGCCCAACAGCTTCTGAAACAGCGTGCCCAGAATCGTGATCACCCAGCGCATGATGCCCACGTAATACAGCACCGCGATCAGCGCGGTGACAAAAATAATGGACGGCAACACACGGAACGCAAACACAAACCCGCCACCACCAAACACCTCAAACATTTTTGGCGAGACCAGCCCGCCAAATAAAAATTCCGTGCCCTTGCTGCCGTATTCCAGCACATGCGTAACACCGGTAGCGATCGCGCCCAAAATATCTTTGCCAACAGGCAAAAACAACACAAACGCACCAATAGAAGCCTGCACGGCCAACGCCGCCAGCACCGTGCGCCAGCTAATCGCTTTGCGGTTATACGACAGTAAAAAACCGATCAAAACCAGAATCCCCATACCGATCAGACTGCGAAAAATTTCAGACATAAACGACCTCCTTGTATTTTTTGTTGTGGGCAGTTTACCGGACAGAAGGCATTGCAGGGAAAGACGCCGTCGACATCACAGTGATTCAAACCGCTTCAATACACATACCGGCATCGCTGAATATTGGTTAGCATAGACGCATCATGTCAGAACTCATACAACCCGATCAGCCGCATCAACCGCATTACACGCAATGCCCTAAATGCGGCCACACGCCGATGCCGCCAGATCAAGCGTTACCTGCTGCATGCCCCGCCTGTGGTCTGGTGTTAGCCAAATTTGGCATGCGCCCGCCTGTACCGATGGCGTCACTGTCAGCCGACGATACGGGGAACATTGACGAGAGTGATAGCTGGCGCGAACGCCTGGTGGCATTGGTCACACATGTGCCAAACCAAGTGGATGCGGTGAGCTTCTGGGCGCGCGCCATCCTGCTGGCTTTGTTTACCTTCTGGGGGCTGCGCTTGATCGCGCTGGATTTTCGTACCGGCAGCATGGGTGGCTCGTTTCTGCACGGGCCGCTGCTGATATTTCATGAAGCAGGCCACGTCATTTTTCGATTGTTCGGTGAATTTATGATGATCGCTGGAGGCTCCCTCGGCCAGCTCATCATGCCGGCCATTCTTTGCGGTGCGCTGCTCATCACCAACCGCGATCCGTTCGGTGCTGCCATCGGCTTGTGGCTATTTGGCGCTTCGCTGCTGGATTTATCGCCGTATATTTATGATTCCTTGCACCCGCAGTTGATCCTGCTCGGCGGCCACACCGGCGAGGATGGTGGCCATGACTGGATTTATCTGCTGGACAAAATCGGTTGGCTAAAACACGCGCAGGGTCTCGGCTGGTTTGTGCATAAGCTGGGTGCGCTGGTGATGCTGCTTGCAATCAGCTGGGGCGCATGGCTGTTGTGGCGTATGTGGCTTTTGCACCAGCAACAAAAACGCCTTGGCCTCGCCGATGATGAGGGGTTGAATGGACGTGATGATGTTTAGCAGTCGTCATCAACCCGCAACGACCGAAAATCTCTCCTGACCTCCCTTTAATAAGGGAGAGGCACGCCCCCTATAGAGCGCAGATTGCAACGATGGCAGGGTGAAAAATAGGCGCTGTAACGATGTGATGGATTGACTCGCATGATTGCGTTTTTTTATCCACCCTTGCATGATGTCGGCATGATTCGCGGACTCGCTATTTTGCTCATCTTCCAATCCCTCGGTGAGGGGCTGACCCGCTTCATTCACGGGCTGATACCCGGGCCGGTCATGGGCATGATTTTGCTGCTGGCATTTTTGGTTTTGCGTAAAAAAATTGCGCCCTCCATTGCCGTTGCCGCTGATGGGCTGCTCGCGCATCTGGCGATTTTTTTTATTCCGGCTGCGGTTGGCGTCATGCTCTATATCACCACCCTCAAAAGCGCAGGTGCTGCGTGGCTGCTGGCGATTTTATTCAGCACCGCTGGCGCAATCGCGGTGACCGCCTTGCTGCTGAAGTGGCTCACGAAAAATCCAGACGATATTGCTCAAACCCCTGACCAACCCGCTGATCAACCCATCGATTCGTTGTCATGAACGCCGACAGCATGAGCCCTCCTCAAATATTGCCTGTGGGCATGACCACTGGCATCAGTAACCTCGCCGAGATTTGGGTTTATCTTTCGGCCACGCCGCTTTTTGGCCTCACCATCACCCTGCTCGCGTATGTGTTGGCTGATATCGTCTACCAGCGCACCAATCGGCATCCGCTGGCGAACCCGGTATTGATCGCCGTGGCGATGATTATTACGGTGCTGACCTTGACGCATACCGATTACAAAACGTATTTTCAGGGCGCGCAATTTGTCCACTTCCTGCTTGGCACTGCCACCGTGGCACTGGCGATTCCGCTGGCACGGTTATGGAATGAGCTGCGTGCCCGCGCGATTCCGCTACTCATCGCCCTGTTTGCAGGCGCAGCCACCTCGGTATTCGTCGCCGTCGGCATTGCGCGGCTGCTGGATGCGCCGCCGTTGATCGTGGCCTCGCTATTGCCGAAGTCCGTTACCGCGCCGATTGCGATGGCGATCGCTGAACAAATCGGCGGCTCGCCTACTCTTGCTGCGGTATTCACAGTTTGCACCGGCATCATCGGCGCGCTCATCGTCACGCCGCTGCTCAATTTACTCGGCGTGCGTGACTGGGCTGCGCGCGGCTTTGCGATTGGAGTGGCAGCACACGGCATCGGCACCGCCCGCGCCTACTCGGTTCATCCGCGTGCCGGTGCTTACGCGAGCTTGGGCATGGGCTTACATGCGCTGCTAGGCGCGATGCTGCTGCCGTGGGTAGCGAAGCTGGTGCTTTAGAATGTTGATTTTTTAGATGTTACGCCAAAGATCTTGAGCCATAGATGTTGAACCATAGATATCCAGCCGTAGATATTGAGGCACAAATATTGAACCATTGAATGCCGATTTATAAATCGTAGAACGCCATTTAACGGGCATTCGCAGCCTTTTTTGCTCCAAACTCCTCATGGATAAAGGAGTTTTACTTTTTTATTGATCTATTATCCGCCATTTTTTAAAACACAAGCCATAAGGTTATCCACGCATATGTCAGCTCTCGGCGCGATTTCGCACAGTATCCAACTCGCAGTGGCACCGGTCTTCATGCTCACCGCAGTGGCCGCGCTACTTGGCGCACTTGCCACACGGCTGGCCCGCATCATCGACCGCGCCCGCACACTCGAAGAAAAGCTCGAAGCCGATGAAGTCAAACATCTCGATGACATTCATAGCGAACTCAAACGCCTGCGTCAGCGCGGACGCATCGTCAATACCTCGATGATTCTGCTCACCCTATCTGCCGTATCCATCGGCGCAACCGTGATGGGTCTGTTCCTCGTCGAGACCGTCGCTTCAAGCAGCAGCGCAATCGTGCCCTGGACATTCCTGGGCGGCGTTTTCTTATTTGTGCTCGCGCTACTGTGTTTTCTGGTGGAAACACTGCTCGCGGGAAAGTCGCTGAATTTTGGAAGGCGCGGACAAAAGAAGCACCCGAATTAGCTTTAGTTGTTTAAACCTCGCTATTACCTGATTGGTATTTGTACTTGCCAAACCAATGTTAAAAAATAACGCAGACCGCCATTTTACGGGCGTTTCGGAGCAAAAATGGTTGTAAAGATCCGCCGATCCTAGACTTTAATGCTTAAAAATAGTGTTTCTTCCGCTCGTTGCCTACTCATCATTCGACCATCGCTCAACCATCGCTTGACCATCGTTAAGCACCAAGCCACAAAAATTCTTCATTACTCACATCATGTTTCACGCGCGTTCGACGTATTGTGATGGCCATTTTTTATTGCGTGTTTGCGTTCGCTTTCACATCCACGTTCACATCCGCTGTTGCATCCGCTTTTGCATGCCTAAATAGTTTAAAAAAATTCTCGGTTGTCGCCTCGGCCACTTCCTCAACGGTAATGCCGCGCAGCTCGGCGATGTGTTCAGCCACATGTTTTACATAGCCGGGCTGGTTCATTTTTCCGCGATACGGCATGGGGGCGAGGTAAGGTGAATCGGTTTCGATCAGCATGCGGTTAAGCGGTATGTGCCTGGCAACTTCTTTCAAGTCTTTGGCGCTTTTGAAAGTGACTATGCCGGAGAATGAAATATAAAAATTCATCTCCATGGCGGCTTCGGCCACGGCCTGGGTTTCGGTGAAGCAATGCATGACACCGCCCGCTTCAGCAGCGCCCTCCTCGCGCATTAGTCGTAATGTGTCTTCATGCGAATTGCGGGTATGGATGACGAGTGGTTTTTGACAGGCTTTGGCGGCGCGAATGTGAATACGAAAGCGTTCGCGTTGCCAGTCAAGCGGCTCCTGCAGGCGAAAATAATCGAGGCCGGTTTCACCAATGGCGACGACTCTCGGATGCGCGGCCATCGCAAGTAGTTCTTCAACGGTGGGCTCGTGATCATCTACCTGCTCGTCGGGATGGACCCCGGCTGAGCACCACATATTGGCATGAGCTTCGGCCACGGCGCGCACGGCGGGGAAGGATTTTAGGGTGGTGGAAATGGTCAGCGCATGCGTGACATTATTGTCTCGCATAAGCTTGAGAATCGCTTCCCGATCGGCGAGCAATTCGGGAAAATCCAGATGGCAGTGAGAGTCTATAAACATGCACCATTATCGCAGTTCTTATCCACGTAACGGGCATCATCTGCACGATGCTTGTAAAATTCGGATGCTGCTTTGCTGATGTAAAGTCTGGAATCAGGCCATTGCTTATGAATTGTTTTTGAATGGCTCACATAACACCTTTGAAAGCGTCCCATGATCGAAGTCCACCATCTCAACAACTCCCGCTCGCATCGCATTCTATGGCTGCTGGAGGAGCTTGCATTGCCGTATGAGGTGATTGCCTATCAGCGTGACCCTGTGACCATGCTGGCACCGCCGTCGCTGTATAAAATCCATCCGCTGGGTAAATCCCCGGTGATCAAGGACGGCGAGCTGGTGCTGGCGGAATCGGGCGCCATTGTTGAGTTTTTGGTCGGCAAATACGGCAACGGTGCCTTGGCTCCTGCCACCGCTAGCGCCGCACATGCGCAGTATCTTTATTGGCTGCACTTTGCAGAAGCCAGTGCGATGACGCAATTGATACTGAAGCTTTATTTGTCGCGTGTGCCAACTGAAACCGGTGCACCTGCCGCCTTGATGGCGCGGGTTAATGCGCAGATTTCGACGCAACTTGATTATATGGAAAGCGTGCTGGCAAAGCAGCCTTACTATGCTGGCGAGGCATTTTCCGCAGCCGATATTCAAATGAGTTTTCCGATCATTGCCGCGACCGCGCGTGGCGGCCTGGATGCGGGCCGACCTCACCTGATGAAATATCTGGCGAGCTTGCAGGCAAGGCCGGCCTTTGAGCGTGCCAATGCGCGCGGCGGAAAATTAACGCTGGGCACATAGATTGCGCCACATCTGCATCGGCAATATGCCTTAAACACCCCGTAGATATTGGCTCTTGGGCTAATTGCCGCTTCTCCTAGCGCATTCCAGGCCGTGCGCCATGACGTTAAATATCGACATGGTGCGACGGTTGCGATATTCATCGCGTAAAATGAAAGTTGAATTGATTTATCTGAATCGACTGACCTTAAAGGATCACTAATGGCCAAACCTAATTACGACTTTGCGAAACGTCAGCGGGAACTCGCTAAAAAAGCTAAAAAAGAAGAAAAACAGCGCA
>ENA-OFCD01001096-OFCD01001096.1-metagenomes-genome-assembly--contig:-NODE-1096-length-14860-cov-15.497940_pt1 | contig 14860 bp, 16 predicted proteins | sample MGYA00153392_OFCD01 | MGnify analysis MGYA00153392 | reverse complement strand
ATGCGGGCTGCAGACGTATTGCAGGGCCGACTATTTATGCCGCAACTCAAGTCGGCAGAAATAAATAATTGGACAAAGTTTCTTGCATCTCTAACTTTTACAGCTGGTGTTTTCGGACTTGGTAACCCTGTTATTTATCCAGGCTGGACGCTTGAGTATGAAATGGGCTTCTATGTTCTAACAACGGTTACGCTGCTTGTACTTCCCAAACGGCCTTGGCCTGTCGTCGCGATCGCGCTAACCGTATTGCAGATGGCACATTGGGTTATCCCGCCAGCCCTCGATTCCCTATCATTCGAATTTGCGACGAACAGAATCATCCTTTCTTTTCTTGGAGGCATTGTGGTGGCGCAGCTCGCTCTTGAAGGAAGGCCAGGCATCGTAGAAGGAGGAGCGTTTTTGATTGGACTTATCTCTGCAATCGTCGAAGATCCCACACAGCGGGCAGTCATGTACGGTCTTCCATCCGCTCTGGTGGTTTATCTTGCAGTGAAAAGTCGATCGACGTGGGGCAATCGCTGGTTTGTTAAATTGGGAGACGCGTCATACGCAATCTATCTTGTTCACGTCTTTTTGATCGCCTTGGTTGGTAAAGTATCGCGGTCAATTTCGCCCACCTTGGACGCAGATTTATTGGCAATAGTAATGCTTCTGATGCCTATAGCGGCGGGACTGCTGCTGCACCAATGGTTCGAGCTGCCTGTTAGCGCAGCCTTCGCTCGCAGGCGCCAGCTCCACGAAAGCAAAGCAGCGCTAGGCACTGCTTAGCAAACTCCAGCGCTTCCTCGATGTCATAGCAGGCTGATGCGCCGAACAGCGTGCCGGCGTGGTCACGGGGGTATCTTTGGGGGTAGATCAGGCAAGACTGTGATGTGTAGCCCAGCATTTCGATTCCTGTCGGCGGACCAACGAGATGTTCCGGCAAGTCCATTGACGGCACATCGGCTGGCACTTGACGAGAAAGACATGGCGTCGTTTTTCCGCATGCTCGATTTGTCGTCGACCACCGCCCCACTCCCCGTGAAATAACATGGTGAGAACGTCAAGGAGAAACGGATGAGCGAAGACCCACGCTGCTGCGGCAGCGGCATGTGCATCGTCGACGACGAGGGCCGTTGCTGGTGTGGCCAACGGTGGGACGGCGCAAAAATGTGCCCCGCTGACATGGGTAAACAGGCGGAAGCAACAGTGCCGACAGAGAAGGAAGCCGATCGCTGACGCTGCGCCGTTCTCGACACCTCCGGTCGGGCAGGCCGCAAGCTGCCGCGCTGCTGTGGCTGGCTCGCGCGGCAGGGCTTAGGCGGGTACGCGGCGTCGTCGGAGCATCGACTCAGAGCTCGCCGGCGAAGACGGCAGCGAGCTCTACCCGCGCGTGCAGACGGGTGGAAAGCATGAAGGTGCCGACGAACTGCGCTGCAGAAAGAGCGGGTCGGACGGTGGCGTGCGCGCGTAGCCTTCGGCAAAGAACTGCGCCCGGCCTGGCGCGAAGCCGCGCGCGAACAGGTCCGATGCGCCGAAGTCGTAGGCGCCGCCATGGCGCGGCGGCTCGCCGGCCATGTGCATCATCGCGATGACGCCGCGCGTCTGCTTCGGCGGGTCGCCGGCGGCGAGGAACCCGGCGGCAGCGGGTACTGGATCTTCACGGCCAGCACACGTCCTTCGTGTGTCTCAGCGCGATGAACCTGACCGATCGATGCGGCGGCGACCGGCTCGTGGCTGAAGCGGCGGAACCGCTGGTGCCACTCGCTGCCGTACCCGCGCTCGAGCACCTCGGCGAGCTGGGTTGCAGGCATCACATGGGCCTGATTCCGCACTTCGCCCAGCAATTCGGCAAAGTTCGGCGGCAGCATGCCGTGGCCGTCCATTGACATCATCTGGCCTACTTTCATCGCCGCGCCGCGCATTTGCGACAGCCGTTCGGCAAGCCGACGCGCGTTACTCGGCGTCTACATCAACTGCGTCAGGTCGACGCGCTGGCCGCGTGCCAGCCGGCCCAGGCCTTCTGCGGCTGCGCCCGCGGCCTTCTCGCCGACCGCGTGGCCGAAATGCCAAAAGCGCTGTGCTCGACCTTCGGGCACTCGCGCACTGCGCTTCGCGGGCGGCTTTGGAACGGGGCGGTCCGACATGACCGCATCGAACCAGAGCGCGGCGCCGCAAGCCGAGCCAAGGGCTTCGGACCGCATCAAAGAGGCGCACGCAGCGGCTTCTCGGCTGTGTCGCTGAATCACCGCATTGACCCTGGATCACGCAAACAGCGGCGCGGTTTCACAAACCAGCCTCGGGAACCGAAGGTCGCAGAATTGAAAAAGCCGGGCGCTGCCCGGCTTCATCTCACAGGCCGCAATTGAAGCGGCCGGCCGAAGGTCACTTGGGCATCAGAACGCTGTCGATGACGTGAATGACCCCGTTGTCGGCGACGATGTCGGTCTTGATGACCTTCGCTTCGTCCACCGTGACACCGCCTGTGGTGGCGATGTTCAATTCGCTACCTTGCACCGTCTTCACCTTGCCGGCCTTGACATCCTTGGCCATGACCTTGCCCGCCACCACGTGGTAGGTCAGTACGGCGGTGAGCTTGGCCTTGTTCTTCAACAAGGCGTCGAGATCGGCCTTCGGAATCTTGGCAAAGGCTTCGTCGGTCGGTGCGAAGACGGTGAACGGGCCCTTGCCTTTCAACGTGTCTACCAAGCCAGCGGCCTTCACGGCTGCCACGAGCGTCTTGAAGTCCCCTGCGGCTGCAGCTGTGTCGACGATGTCGGCGGCTTGACTGGCGAAGGCTGTTGCGGCGAGTGCTGCGGCGATGAAAATCTTCTTCATGAGTGATCCTGTAGTGCAGCTGCGTATCGAAATAGATTGCAGGCGCCAAATTGTGGCCCCGATCAAATGTCCTCTTGGCGCATCGGGTGACCTTCAACGTTGCAGCTCACGAGCGCGCACCATACCGGGCACAGAGCGCAAAGGCCTTGCTCGCCTGCCTGCAGCGAAAGACGCTTAGCCTGCGTCCACAGCGCGAGTGAGAGCCAAACCGATCGGCAAGATCGGTCCCAACTCGTTCCAGCGCGCGTGCTGTCACCCTGCTTCATTCCAACCAGGGTTCACTGACCACCGATCTAGGAATTTCACATGCATGACATCATCGATACCGCCGTTGCAGCAGGCACGTTCAAGACTTTGGCTGCAGCCGTTACCGCCGCCGGCTTGGTGCCCACGCTGAAGGGTGCAGGCCCATTCACGGTATTCGCCCCCAGCGACGAAGCCTTTGCCAAGCTGCCGGCCGGCACGGTAGAAAGCCTGCTGGCGGACATCCCCAAACTGAGCGCCATCCTCACCTACCACGTACTGGCGGGCAAGGTCATGGCCGCTGACGTGATGACGATGGACGGCAAGACCGCAGCTACCGTCAACGGCGCGCTGCTGAAGATCACCACCACGGGCGGCGTGAAGCTGAACGGCGCAGTCAACGTGGTCGCAACAGACATCGCTTGCACGAACGGCGTGATTCACGTCATCGACGCGGTGCTGCTCCCTTCGGCCTGACCCGTCATCCCAGACCCCGGGGCCCAGAGGCGCCCTTGATGTCGACGGCCCGCAAGCGCAAGCTCGCGGGCCGTTTTCTCGAGACCTGCACGCAGTTTGCGGGGCTACCTCTTCGGTTCCGGAATACCTTCGTGCGCCAGCAATTGCCGGAGCACTTCTTCGAGGAACTCGCGGCAATGCCCGCTGGCGCTGTACATCATCGAATGAAGGGCGGCATCCTTGATGTTCGTGCTCTCGCATTCGAGGCTGTAGCTTTCGAAGGCATTGATTTTGTTCAGCAAGTCGGCGAGGTGATTCGGACACTCGCAAAGCACCTTGGACGGCATGTGGCTGAGTTGCTGTAGAAACGCATCGTCATAGCGCCGGGCCGCCGCCGATTGCATCAACATCTGCGAGAAGGCTGCCGGAGGCGTGGGGTCGATCGACATGCCCAGATGGCAAATGCGGGCAATCTGCGCCGGATCAGCCGGCGCCGCCAATGCGATGACATTGGCGTTGTCGAGCCGGGAAAGGAGCTGGCGGTTTCCGAAGCCGTAGATCACGATGACCACTTGCGCTTTGCTCTCCGACCGCAACCGCCTCAGCACTGCGAGCAGATCGTGGCGAAGCACCGGAACGTCGGCAATAACGGCATCGACCGAAGGCAGCGAGCCGAAGTCAGCATTGGCAAGCGCGGGCAAGCTGGCCTTGATCCGCACATCAGATCGCGCCTTCCATGCCGTCTTCAGCACTGACGCCAATGCCGAGCCGCAGACGAGCACCCTGCAGCTCGTCGCACGGGCCTTCGCCGCCGGCGCAGCCGCATCCTTGAACCTGGCCTTGATCTGCCGGTCGGTCAGCGTGGCCACCGTACCGATTGCCTGCCCCGCATCGACAGCGGCCTTGACGAGTAACAAGCGCTCGATGTCGGCGCGCCGATACAGACGCACATTGCCCGCGCTGCGTGTCGGTTGCACGACCGCATGGCGCGACTCCCACACTCGAATGGTCTGCACCGGGATGCCGGTGAGACGCGAGACCGTGGCGATCCGGTACATCCCGTCGATGGAGGCGTCGGCATTGGAAGGGACGGTTTTCATTGAATGGCGATACTTTTTTCCAAGCGGGGCAGTGAAGCGCAAGATGAGGCAAGCCGGACTGTCAATGCATTCCTGTGGGCGCCAATCTTCGGGCACGTTCGAGCAGGACCATGTGCGGCAGCGTCAGCGCCGCCAGGCCGACGAAAACCAGTTGCATCACCCGCGCCTCCACTGGGAGGTTCGTCGCCAGAAAACCAAACAGAACCGCGGTGCCCAGCACAGCAAGCGTCGGCCACAGCGCGAGTGCTATCGCATCGCGCGCCTCGTCGGCCGGCAGGCTCGCCAGCGTCCTCAGGATGTGGCGTGGGCTGTGCATGGCGCAGAAGTAAACGCTGAACGCGGCCAGCGGCGGCGCGATCAGCGCGAGCACGGCCAGTGCGGCCGACTCGCAAGCGGCGAGGCGCGAAGTCCGGGCCTGCAGGACGCAGGCCAGCACCGTCGCGGCCAGCCAGGGTCCGGCAAGCTGGCTCAAGACGGGCACGACGAAAGCGGCGCTTGCGGGGCCCGCCACCAGGCCCAGCAGCCGCCGCAGTTCGGTGCCGTGGAACAAGGCTGGCAGCACGATCACGGCGCCTCCGTACAAGACACGCCCGAACCAGGAAACGCCCGCTTCGGAATCGCCACCAAAATGCAAGGCCGAGACGATCAGGAACGCGCACAAGAAAATCGACGGTGCCACGAGCCACAAGCCCACCACCGCGGCCGACAAACCGGCGTAGCCCAGCCAGAAGAGCGTCCATCCTTTGAGGTCAGCGACAACGAATAGCCGGCGCGCGACCACCACGTCAAAAGCGCCGTGAGGCATGCCCAGCAGCAGCACCAGCGCGCCCATCGCCAGGAGTTCGTGCCGTGGCTCGAGGCTGAGCCCGGACGAGCTGGCGATGACCAGCGCCAGTGCGAGCCCGCAAAACACCCGGCCTTGAGTCCGCAATGCCGGCGTCACAGTGTTTGGGCCTGAAAGGCATTGCGCGGCGCGGGCAGCATCAGCTGTCGCAGGAACAAGCCTGTGGGCAAGGACGCAGCGACCGCGATGCGGTCCATCAAGGTCGCGCGGTCGCTCAGGAAGCGCACGATGCGGGGTGTCGCGGTGCGCTCGAACAAACGAGTGAACAACTCCGGGCCGCGCTCGGGATGGATGCGCAGCACATCCAGGAACAGGCGGTCCATGAAACGCGTCAACAGGGGATCGGGCAGGTGTGCGCTCGCCATCTGGCCGCGGCGCAGCGCCGCGCTGCAGAGCTCCGCCCAGCGCTGGATGCGCTGGAACGCATAGCCGGTGGCGGGACGGGCCGCGCCGCTCATCAGCCCGGCGTGCAGGTGACCGAAGCCGAGTGCCCTGGCAGGGCGCGTCATCCCCATCGGCAGGATGCCGGCTTCGGTGCGCACCACCTGGGTTTGCGCATCGCCGCAGAGGCGCTGCACGGCCTGCTGCTGGCGACGAGCGAGGTCGGCAGGCCCGCGCGGTTCTGGATCGAACAGCGTTGTTTCGACCAGCGCACGAACCGGCGACCACGGGAGCACATATGTAAAAGCGACTGCCCCCGGCGAATCGTGCGCGAAGTCCATCAGTTCAACGCGTCCGGGGTCGAAGACCGGCCGGTCGCAAACCAGTTCCTGGCCCAGGAACGACTGCCACAGCACCGAGTCACCGCGTCGAGGTGCACGCGGTGGCCGGGTGTCGATCACCTGCGCCGCCGACAGGACACCGGCCGAGGTTTCGATGCGCCAGCCGCCCGGCACCTGCCTTGGCGGCTCCAGTACCGTCACGCCCAGCGCCAATCGCAGGCCGTCGCTTGCTTCGATGGCGCGCACGGCGTGGCCGTAGAAAGCGCCGGCTTCCAGCAGCTGGTACGGCGTGCGGGCACAGTCGACAAGCACCGCGCGAGACGATGAACGCACCGCGACCTGCGACCAACTGTGCTTGACCAATGACTCGTGACGATGCGGTCCCAGCCGCCAAAAACACCAGCTGCGGTCATTGGTGTAGGCCGGGCGCGACTCCAGCACTGTCACCCGCCGGCACCGGCCGGGTTGCTCGGCGAGCCGCAGTGCCAAACTGAGCCCCGCACAACCACCGCCCAGCACGACGAGGTCGAGATCAGTCCGCAACGTTGGTCTCCGTGGCCCATGCAACAGCGGGCCGCCTTGGCGAGTTCGCGTGCGGCAGCGCAACGGGCACTCGTGCTGTGCGGGGCTGCGCAGTCGCGGTGCTGGCGAGTGCACGCAGCGTGATCGCCACCTTGCCCGCGGCGCTGACCGCGGCCCGCGACGACCAGCAGTCGAACCCACGTTCGCGCAACACCGCGCCGATGCCGCGGTAGGCCCGCGCGGCCACCAGGATGCCGGTGCGAGCGCCAGCCGGCAAGTGGCGCAAGCCTTGCTCGCCGCTGGCGTAGTGGCGGTCGGCCGTGTCGAGCAGCATGCGCAGTGCATCCGTGACAGTGGCTCGGACTGCAGGCGTCGGATCGATGAGCGCAGCGGGCTCGAGTGGCCCCACCAACTCAGCGGGAAGGTAGCGCCGGCCCAGGATGGCATCGTCGCGCACGTCGCGACAGATGTTCGTCAACTGCATCGCGATGCCGAGGTCGATCGCGTGCGGCAACGCCTCGATAGTGTTCACATCGAGCGCCGCCGTCATCATCAGGCCCACCGTGCCGGCGACCCGGTAGCAGTAGCGCAGCAGCTCGTTCATGTCAGCGACGCGCACATCCCCCAAATCGCCTTCGACGCCGCGAATCAATTCCAGCGGGACGGCCGGGTCGATGCCGCAGGTGCGCATGAGTTGCAGCATGTCGGCCGTCCCGGCGTCGTCGCAGTCACCTGTCTGCAGGGCTCGGCGAATCACGGCCAGCGCGGCCAGCGCCGTTACCGCATCGGTGGCCTCGTCGGCGACGTCGTCGATGCGGCGGCAGAAGCCATAGAGGCGCGTCGCGCGCTCGGCATGCCGTGCGCTGAGCAGCCTGCGCGCCCAGTGAAAGCTGTGGCCTCGCCGTGCCAGCAGCCCATCGGCGGCTGCGTAGACCGCTCTCGACGGCTCAGGGCTTGCGATCTCGTTCATGCGCTGTGGGGCGCACGTTGCACGACCATTGCGGCCTCCGGGATCATCGCGTCGACTACCTTCGCCGAGCACAGCACGCCGGGCAGCCCCGCGCCGGGGTGCGTGCCCGCGCCCACCAGATAGAGGTTGCGGATGCCCTCCGCGCGATTGTGAAAGCGGAACCATGCCGATTGCCTGAACAGCGGCGCTACCGAGAAGCCGGCACCGTTGACGCTGAGGTAGTCGTGCTCGAAGTCGCGCGGTGTCATGCTGAATTCGGCGGTGATGGTCTCGGCCAGCCCTGGCAGGATCGTCCGGTCCAGCGCGGCCACGATGCGGTCGCGCAGCCGCGGCCCTTCGGCTGCCCAGTCGATGTCGGCCTGCAGGTTGGGGACCGGGCACAACACGTAGAAGCTTTCGCAACCGGCCGGCGCGAAGCTGGGGTCGGTCGCGGTGGGCCGGTGCAGGTAGAGTGAAAAGTCTTCGCTCAGCACCTTCTTGTTGAAGATCTCGTCGAGCAGTTCGCGGTAGCGCTCACCGAGCCAGATGGTGTGGTGGGCCACGTCGGCGTAGGTCTTGCGCGTGCCGAAATAAAGCACGAACAAGCCCATCGAATAGCTTGCCGCCGACAGCTTGAGCCGAGACGACCAGGCTTGCTGAGCCTTCGGGATCATCGACGTGTACAGGTGCGCCGCGTCGGCGTTCGAGACCACCAAGTCGGCCGCCAAGACACCACCGTCGGTCAATTCGACCGCCGTGGCTGCGCCACCCTCGACGCGGATGCGCCGCACGGTCCGGCCCAGCTGCACCGCGACGCCTCGACGTTCCATCAACGCACCGAGCGCGCGGGTGATGGCGCCGGTTCCGCCCATCGCGAAGAACACGCCGTAGGCCCGTTCGAGGTAGTGGATCAATCCGTAGATGCTGGTGGTGTCGAACGGGTTGCCACCCACCAGCAAGGGCTGGATCGAAAACGCCTGCCGCAGCTTGTCGTTCTTGAGGAAGGTTTTCACCAGACCCCAGACGGTGCGATCGCAACGCAGCCGGACCAGGCTGGGAATCACGCGCAACATCGTGCGCAGCCGGTCGAACGGCTTGTCGGACAGCTGCGTGAAGCCGATGTCGAAGATGCGTTTGGAATGCTCTAGCAGGCGCAGGTAGCCGTCCCGGTCACTGGCCGAGATGCGCCCGATCTCGGCCAGCGTTTCGTCAAGCGTGCCGCCGTAGTCGAAGTGGTCGCCGTCGGCAAAACAAAAACGGTACCAAGGTGTCAGAGGGACCAGCGCGACATGGTCAGAAAAACGTTCGCCAAACAATGCAAACAACTCGTCGAAGAGGAATGGCGCGGTGATCACCGTCGGCCCCGCATCGTGACGGAAGCCGTCGCGTTCGAACACTTGGGCACGACCGCCGAGCTGGCTACAACGGTCGAGCAGCGTGACCCGGTAGCCCTTGGCCCGCAATCGCAACGCGGCCGCCATGCCGCCAAAACCAGCGCCGATCACAACTGCGTGGGGCGCGACCGCTGCCCAGCGGGTTGTCGATGCTGTTTGGCGGGCGCGCGGTTCGAGCCCCGTGATGCGGGCTCGTGCGTATTCAGCACTCATGGTGATGTTCCATTGACGGAGGCACAGGGTAACGGCCGGCGACGCATCCATCCGCCGCCGTCACCGAAACGTTTACCGAACGGCTGTTTCAGCCTCGGACTTGCGCGCAGCGATCATGAAGATCAGCACGCCAAACACGGCCTTCGCGACGACGTCTGCCACCGTGTAGCCGACCTGCACAGCAGTGGTCGCTGCACCGCCTGTGAACCCGATCATCGGGAGCACGAACACCACCGGGTAGAACAACCAGGACACCACCGTCAGCCAACGAGCCGCACTGATCAATCCCCGGGCACCTTCGGGCTGCGAGGCGATCGAATTTTTCAAGCCAACGAACAGGTCATAAACGATGATGAGGAAGGGAATCATTGCCAGCGCCCACCACATCCAGCGCGTGCCGGGATCGGACGAAATCTCGCCGGGGTAGCCGAGCACCACCATCAGAGCGGCGAGCAAGCCGAGCTTGGTTGCTTTGGCGGTCGTTTCAGCGCGTGACAAGCGCATCACGAGGATGAGCTCGACGAGCAGCAGCGGTACGGTCAGCAGCCAGTCGACGTACCGATACGCGTCGTTGAACTTGGCGCCGGTGGGCTTCATTGCGCCGTCGACCAAAGCGTACGCGCCTTCCCAGCTGTTGAAGATTCGCAGATAGTGGTAAAGCGCGATCAGCGTTACCAGGCCGGTAACGGTGAGTGCCGTTCGATACGGCGGCGTCACTTGCGAGCGCGACAGGAAGAAGAAGACGGAAGCCGCGCCCATCACGGCAATCGTGAATGAAAACGCGTTGTAGACGAGGCTGTATTGCCCGGGTGAGATCGAGTCCATTGCGGCAGAGTCCAAGTGGGAAAGTGCGAAGAATAGTTGCCGTATAGGTTTTGTATAGCTGCTGCCCGTTCAAAACCTTACTGACAAAGCGGCTGATAGGCACATCATTTCCTCTGTCGCCGTGGCTTTTCGGTTAACGCCTGAAGACCGGCCGCCCCACAGGCGAGATTTCGAATGACGCAGTCCATTGCAGCCTTGTTGGTAACGCGGCTGCTCGGCGGCATGTCGCCTTACTCGTTTGAATCGCCCCGGTTTCAGGAATGGCGTGCTCAGTTAAGAACCGGCACCACGGCAAGCCAATCCTCTTCAACAAGCAAGCTGCGTGTGCTACCGCACAGACCGAGCCACCTCGTCGCAAGCATGCTGTGCATATGTAATGCCACGCAAAGCGCAGAAACGGTTGTCCCATGCAACGATCGAGCACGACGGTGAGTAAGCTTCAGCACTGCGGCACCACCTGATGGACAGCGCTTTGCTGAGCCTGCTGGGTGCATTCGTGCTCTCCCTTATCGGCCTGTTTGCCTTCATCTGGTCAATGCGCCAGGGGCTGCTGCTCGAAAACCCTCGCGGCGCTTCGGTCATCTTCACCCCAGGGGAGATTGGCCGGATCGACGATCCGGCGCTGCCCGCCAGCGAGCAAGGCACGATGCAGGCGGCCGTCGTGCCACGTGGCGATCCGGTTGTGCCGGCTGACCTCGCGGAAACCGAAGACCGCATCGCTGCGGATCAGTCGAGCGCTTTCCCCGTCTTCGTGTTCCTGGCTTTCGCGTGCTTCTGGCTGTTGGTGGGTTCGGTGGCCGGGTTGGTGGCGTCCATCAAACTGCATCACCCCGACTGGCTGGTCGACGATGCATGGCTTACCTTCGGCCGCGTGCGCACGGTTCACCTTAATGCGGTGATCTACGGCTGGGCGACCAACGGCAGCCTAGGCATCATTATCTGGCTGCTGCCCCGCTTGCTGCGCACCCGGCTGCACGGCGCGCTATGGACCATGCTCGGCGGCACACTCATCAACGTGGGTGTGGCCGCCGGCATCGGCGCCATTGCCATCGGCTGGACCGACGGCATGGAGTACCTGGAGATCCCGTGGCAGATCGGCATCTTCATCGCGGTGGGCTTCGTGATGGTGATCGCCACGGTGCTGTTCACGCTGGTCAACCGCAAGGTCGAGCACTTGTATGTGAGCGTCTGGTACTTCGTCGCCGCGCTGTTGTGGATCGCGCTGCTCTACGTGGTGGGCAAGCTGCCTGGCGTGCACTACGGTGTGCAACAGGCCACCACCAACTGGTGGTTCGGTCACAACGCGCTGGGGTTGTGGTTCACGCCGGTGGCAGTGGGCGCGATCTACTACTTCCTGCCGAAGATCATCGGGCGGCCGATCAAGTCGTACAACCTCTCGCTGCTGGGTTTCTGGACGCTGGCCTTCTTCTACGGTCAGGTCGGTGGTCACCACCTGATCGGCGGGCCGGTGCCGGGTTGGTTGACCACGCTGTCGATAGTGCAGAGCGTGATGATGGTGATCCCCGTCATCGCCTTCAGTGTCAACCAGTTCGGCACCATGCAAGGCCAAATGCACCTGGCGCGCTTCTCGCCCACTCTGCGTTTCATGATGCTTGGCGGGTTGATGTATCTGGCTTCTTCGGTGCAGGGCTCGCTGGAGTCGCTGCGGAGCATCAACACCGTCACCCACTTCACACACTTCACCGTGGCGCATGCGCACCTGGGCATGTACGCTTTCGTGTCGATGGTGCTGTTCGGCGCCATCTACTTCATGCTGCCGCGGGTGTTGAATTGGGAGTGGCCGTACCCGAAGCTGATCACGCTGCACTTCTGGCTGGTGGTGGTGGGCATCACGATCTATTTTGTCGGGCTGTCCATCGGCGGCTGGCTGCAAGGCATGGCGATGCTCGATGCGGCAAGGCCGTTCATTGAATCGGTGGCCGTCACGCTGCCCTACCTGCAGGCACGCAGCACCGGCGGCGCGCTGATGACCCTGGGGCACTTCGTCTTCGTCGGCCACTTCATGGCGATGGCGCTGCGCTTCGGGCCGCAGCGAGCGGGCGCGGCGCTGTTCTGGCAGACGAAGACGGCTTGATGGACAGCGACCTCAAACTCGTCAGCGGCGCCATGGTGGCGCTGGGCTTGGCCACTGCAGCGCTAGTGGTGATGCCTTACATCCAGGTGCGCGACATTAAGCCCCCACCGGAATTGAAGCCCTACACCGACCAGCAATTGCGGGGTCGGGCCGTCTACGTCTCCAACGGCTGCATCTATTGCCACAGCCAGCAGCCGCGCGACCGAAAGGTGGGGCCGGACGGGGCGCGCGGCTGGGGCCGGCCCTCCGTGCCGGCCGACTATTCCTACGACCGACCGCACCTGTTGGGCAGCATGCGCACGGGCCCGGATCTGTTCAACATCGGCGTTCGTCAGCCCAGCCGCGACTGGCACCTGGGGCACCTGTACCAGCCACGGGCCTATGTTCCGGGCTCCATCATGCCGTCCTTCGCGTACATGTTCCGTGTGAAGGCAGCGGCCGACGAAGGCGAGCAGGTGGTCAACATGCCGCCCGGGCTGGTCCCTGCCGGCATGGTGGTCGTCGCATCGCCGGATGCGCTGGATCTCGTCAAGTACCTGCAGGGGCTGGACCATACCTACCCGGTGTTGCCGCCGTTGCCCAAGCCGTGAACCGGACTCACCAGCATGGCTGAACACACCACTTCCGAAGCCCCGGCCGTTGCGAAGCCCGGCCCGGACGCACAGCATCGTGAACATACCGACCCCACCGAGAGCGCGCAGCCTATTCCCTTGCTGGCAGCTGTCGCAATCGTGTGCTTATTGCTGTTCGGTGCGGGCTACATCGTGATGGCCGAGCCGCCCGGCGCAGCGGCCCTGGGGGACCGCCGCACGCTGACCGATCTACGCACTGCGGCAGCCGATCCCAGCAAGCCCACCGGCGCAGCCGACGGCAAGCAGCTGTTCGCGGCCCAATGCGTGGCCTGCCACCAAGCCAGCGGAAAGGGGCTGCCAGGCGTCTTCCCACCGCTCGACGGCTCCGAATGGGTGCTGGGCGACGAGCGTGTGGTGGTCAACATCCTGCTGCATGGCGTAGTAGGCGAAATAACGGTGGCCGGCGCCGTCTACAACGGCGCCATGCCGGCCTTCAAGCAGTTGACCGATGCCGAGCTGGCGGCGCTGGCCAGCCACGTGCGCTCGCAGTGGTCGAACAAGGCCGAGCCAGTGAAAGCCGAACTGTTCGCCAAGGAGCGCAAGGCAAGCACGCGCACGACACCTTTCGCCGGTGGCACCGAGCTGAAAGCGCAAATCGCGCGAACACCCTGAAGGACGTGCCTCGCCCGACGCCCGCCCACCCCACTTCAACACACCCTATGCTGCGCACGGCCATGACGAGCTTGGCCATCGCCGTGCTGGGCGGGCTGAGCGCCTCTTGGCTGACCGAAGGCTTTGAGGTCTGGACCGCCGAGGGCGCACGCCGGCGCGCCGTGATCGAAGCGCCCGTTACGGCACCACCCGCCACGCTGCTCGGCGCGGGTCTTACCGGCCAGAGCATGCACGGCCTGCTGGCCAACCCGGGCCGGGTCAGCCTCGTCAGCTTCATCTACACCCGCTGCCCAAGCGTCTGCTTGACCTTGGGCAGCAGCTTCCAGCAATTGCAAACAGCCGTCTCGGGGCCGGCAATGGACCGCGCCGACATCTCGGCCGACAGCGGTATCCAGCTTTTGTCGATCAGCTTCGATCCGGCTCATGACGACATCGATCAACTCGGCCGCTACGCCAGCTTGTGGCACGCCGACCCCCGGCACTGGCGCATCGCCACGGTGCCAGACGCTGCGCAGTTGCAGCGCTTGTTGCAGGCTTGGCAGGTGGTCGTGATACCCGACGCGCTGGGTGGCTATGAACACAATGCCGCGTTGCTGGTGATCGATGAACGTGGAAGGCTGGTGCGCATTTTCGACGAAGCCGACAGCGCGACGGCGCTGGCCTTCGCCCGCTTGCTGCTGCGTGCGACACGCGCGAGCCTGTCGTCGTGACCGGAAGCCGCTGGCCCGCTCTGCGAAGTGCAGCCCGTTGGCTCTGGCTGAGACCGGCGCTCGGTTTGGTCATCATGGCCGTGCTGCTGTGGCCGCCGGTCCGGCGGGCGACGGAGTCCAGCATGACCCTGCACATGCTGGTGCAGTACCCGGTGGTGCTTGCGGCCGGTGCGTTGCTGGTTGGCGCTGTACCGCAGCGCTGGCAACAGGGCGTGCAACGCTTCAATGAACTGGGTCTCGCCGGGCTGCTGTTCGCGGCCGTGACGATGGCTGTTTTAATGGTGCCGCGGGTGCTCGATCTCGCCCTGGTGGACCTGAATGTCGAAGCGCTCAAGCTGCTTGCGCTGGCCCTTGGCGGCGCGGCGCTCAGGCTGTCGTGGCACCGCGCCGGCACGGTCGTGCAAGCCTTTTTTCTGGGCAATGTTGTGCCGATGTTGGCGGTGGCCGGCACGCTGTACCAGGACTCGACTACGCGTCTGTGCAACGCCTACCTGCTAGGTGACCAGCAGACACTCGGCGCCGGGCTGCCCTGGGTTTCGGCCGGCATACTCGGGCTGTGGCTTGCAGCTCGCTTTAATGCATTCCGTCGGGCGCGATGCGCCCGACGCGTGTTGACGCCGATCGAAAATTGACTCACTTGAAGCAACGCAGAACAACCCATCAATTCCATTGAGTCGATTGATTGGCTTTCGCAATGCGCGATAAGTTGGCCGGGTTGCTGCAAAA
>ENA-OFCD01001094-OFCD01001094.1-metagenomes-genome-assembly--contig:-NODE-1094-length-14866-cov-6.356762_pt1 | contig 14866 bp, 12 predicted proteins | sample MGYA00153392_OFCD01 | MGnify analysis MGYA00153392 | reverse complement strand
ATGCTCAAGCGAATTTGATGTGTCGTTATCGGGCGCTTGTGGATGACAGGGTTGTGTACGACAATACAGCAACCAAAACCTAAAGTGATTCGGCAAATGAGCGGCTACTAGTTTTGATTTACACCGAACACAAAACGAGCGTCAAAATCATCAGTGCCAGAAAGGCGACGAAATATGAAAAAGACATCTACGAACAAGGCTGATCAAGACATCCCCGTGCTGAAACGTGAGCAGCTAGGCAAGGGCGTCCGTGGCAAATACTTTCAGCAATACACACAACAGAGCAATGTTGTTGTACTGAAACCCGAAATCATGAAGGTATTCCCGACTTCGGAAGCGGTTAACAAAGCGTTGGCTAGCATGCTCGTTTTCAGCGAGGAGACGCAGTCGCTCCTCGTGGTGAAGGGCGCGAAGGGTCCGCGGAGAAAAGCGGCTTGAGCCCGCTGCGTGCTAGAAGTGCAAGCCTTGCCCCTTTGACTACCACCGCATGGGCGGACAAATACGACGGCCGCATTCATGGCACACCGTATCGCAACGTCACCCTCGCGATGAATGAACCAACGGGCGTGATTGGCATGCTGATGCCCGATGACCATCCACTACTCGCGCTCGCCACACTCGCCGGCACCGCACTCGCGATGGGCAACGCCATGGTGGTGGTGCCTTCGCCTAAACATCCGCTCACGGCAACCGACCTCTACCAAGTACTCGAGACCTCAGACGTGCCACACGACACCTTCAACATCGTCACCGGTGATCGTGACAAGCTCGCGAAGATGCAGAGCGAACACGACGACGTGGATGCAGTTTGGTATTTTGATAACAGCGCAGGCAGCAGCGAAGGACAAACCGCTGTGCAAAAAGCGAGCGCCGGAAACATGAAACGCACTTGGGTACGGGGTGCTGCGGGTGAATTGCCGAGCGTGAATGAAGTGCTGCCGGGTATTGACGAAGTGCTGCGCCAGGCGACGCAGGTGAAGAATGTTTGGGTGCCGTATGGGGCTTAGGCAATTTGTTAATAGACAGCCTCAATTCTCTCTAGTGCTTTTTGAGAACCATCCATTTTGGGAAATGAGACTTGGTTGATTACAAGAAATGCTTTCTTGAAACATCCAACGATTGGGTAGCTGACTTTGGTTGGATCTCGTACGCGTTCGTTGCAAGGAAAGTGTCGCCAGGAGTTGTGATACTTGTAGCTCGCGTGGTGTTCTCGTCGCGACCAGTAGAAATTGCGAGGGTGTAAGGAATTTTGTGTAGATTGATTTTTTGCTAGGCTCTATGCAACCCAAGGAGCTTACATGAAACGTAACAAAGCCTTAAATGACAACCTCATGGCAAACGACGCCCCGCCAGAGGCAGCCGAGCGCCCCGCCTTCCCGCAAGCCCTGCTTGATCACGTCATCGCCCATTACAAGCAGCCTGCCGATCTGATCGGTGAGAACGGCATGTTGAAGCAACTCACCAAAGCCGTCTTTGAGGCCGCCCTCAATGCCGAGATGAACCAGCACTTGGGGCACGCTCGTCACGGTAGCGTCGGCAACAGCACCGGTAACGTCCGCAACGGTCACTCGGCCAAAACCATCAGCGGCGACTTTGGCGAAGTCGATATTGCCATTCCGCGTGATCGCGACGCCAGCTTCACGCCGCAGTTGCTGCCCAAGCACCAACGCCGTGTGCCCGGCTTTGACGAACGCATCCTCTCGCTGTACGCGCGCGGTATGAGCACCCGCGAGATCGCCGCTCACTTGCAGGAGATGTTGGGCGTTGCAGTCTCGCCCACGTTGATCTCGACGATCACCGACACCGTGGCTGATGAAGTACGCGCCTGGCAGTCACGTCCGCTTGACCGCCTCTACCCGATCCTCTATCTGGATTGCCTGATGGTCAAGACCCGTGAAGCGGGCAGCGCCGCCAATCGCGCCGTTTACTTGGCCATTGGCGTGAACGCCGAGGGGCAAAAAGAAGTGCTGGGTCTATGGACGGCACCGACAGAGGGCGCCAAATTCTGGTTATCGGTGGTGACCGAACTAAAGAACCGTGGCGTTGAGGACATTCTGATTGCCTGTGTGGATGGGCTGAAGGGCTTTCCGGAGGCCATTGAAGCCGTGTACCCCCATGCAGAGGTGCAGCTTTGTATTGTTCACATGGTGCGCAACAGTCTGAACTTTGTGAGCTGGAAACAGCGCAAGGAAGTCGCTGCCGATCTACGTGTAGTCTATACCGCCGCGACGGTGGAAGAAGCGAACGCGGCACTGGATGCATTTGCGCTGAAGTGGGATGCCGCTTACCCGCAGATTGCGAAATCGTGGCGGAATAACTGGGCACGAGTAATTCCATTCTTTGCCTATGCGCCCGAGATTCGTAAAGCCATCTATACGACCAATGCCATTGAGAGCGTAAACTTCAGCTGCCGTAAATTGATAAAAGCGCGGGCGTCATTTCCAAACGATGAGGCGGCGATCAAGTTGTTGTATCTGGGCCTACGCAATATCAGTCAACGTTGGACGATGCCGATCCATAATTGGAAACCCGCCATGAGTCAGTTTATGATCCGTTTTGAGAAGCAGTTCAACCACGCCTAGCAAAACCGATAAACACAAAATCTAGGACACCCTCCCTGACGGGGAGAGAAAGCACTGGTGCTACCGACCAATGATTGTTCTTCGCGATATTTACGGGCAAAAATGCTTACGCGCACGTATCTCCCGCGATAGACCATGGCGACGAGTTTGTGGTGCATCGACAATATGGTGCGGTGCTAGCTGGCGTTAAGCCAACCCTTCAATGTTTCGGCGAAGGTGTCGAGCTTGGGGGTGTTCTCGCGCTTGGGCTAAGCAGGCTCAACCCGTGCCGGCGGCGATTTTTCATTCAGGCTTACAGCAACCCGAACTCTGATGTGCTCAGTACGTCGGATGCACCTGCCAAGAGGGCCTCAAGCCGCTCGATGCGATGCCGGTCAGGCGTCGTGATGGCATAAAAATTCTCCTGCAACTCCTTGAATTGGCCCACTTTCAATAGACTGCCCGAGTGCAATTCATCCTGGACGACTACCTCAGGAAGCACCGTTAGCCAGCCGCTATCCCGTGCGATCAGGCGAAGCATTGCCATGTCATCGACTTCGGCCCGCAGTCGCGGCGTCACACCCGCGGTGATGCACAGTGCATCGAACTGCGCTCGAAGTGCATGCCGAGGTCCCGGCAATGCTATGTCAGCACCATCCAAGTCTTCCGGAATACGCAATTTGCGATCCTTCCAGACGTTTGCCGGACCAACCAAAGAAACCGCCTGGCTGCCCAAAAAGCGGCAATGCAAAGGGCGATTTGATCCGGCAGGCACGGTTTCATTGGCTAGTACAACGTCGAGTTGATGCTGCAACAGCCGAACCAGAAGCCCCTCCAATACGCCCGACTCGAGGGTCAGCACAACGTGCTGGTCGAGCAGCATGGGACGGATCCAGTTTTCCTGATAATTTCGGGATAACGTGGCCACGCTACCGACCCTCAGTCGGATCATTCCCTCGCTGTGACCTTGCAGTCTCCCCAGCATTTCCTGTCCCAAGCCGAAGATATCCTCGGCATAAGAAAACACCAGTCTGCCGGAGGCGGTGAGTAAAAGGCGTTTGCCTTCACGTTCAAACAGCGGCTCGCCCAGACGTTCTTCAAGCTGCTTTATCTGAGTAGAGAGGGCAGATTGCGAGGTGTGCACCTCTAACGCAGCGCGGGTCAGATGCCCTATCTTCGCGACACGCCAAAAATAGAAGAGGTGGTGGAAGTTGAGTTGCTCTAGGCTTATCATTCGTTTTTAAGTATCAAAACATTCTTATTAATGTATTTTACTGAATGATTTAAGTCAAGCATGATGACGATTATTCTTTTTGGGCGGGGCGCGTAATGGGTTTATCTAGCTTATTGTTTTCTCTTGCTGTGTTTGCGCCTGTTGTTTTGATGTCAATAGCGATGTTGGGGCCGAAAGTTGAGCCAACACGAGAGCCTCAACTTTGGAAGCGATTTGCTTGGTTGTCGGCAACTGCGCTGTTGTGTGCGCTGGCTGCGCTAGTATGGCGGTTGGCAATACTGAAACCAATATCGGGTGTCAGTTCGATGGAAATCGGATCTTGGCTTTCGCCGAGTCAGCTGGGCATTTGGCTAGCGGTTCTGGTGCAATTCTTAGGTACGATCATCGGCGCTTTCTCATCGCGCTATTTACAAGGCGAGCCGGGTCAGTCCCGCTATGTGTCGGCCTTAGCCGGCGTATTAGCTGCTGTCCACCTACTGCTTCTGGCTAATCATTGGTTGGTCTTGATCGCCGCTTGGGCGATGGTTGGCATGGTTCTGCAACAACTGCTTTGCTTTTATCCGGACCGACCGTTTGCATTGCTGGCAGCGCACAAAAAGCGTGTAGCAGATCGCTTGGCCGACGTCTTGCTCCTGGTAGCAGCTGGGTTGGCTTGGAATGAAGTCGGTAGTGGCTCGTTTCCGGCGCTGTGGCAACACCTGGCGCGAGATGGCGTTTCTGTCGCCTTGCAATTCAGCGCTATCTGCCTGGTGTTTGCGGTAATTCTGCGCACTGCATTGTTGCCTGTGCATGGCTGGCTGATCCAGGTGATGGAAGCCCCCACGCCTGTTTCCGCACTATTGCACGCGGGCGTCATCAACCTTGGCGGTTTCGCACTCATCCGGTTCGCGCCACTTCTGGAAGTCGCAACACCAGCACGCTGGCTACTTATTGGGTTTGGACTGGGTACTGCATTGTTTGCCGGTCTGGTGATGCTCACCCGCATCAGTATCAAGGTTCGGTTGGCATGGTCGACCGTCGCGCAGATGGGTTTTATGGTGCTTGAGTGCGGATTGGGTCTCTACACCCTGGCCACGCTGCATCTGATCGGCCATTCACTTTACAAAGCGCATGCCTTTCTTTCTGCTTCATCGGTGGTACAAACCAGCAAGCTGCAAATGATGCGTACCGTCGCCGTGCCAGCGGGGTTCAGCCTGATTGTCGCTCCGCTGCTCGCACTGTTGGCGTTAGCAGTGGTTCAAGCCCTTACCACCGGGGCGACTTGGCCTTGGTGGTGGAGCGGCGTGTTGGCTCTAGCTTGGGCACCCTTGCTATGGCTGCCAGGCTTGCGCGGCGCGGAGGGAAATAAAGTGTGGTGGCGTGGGCTGGCAGGTTTCAGCATTGTGTCGGTGCTCACGGCAGCAACTGGTTTGGCGCACGTTTTGCCGTTCGGATTAATTGACAGGCCATTCCAACTCGCCGGCGTAATCACCTTGCTCGGCATGGTCATGATGTATTTATTTCTTATCATTTTGCAGATGCGGCCAGATGCGATGACCGGTTTGCGTCGATGGAGTTATGCAGGTTTCTATGTCGATGAACTCGTTACGCGTCTGGTGCTGAGAGTCTGGCCAACGCGCTGGACGGTCACAAGCACGCCGCCACCAACTCGTCAGGTGACCGGCGCAGTTTCCGCCGCCGCCTCCTCCGCCCCCTGAATTACTATTAGGAAGATCCAATGAGCACTGAATCACTCCTCCGCGCGCAAGATCCTGTTGCCCATTTCGACACGTTGGGCAGACCTGAATTTACCGAGTCGCCCACGGATGCGACCCAAATTGCGCTGAACTTGAAGATCGAAGCTGCCTGTGCGCAAGCCTGCCAAGCGATCGCTCCTGCGTGGCCGCTGGATCGCGCAATTGCAGTGAATCCACACTGGAGCAGGATCGCCCGTCCCGTGCGCGAGGTTGCGGCCCGTATGGCTGTTTTGGGAGATATTCGCGTATTTCCCTCACGCAGTTATTTGCAGCAAGCCTGGCGCGATGGGCGCATTAATCAGTTGGACTTGAGCTATGCATTGGATACGCTGCCTGCTGCACAGGCGCAGGCGCTGAGTACGATGCAATGTATCGAGGCGTTAACGACCGAACCGAGCGCACATCGTCTGCCGCTTCTGATCGATGTGCTGGATGACGATCTCGCTCGGCACACCAGACTCTCTTGGCGCCAGGCAATCACCCATCAGGTCAGTCAGACCTGCGCGGCTTACTTCGATGAGCGTCAAGCTGATTGGCAGCCGTTGCGTGGCACAGGCTTGTATGCGTTCTGGCGCGACACCTTGATGCACGATCATGGCATCGGCGTGTTGATGGGCGTGCCTGACTTGGGCAAGTGGCTCAACGTGCTGCCGGCTACTCGGCAGGATGCCGAGCGTTGGGTATTGCAGCGCTTGGGGCTTCCAGAGCAAGTTTGGGCGGATTATCTAGAAGCCGTCCTGCTCACGGTCAATGGTTGGGCGTCCTGGTGTGCCTACCTTGGTTGGCAGGCGCAGCAGGGAGGGAGTACCGACTTACACTTGCGCGACTTGCTGGCCATTCGTCTCGCTTGGGGTGTGATTTTGCTGGAATGCAAAGAGGACGCTGTCACCAAAACTGCATTCAATGCATTGCAGGCGGAATGGCGTCGTGCGTCTGAACGATTGCAGCAAGTACAAGACGTGCTGGTGATTGATGAGGTTTGGCAAGTAGCGCTCGAAGCAGGCTACCAGCGCCAATTGGCGCGTAAGCTTGCGATGGCGCCAGGGGCTGGGATAGGGGTCAGCGCAGAGCAGGCTATCGAAGTTCAGGCAGCTTTTTGCATTGACGTGCGTAGCGAGCCTTTGCGCCGCGCGCTCGAAGCTGTTTGGCCGGCCATTCAGACCATCGGATTTGCCGGATTCTTCGGACTTCCGGTGGCCTATACGCCGCTCGCCACGTCAGCTAAGCGACCTCAATTACCTGGACTGCTTGCGCCAACGCTCGAAGTGACCGACAGCGTTTATAACGCTGACAATGGTCGTGGTGCAAAGCAGGGTGAGTTAAACGATGCCGCGCACCAAGCCCGGCAGCGCCGATTTGCCTGGTTGGAGCAATGGCTCGCCGCCAGTCGCTGGCCTGCTTCTGCGTTTTCCTTTGTCGAAGCAGCGGGTGTGGGCTATGTCGGTAAGTTGACGAACTGGCTAAAACCGACCACGCACGGGCGAATATCTGATGATTTGGCTGGCTTGCCAGCCCAATACCGGCCGATCTGCCGTCCGGCATTGTCTGGTCTGGATACTGGTGCCAAGGTTGCACTGGCCGCAGGGGTTTTGCATGCCATGGGGCTGGAACGACACCTCGCGCCACTCGTATTGCTGGTGGGACACGGCAGCCAGAGCACCAACAATGCTCACGCTGCTGCGTTGGATTGTGGTGCCTGCTGCGGTCAGACCGGTGAAGTCAACGCGCGCGCACTGGCGCAATTGCTCAATGAGCCTAACGTCCGCGCTGGCTTGCAGTCCAGTGGCATCGCTATTCCGACGCAAACGGTGTTTGTCGCCGCCTTGCACAACACAACGACCGATGAGATCGAGGGGTTTGATCTCGACCTGTTGGAACCGGTCGCGCGGGCGCGATGGGACCAGCTGCAAACTGTTTTTGCCCATGCCTGCGATCAGGTTCGCCGTGAGCGAGCGCCACGCTTGGGACTCAACCCGCGCACGGTGCACGATGATTTGCTCGCCCAGTTGCGTCGCCGCGCTAACGATGGCGCGCAAACCAGGCCTGAGTGGGGTCTGGCAGGAAATGCCGCATTGATTATTGCTCCCCGATACCGCAGCCTGGGTGTGATGCTGGACGGACGCAGCTTTTTGCACGACTACGATGCCGATCAGGATGCCGATGGCAGCGTGCTGGAACTGCTCATGACCGCCCCCATGCTGGTGGCGCACTGGATCAACTGGCAATACCATGCATCGATGTGTGATCCACTGCGTCTGGGCAGCGGAAACAAGGTGCTGCATAACGTGGTCGGCGGTCACATTGGCGTATTCGAAGGCAATGGGGGGGACCTGCGAATTGGCTTGTCCCGACAGTCTTTACATGATGGCGAGCGCTGGGTGCATGAACCGCTTCGCCTGACGGTGATCATCGACGCGCCACGCCAAGCTATCGAGAAAGTGATTCAGCAACACGAGGTCGTACGCCAACTGATCGACCACGGCTGGATGCACCTCTGGAGATTTGACGATGTGCGGTTCGCGCGTTACCTCAATGGTAGTTGGCAAGCGCTTGGGCTGGGGCAGGAACAGTGAGAGGGATAGGAATAGGAATGACATTGGACGATGTTGGACGACAAATCGCCTAATTGGTCATCGCACCGGTGCTTCAGCTTGTGCGTAGCCCGCGTAGTTGAACGAATCGGTGGTTGTTTGTAGCTGCATGAATTTGCTCCGTTTGTATGGGGCGCATCCAATTTTTGCTGATCCTATTTGTTAAAGAAAGCAGCAGCCGATCCCGCTTAAATTTGCGGCATTAATGAAATGTCTAGCCTATAAAACTGGATGGTTTTTTCATTCACTGCTGGCGGATGGTTGAATGTATGCCGACTGGCCTTCCAAGCTTATGAGCACTTCTGCGGAATGCGGTGGCGTTGCGGGTGGCCGCATCAGATTTCAACCCGAACCAGTATGCTTCTCCAACCAGCGTTGCCCGAGAGCTGTTAGACGGTAGCGCTGGTTGCTACTGTTGGGCTTGTCTGGCAAGGTCATTTCCACCACCCCTGTTTCCAGTGCTGGCTTCATGTAGGTGCTGCGGAAGTGCTCCCGATGCGTCATCCCCAAGGCATCAAGCAACTGCTGGAGTGACATCTCTCCGTCCAAGGTGCTAGCCTTGTTCCAGCGTAAGTGGTGGATCGCGCGATGGCGTCGGGCATGCCTGCTGAGGCAATGCCGTGGCTGAGCGTTTCTTGTTGAATCTCAAGATGGAGCGGGTCGGCAGCGCACTTATGCCCGCCGAGCCGAAGCAAAAAAAGACGTCACCGATTACATCGCCGGCTTCTACGACTACACAGGATTGCACTGCGTGTTGGGCAATTTGTCGCCTTCCGGCTTCGAGCGGAACATGGCAGCAAAAAACCTATCGCGGGGCCTTAATTGCTACCGTCCTGGGTGGTGCGGCCATTTCACGCAAGAATAAGGACTCAAAGTTTGTCCGAGCCCTTTAATATGGCGGAGCCGGCGGGAATCCTTTTTTCGATAAGGCTCAAAAAAAGCCACCTCGCGCCCGGCAGGGCGCTCGGATTCGTGAGGCATAACGCAAGCCGCAGAGCTTGTTTTATGTCCACACTCATCCCGCGTCCGTGCCAGACGCGCATTCGATTCCCTCAAAATTCGACGCAGTAAATGAAAAGCCCATCCGATAAAACTGGATGGGCTTTTCATTTACTGGTGGAGCCGGCGTCCCTCGTAAGATAGTCTGCAAGGTGCGCCAGTGCTAGAGGTTATGATGGTGAATATTTTATTTACCCCATAATTTACCCCACGCCGTCAAATTTGGAGTCTGCTATGGCACTAACGGAACTGAAACTCAAGGCGCTAAAGAACACCCCAGAACCGGGAAAGCATGCCGATAAAGACGGCCTGTTTCTGCGGGTCGACAAAAAGGGACGCATGTATTGGCAGTGGCGCATTCGTGTGGGTGGTAGTGAGACGCTAGTAAGTTATGGCAGCTATCCGGCGACTGGCTTGGCTCACGCTCGGGAGCTTCATGCCGTAGCCAAACAGCAACGCAAGGCCGGCGTTAACCCCAACGTTGCAAAGAAAGTCGCTAAGGCCAGTAAACAGAATGATGCGACCAATTCATTCGAAATGGTCGCGCGCGAGTGGTTTGAGTTAAAGCGCGGTGAATGGTCAGCTGATTACGGCGAGCGGGTTATGCGTCGGCTGGAAGCGGACATATTCCCTTGGCTTGGCAAAGAATCTGTGGACAAGATTACACCCATGCAGTTGCTCGAAGTATTGCGCAGGATGGAGTCGCGCGGCGTGCTTGAGACCACGCATCGCGCACTGGAAACTTGCAGGCTAGTATTCAGTTATGCGGTCGCCACGGACAAGGCAGAGCGCAATCCGGCGAGCGAGCTTAAAGACGTACTAAAAAAGCCCAACGAAAAACACCTGCCTGCGATCACCGACCCCGTGCGTTTGGGAGAATTGCTTCGTGCATGCGACAGCTACAAAGGCACCCACATCGTCCGGGCAGCGTTGCACTTGCTGCCTATCCTGTTTGTGCGTCCCGGTGAATTGCGCCATGCCCGCTGGGAAGAGTTCGATCTCGACAACGCAATATGGACTATCCCAGCAGAAAGAATGAAGCGCAAGAAAGCCGGGAAGCTTTTCGGTAATCCGCATAGTGTTTCGTTGCCGACGCAGGCTGTGGCAACGCTACTGGAATTAAGATCGCTTACAGGCGAAAGCGATTTGGTTTTCCGTGGTGAGCGCCACCACGACCGACCTATGAGCGACGCGGCGATCAATGCGGCGCTTCGCGCTATGGGTTTCACGAATGAAGAAGTTACGGGACATGGGTTTCGCGCAACGGCTAGGACGATGTTGGCAGAACGACTTTCCATTGATGAAAACTTGATTGAGGCCCAGCTCGCGCATAGCGTGAAAGATCCACTTGGCCGCGCCTACAACCGCACACAGTTTCTGGATCAGCGCAAAGACATGTTGCAATTGTGGGCTGACTATCTGGATCAACTAAGGAAAAGCGGGACGGTGATTGACAGCAAATTTGAGAAGCAGGATATGTGATGACGAATATTAAACCCCCTCGCAAGAAAAGTCCTACAGCGTTTAGCGATGACATGCCCAATTCATTTAGCGCGATTTTGAATTCCGCCATTAATAAACAGAAAAAGAAAGTCTTCTCAGCGTTAGTGCAATTGCAAAACGCTCACGAAAAGACCAAGCCTAAAACGAAAGCTGCGCCTAAACGTAAGCCTGTACTTTTTAAATTTGAACTAGGCGAGGGAATCAGCAATATTCAAAAACAATTCTCCCAGGTTTATAGTGATATTGGCGAGGTGCACATAGTGGCGTCGCTGAATTGCTATGTCAGAGCCATGACTTGTTTAGACAAGGCGCTCGAATCGATCAAATTAGGCCAGCTTGAAATTGCTATCGAACAATTCGCTCTCGCCTCAGAATCGCTTGGATCGGCAAATGCGTTTGCATCAAACAATCAATTTGTGTCAGTGCAAGCAAAAATCAAAGCAGACGCCAGCCATAAGGGCACACACGCAATGCGAAAAAAAGTAATTGAGTATTGGGAAAAAAAGATATCTCATAATTTATCTGCTGCGAAAGCCGCTGATGAAATGCTGGGAATGCCAGCTTTCAACTGGAAATCTGGCGAAGGGGCTTCGCACAAATTTTTGGCTGAATGCGTAAGAGCGCAAAAAAAGAAAATTGCGGTGACAAAAAAAACGTAGCCCTCGCATGCGCAGCATGCCCTCTGCATGCAGGGGTGATGATTTCTGAATAAACGTCCGGCATAGTTCCTTCCATGTTCAACGCGCCACCAGATGCGCTAAGGAAAAACATGGTCAACACTATATTGCGGCTTCCAACAGTTAAGGCTGAAAGCGGGCTTTCCCGGTCTACGATCTATTCGCGCATCGCCCAAGGCCTATTTACAAAACAAGTGAGCTTGGGACCGAGATGCGTTGGTTGGCCTCGGCATGAAATTGAAGCGCTCAACGCGGCCCGCATCGCAGGAAAGTCTGACGAAGAAATCCGCGAGCTGGTCGCCAAGCTCGAAGCCGCCCGCCAATCGGCATCTTGAGGAGCGGCGGCCATGATTCCTAATGTGCTGACAGATTCCGCAACCGAGCCGCTGGAAGCAGGTAAAGACGGCGAAGGCGGTGTTTTCGAAGTCACCAATGCCGATTTTGTGGCGGCGGTTTTCCCGCGACTGCCGGAGGGCGCGTTCGCTGCGGCGTGCTCGAAGAGCGGCGACCCGGGCTTGGGGGGATGGTCGGCTAGCCGCACCGATCAGGTGGCGGTCAAACTTTCTACCACGGTTAACAACTACCTCAGCTGTGCGAGTTTTTACCCAGGCGATGATGGTTCGTTCAAGGCGCGCAAATCGCAGTTTGCCGCTTGTCATTTCCTGATGCTTGATGATATCGGCACCAAGGTGACTCTGGAGCGCCTGGCCGGCTTTGAGTTGTCTTGGTTGATCGAAACCAGTGCTGGCAACTTTCAGGGCGGCATCATCCTCGCCGAGCCGCTGACCGATGGTGCCATGGCTGTACGACTGCTCACTGCGATGATCGACGCAGGGTTATGCGATGCGGGCGCAACCGGACCATTGAGCCGCTGGGCGCGGCTGCCGGTATCGATTAACGGCAAGCCAAAACATGTGAACCAGGACGGCGTGCCGTTTAAGTGCCGCCTGATTAAATGGCGGCCTAATGCCCGCTACACGCCGCAAGAAATTGTCGATGGGCTGCAATTGGAGCTTGCGCCAGCTGGGCGACCGAAGAAAACTGCCAAGTCTGTTCAACGTCCTGCTGAGGACATGCGCAGCGTAGGCAGTGACGCCGACGATGTGCTGACGCCGAAGGCGGCAGAGAACCCGGTCGTGGCGGCACTAAAGGCGCGTGGGTTGTACAAAACGCCATTGGGTTCAGGCAAACACGACATGACGTGCCCGTGGAAGCAGGAGCATACCGACCAACTTGACACCGGCGCAGCTTACTTCGAGCCGGACGAGTTCTATTCGGTGGGCGGTTTTTGCTGCCAGCACTCGCACCGCGACAAATACCACATCCGCGCATTACTCGACTTTCTTGGGGTGCGAAATGCCGAGGCGCTCCACAAGCCGGTGATCCGTGTAGTGGCTGGTGACCTACACCGCGTGGTGGATGCGGCAGAAAAAGAGCTGGGGAGTCGTGGCCGGCATTATCAGGCGGGTGGCTTGATTGTCTCCGTCTCAACCGACCCGACTACGGGTGACCCATCAATTGTGCCGACCAGCGCGCATGCGCTGACACGGGAACTGTCGATCGCGTCAACCTGGGAGAAATACGATGGACGGGCGGAAGACTGGGTGCGCTGTGATCCGCCGACGCGGCACACCGCCATTCTTTACGACTTGCAGGACTTTCGGCACTTGTCGCCGCTGGCAGGCGTGGCACGGCAACCGTACTTTCGTGAGTCGGATGGTGAACTCATCACGCAGGCTGGTTACGACAAGACGGCGCAGCGATTTGGCGTGTTCGATGCGCGGCAGTTTGTCATCCCTGACCCGACACCGGATGCAGCACGAGCGGCGCTGGCCTTGTTGGAGGACTTGCTCACTGAGTTTCACTTCGTCGCCGCTACAGATAAGGCAGCAGCGTTATCAGCTATCTTCACGGCTGTGGTGCGCCCGTCGCTACCTCATGCGCCAGGGTTTCATGTTCGTGCGCCGGTGTTTGGAAGTGGCAAAACTTATCTTTGCGAACTGATCGGTGCCTTTGCCGGTCCGGGTTTTAATGCCAAAGTGAGTTATCCCACGACCTCAGAGGAAGCGACGAAGGTGATTTTGTCCTTGCTTCTGACGAGTCCCGCTGTGATTGAGTTTGACGACATGGACACCGACTGGATACCGCACGGCACCATCAAGCGGATGCTAACGGCCGAGAAGATCACTGACCGGATTCTGGGTGTGAGCAAGACAGCGACGGTCAGCACGCGAACCTTGTTTCTGGGGTCAGGGAATAACGTCGGCCCGGTACGCGATCTGTTGCGGCGGGTGCTAACGATTCACATCGACCCACGGTGCGCAACACCGGCAACGTTGTCATACAAGGGCTTTCCTGTCGAAAAGGTGCGCAAGAACCGTGGGCAGTACGTGGCGGCGGTGCTGACCATCATCCTTGCTTGGCGCAAGGCGGGCTTACCGCGTGCCGTGGTTGAAAATATTGTCACCTTCGGCAATGAATGGTCAGACTATTGTCGGCATCCGCTGATGTGGCTTGGGCATCCGGACCCTGCTACGGCACTGCTGCAACAGGTCACGCACGATCCTGACGGCGATTCACTCGCTGGGCTGCTGACTGAATGGCACGTCGCTTTCGGTTCGACGCCAACGACGGTAAGAAAGGCAGTCGACATGGTTGAACGAGGGCATAGCGACCTTCGGGATGCAATGTGCGAATTTCCGGTTGAAGAAAGAGGCGAGATCAACCGCTCGAAACTTGGCCATTTATTAAAGAGAAATGCAAACCGCATCGTTGGCGGCCTTGAGTTTCAAAGGGCAGGAGCGGATGGTCGCACCGCATGGCGTGTTGTAGTTGTGAAATCACCGCCTTTACCGCCTTTACCGCCTTTCGCCCCGTCAATTGAGAAAACTGTCACTCGGGCATCGAACACGGTAGAGGTAACTGTATGACGCCTGTCGACATCCTTGAACACGCAACTGCCGAGGGCGTGGCGCTTACTCTTTCGCTCGCTGGAGCGATCACGGTAGCAGGCGGCCAGCCGGTCGTGGATAAATGGCTTCCGATAATTCGCGACCATAAGCCCGAACTTGTTCAGGTACTGCGGGCGGCTGAACAGTGGCGTGAGTTCATGAGCTTGCTCGGCATTGTTGGCCCCGCATACAAAACACCAGCGCATGAACTTGCTGAAATTCGCGATACGGGACGCAGTGATCTTACATCGGCGCTGATCGCATACCGCGTCATGGCAAAACAAATTGAAAGGCGTTGATATGTTTAATCGTGAGCAGGCTATTACGCCTAAACAAGAAATTTTCGCGCAGCACGTCGCAACCGGCAAATCGCTTACTGACGCATACAGGCAAGCGGGATATGCCATAACCAATCCTAAGACTGCGAACGAAGCGGCAAGCCGATTGCTCGCGAATAGCAAGGTTTTAGCAAGGGTTCAGACCCTACGCGCCGATCATATGCGCAAGCTCAGCGAGATGGTTTCATACACTTACCGGGATGCCATGAAAGAACTGGATGACGTTATCCGCTTGGCCATCGAGACCAAAAATCCGAGCGCGTATGTCGCGGCCCT
>ENA-OFCD01001093-OFCD01001093.1-metagenomes-genome-assembly--contig:-NODE-1093-length-14877-cov-6.599784_pt1 | contig 14877 bp, 1 predicted proteins | sample MGYA00153392_OFCD01 | MGnify analysis MGYA00153392 | reverse complement strand
CGCTGCTTCTGTAGTTAATTTTCTCCAGTTTTGGCAGAACGGCTACGGCCTTCTCTCAAAGGAATGGACGCTCAGTCGTGTTGCTGAACTAGATTTTTATATCATCGCTTGCGTGATTTTCTTAACCTTCATCACCCCCTTCATGAACCGATCTGCCATTAAATCAGCTACTCGATTTGAGAATGAAGCGCAAAGGGAGCGACTCGCACTGGTTATTGAGGTTGAATCGTTTCTCTTCCAAAAGCGTCAAATTACTCCTCTCACGATGGATGCCTCTCTCGTTCGTTCCCTCGAGAAGGTGGTTTTAGCGAGCGATAATCTCGCTAAAGCCTCTAGAGGAATTAAAAAGGGCGTTAAATCATTATCTGTAGGAGTAAATGCAGGAAACCATGATTCATCTACGAGCGGTGTGGCCGCGCTCCCTATTTTTAAGGCAGAACCTTCAAATTCGAGTGAGATACGCATTCAAAGAGATTGGCTACTCGAGACCATTCAATCGGAACGAATCTTTGAGAAAAGTGAGGTAGGCAAGATTGAAAATACCACTCGGAAGCTGGAGCAAATCTCGAGGCGTTTGAGGGGTATATCTGACTCACTACCTAGGAAATCTGAGGCAAGGGAGAACCTGTCGAAAATTGAAGTGGAAATTGAGGAGACGCGCTCGGATCTAGAGTCTCTGCAAATCAAATTGGCTAAGCATCAGAAAAAGTTGGAAAAGCAGAGGGAGTGGAAATCCGCAAAACAGGAACTAGAACGCAGTCGAGCGAATTCAAAGGATAAATCTGATACCCGTCCCTTGACTAAACCCCCCGAGTGGCGATGAAGCAGCGCCGAGCCGCCCTAGAGGATGCCTCTCATCAGGCGGGCTGGATGTTTGCCGATCTGCTCTTAGCTCTTATGGTCATCTTTTTGGCCGCACAATCATTCGTTCCACACGAGGCGAGCCTGCCCCAATTTGCGGGATTACTCGGCGATTCGGTAAACATTAAAGGAAACGTCACCGTCCTAAAGACTTCGATAACCCTGACGTCCCTTGATGAGGCCACCCTGATCAATGCCCTGCAGAACTACGGTGCCATCCAGCACCTTCCAGCCGACTTCACGATTGATAGCATGGTGGTTGCCGGGGGTTTTAACGCGGCGACTGAATCATCGGACCGAGGTACGGCGACCGCCCTGCAATATGCAGCCGGGATTGCCTCCTATAACCTCCCCTATTTCAAAAACTCAGCCACGCTGCTGGCGGCTAGTTCGCAAGTTCCCGACGGGGCGGTGGTATTAAATATTCAAATTCACCCCTTGGCCGGTAAAAAGGGATCTGTGGCTCCGATTCCCACCCCAAGCGTTACCAAATAATGAGTGGTGAAAATGGAGTGGATGAGCGGTACGAAGCCCTGCCCTGTGGGCGCTTTCTGTTGGCTCAAGATTACAAATCATTGACCTTACGGTTAGACTAGAAGTATGGGGCTGTTTATCCTTTTGAGGGCTAAGCAGTATTCCCATGTGATAAAGAGAGCTCTCACCCGTAACTTTTTACCTGCTCACTCTACAGAAAAAAAGCTACGAAAAACTTTTATAACCGTACTTGCCTCGCTTTCCCTCGCCGCTTCTTTAGCAGTAGGAATAACGCCGGCATATGCAGCTTCCTGCGGTCCCTCCGCCAATCCTTGCCCTTACACTGCTATGACTTTCACCTTGGGCGGAATGCCGGCGACAGGCGCACCAGTTGTTCTTCCCCTTGATTCAATAAAAAATGTCATCTCTAATTCAAACAACGGCACTAACAACGTTTATATTCAATGGGGTGACGGCGCAGCCAACTTAGTGTCGGGTTCTGGTGCTGGGGGTGCCCCGACTGTTAATGATGTTGGAACCATGAGTCACACCTATGGCAGCACGGGGCCATTTAGTGTGACCATAACGGAGGCATCCCCTTCCTCTTTGGTGGCCTTTGGAATAGGTCCCACCGACGCGGGCTGGGCTTCTACGTACAGCAGTACGCACACCCGTTGGACTGGGGCACAATATTTAACGAGCGTCGGATCGTGGAGCGGTTTTACGAATTTAAATGGTGCCTTTTACGGAGCTTCAACGCTCACTTCAGTTCCGACATCTCTTCCCACTGCGGGAGTGACAGATTTGGCATTCGCTTTTGATGGAGACGCCCTTTTCAATCAAAATATTAGTTCCTGGAATACGGTAGCTGTGACAGATATGTCCAGCATGTTCCAGGGAGCTATCAATTTTAATCAAAATATTAGCTCTTGGAATACGGCAGCTGTCACAAATATGTCCAGCATGTTCCAAGGAACTACCAGTTTTAATCAGAATATAACCTCCTGGGATACCCATTTGGTTACAAATATGTCGAGCATGTTCCAAGGGGCAACGGCTTTTAACAATTTAAGTGTTGCCTTCACGCGCTCTGCAAACCTTTGGAATACTGGGGCGGTCACGACCATGGCCTCCATGTTTGCTGGGGCAACCGGATTCAATCAAAGCATTTATAACTGGAATACCGTCGCGGTTACGAATATGACCTCGATGTTTGACGGCGCCACGACTTTCAATCAGGATATTCATCTTTGGGATGTCCATACCGTTTCAAATATGCAATATATATTCCGCAATTCCTTAGAAAATGCCAATCTTGCGGCTTGGGTTGTAACCGGGATCACTGGTAATTCAAACGGATTGAATCTTTGGCAGAACGGCTCATTTAGCGTTAGTAACTACAGCGCCACTTTGGTGGGCTGGGCCGCGCAAACCGTGCAGAGTTCAGTGAATGCAGTCGTGAGCGGGAGTACTTTTTATAATCAGGCAGGCTTAATCGCAAGAAATACTTTAACTGGAGTGGGAAAATCTTGGACGATAAGTGGGGATAGCGCTTATGGAATCACCGTCACGCTCGCTTCCACGGGTGGCACTAGCTTGGGAAGCACTATTGTTTTTACCGCAACGGTAACTGGTACCAATGCACCGAACGTAGCGCCAACCGCAAATCCAAATTGGACAATTACCGGGGCAGGCACTTCTTGTACCAGTACGGCTGGACCTACAACAGCCTCGCTGGTCTCTACCTACACCTGTTCAATAACCGCGACAAATGTGGGAAGTTATACGGCCAATTTTTCCTACCCGGGCGACAACTATTACATAGCCGTTTCAGCCGGACCCCAGACTGTGTCTCCCGGCAAGGTCTCGCCAATAGTTGCTGTCTCAGTTAATTCAACGACTCAAGCCCTTGGTACTAGTGAGGTATTCACCGCTACGGTAACCGGTAGTGTAGGAGCAACGGCGCCCACCGGAACTGGAACATGGTCCTTCGCTGGTACTGGAAGCCCTTCTGCTGCTGCCTGTAATTCAAATACTGGGCCTACGCCTGTTTCCAACGTCACCACTTATACATGTACCGTCGTGGATACGCAGGCCGGTACTTATAAAGCTACCTTTGCATATCCAGGGGACGGGAACTACAACCCAGTTGCAGCGACAGCATCCTCCAGTTCGACCACGGTGGCCAAGGCGACTCCTATCCTCGCAGTTACTCCCAACACCTCTTCCGCGTTCCCGAATGCCATCCTGGTATTTACTGGAACGATCACCGTTCCAGCTAACGCGCTCGCCCCAACTGGCCTTCCTACCTTTACGGTTACTGGGGGTGCAGGAAGTTGTACCGCAGCTTTTGTTTCAACAGTTGGAACGGTCTCAACGTATACATGTACCTTTATCGCTGTCGCGGCCGGAACTTATGGAACAACCTTTGCATACGTGGGTGACACGAACTACAACTCACCTACCTCAGTGGCGTCCACAACAACCGCTGTCGCGAAGAACACCCCTACGGTCGTAGTGGTTCCAGGCGCCTCGACCTCCGCACTGGGAAGCACCCTCACTTTTACAGCAACGGTCACAGGATCCAATAGTTCCAATCCAGCCCCAACCGGGGTTCCCACATGGACAATTACTAGCGGAACTGGCGGTCCGACGACCTGTACGCCATCGGGTCCAACAACTTCAACGGATGTCGCTACGTATACTTGCACAGTAACCGCTTCGATAACTGGAACCTACGCAGCAAACTTTACTTACAACGGAGATGGGAATTACCTCGCCGTTGCGGTGGTAACAAGTTCTACAGCAACTGTTTCTAAGTACACACCGACCGTAGCAGTCAGTGCTAATTCGGGAACTGCCTCATTAGGAGGATCTATAACCTTTACAGCCACCGTGGCTGGGCCTTCGGGTGGCACTGCTCCAACAAATGGAATTGGATTTACCAGTTGGACAATTAAAGTAAATGGAGTGACTTCACTATCCAGTTGTCCAAATCCATCTGGACCGACATCTGTGTTGAGCGTCACTACTTATACTTGCACCGTAACCGCTGCGACTAGTGGGAATTACGACGCAGCGGTGTCTTATCCGGGGGATGGTAACTACAACACTGCGCCCGCATCGACAAACGTTTCAGTCGTCGTTGGCAAAGCGAATCCGATCGTAACAGTGAATCCTAACTCTGGTACTGCAACGATTGGAAGCACGATCACTTTTACCGCAACGGTAGAAGGACCCACAAATGGTGCGACGCCAGCTGGAGTAGGCACGTGGACGATTACCAATGTACCCTCAATTACTGCTTGTACCTCAACCACACCTTCTAATCCCAAATCTGGTTTTGCCAATATTGCTACCTACACTTGTTCGGTAGTGGCTTCGGTCATCGGAAGTTACGGCGCGACATTTACCTTTGCTTCCGATGTTAATTACAACTCGGTCGGCACAGTTGCAACCACATCAAGCACCGTAGTTAATTTAGGCGCACCAACTATTACTGTTACACCAAGTTCAGCGCTGGTCGCTCTAGGCTCTTCATATACATTAACCGCTACCGTTAGCCCTCCAAACGGCGGAACTATGCCAACCGGCGCTGGGGTCTGGGCGATCACAGGACCATCTGGCATTAGTTGCTCCGGCAATACCGGTCCCACTACTGGTGCCAGTTCCGTGACCTACACCTGCGCCGTTGTCGCTTCAATAGCGGGAAGCTACGGGGCGACCTTTACCTACCAAGGGGATTCAAACTACTCCTTGACCTCGGCCAATACGACGCAACCGACGCAGGTAAATCTGGTCACCGTTACCCCATCGGTAACAGCAAACGTGTCTACAGCAGCTCTGGCGAGCACAGTTGTATTTACTGCAACTGTTACAGGTCCAACAAACGCTGCGGCACCGACTTCCACAGGTATCTGGACAATTTCTACCGTTCCCGCGGGCGTAACAAGCTGTACTAGTGTCACCGGACCAAGCAGAGCGGCAAATGTCGCAACCTATACCTGCAGCGTTTTGGCAACAACTGCCGGTACTTACGGTGCCGTGTTTAATTTTGTCGGAGATACAAGTTACAACGCAGTCGCAAGCACATCCTCAGCAATTTCACCTGTTGTCTCCAAATATCTCCCTGTTGTCGTTGTTACCACCAGTACCCCAACAGTAAGTATTGGTAGTCAATTTACCTTTACCGCCACGGTAACAGGACCTGCAAATGGTCCTTCGCCCAGTTTCAGTCCATTTGGCACTTATGGTGCCTGGTCTATAACGGGGGTATCCGCAATTACTTGTACGAGTAACGGGAGTAGCGTCGGGGGAAGCACCAATATTTCAATTTTCACTTGTGTAGTCACCGCTTCTAAGACCGGCTCCTACACTCCGCTCTTTACCTACAACGGCGATGCCAATTATCAGGCCACCTCACCAATTTCTGGAAGCGTGACCTCGGTAAACAGGGCGACCCCGACAGTCTCCGTTTCAGCGGATGCTCCCACAGCTTCGCTCGGATCCACGGTTTCTTTTACCGCACGAGTAACGGGTCCAACAGGGGCTACAGCCCCGACCGCGACGGGTAGTTGGACGATTACCAGTGTGCCAAGTGGAGTGACAAGTTGCACAAGCACGTCGGGGCCATCAGCAGCTTCAAATATTGCCACCTATACCTGCACTCTTTACGCCACTCAGGCGGGAACTTACTCCGCAGCGTTTACATTTCCTGGAGATTCCCTGTACAACTCGGTGGCAGCAACTTCATCCTCAAGTTCCACAACAGTCTCCGTTGCCACCCCTCTTGTTTTCCTCAGTGCTTCCGGGAGCCCAACACTTGGTGGCTCAATTAGTTTCACTGCGGTTGTTATTGGATCGAGCAACGCTCTGCCCCCCAGCGGCGCCGTCTTGTGGGGTATTTCCGGAACAGCGGGGGCAACCTCCTGTCCCGCCCCAACTGGCCCCACAGTTTCAGGAATCATCTCTTACTATTACTGCACACTCCCAACGCCAAATGTTGGAAGTTATAACGTACAAGCAAATTTTGGTGGGGATTCAAATTATGCTGCCGCCTCGAGCATAGTTTCAGCCAACACAATTTCTAAGCAGTCACCAGTAATAACGGTGTCGGCGTCTGCTAATCCAGTTTTGGATGGAACAACCACTTTAACAACAACGGTCACTGGAGCTACAGGGGCGCCAATTCCAAGTGGTGCTGTGATTTGGTCGATCACTGATCCTCATTCCTCCGTTGTAGCATGCACAAATCCGACAGGGCCGGTAACAGTGGGCTCGGTCTCGACGTATACATGTCGATTTGTGACATCAATAGCAGGTAACTACCAAATATCTTCGACAATCGCTGGTGACTCTAACTACAACTCGACGACGTCATCCACAATTGCCGTTAGCCTCCAGGTGTTAACACCGACCATCTCGGTCGCTTCCTCCCCGGCAAGCCCAACGGTTGGGCAGTCAATAACATTTACGGCAACTGTCACTGGTGTTTCGGGTGCACCAGCACCTACTGGGACTATGAACTGGGCTATTTCTGGACAGGCATCAACTTGCACTTCAACAGCTTCACTCGGTGGTGGTTTAATTACTGCTCAGTACTCCTGCACCGTCTTAACAACAAGGTCAGGAACGTATTCAGCGCTGGCTACCTACAATGGGGACGCTAATTTTTCTGCTTTGACCGCCGCCTCCCCACTCTCAGTAACAGTTGGTCCGGCTACTCCGTCAATTGTCGTTACATCTTCTCCATCAAGTCCTGTTCTCGGGGGATCGATTACCTTTACCGCCACAGTTACTGGGGCAACCGGAGCGTTATCCCCAGCTGGAACGATGTCGTGGAGTATTTCTGGACAATCTTCTTCATGCTTGAGTACAGCTGGTGCGGCTGCTGGGCTTAGTGCAACCCAGACGATATTCACGTGTTCCGTAACTGCGACACGGGCCGGCACTTATACCGCTGTTGCCACCTATGGTGGAGATGCCAATTACACGGCGCTGGCTGCGACGGCGCCCCTTTCCACTACGATTCAAAAGGCAGCTCCCTTGATAACGCTTGCCGGGAGCGGCACTGGTGCTCTTAACGGGAATTTGGTCTTCACCGCGACTGTTACCGGATCTTCTGCTGCGCTCGCACCTACCGGTTCAATCACTTGGACTTTGAGTGGAACTAGTGGTGTGACGGCGTGTACGTCAAACCCGACGTCCACAACTGCTGGGATTGTGACGACCTTCATCTGTAATGTGACCGCAACAAGTTACGGTTCTTACACCGCTACCGCTATTTATTCAGGGGATAACAACTATATAACTGTAACTTCGAATTCCGTCTCCTTGGGAATTTCCCTAGTAACTCCAACGATTAGTATCGCGGTGTCATCTTCTCCAACACTGGGTTCTTTGGCGACTCTTACGGCAATTGTGACAGGCCCAGCAGGTGGTTCTAAGCCTGCCGGAACGATGGGTTGGACCGTGACCAATCAATTGGGGGCGATCATCTCCTGCACCACGATTTCAGCGGCGCTGACTCCACCGGATCCAACAATTGCTACGGCATACTCATGCACCTTTCCTGCTGCAACCGTTGGAACTTATTCTGCTCAGGCTAATTTCCCGGGGGACTCCAATTACGCCTTAGTTAACTCTTCAACTATCAACGTAGTCGTTGGCAAAGCCACCCCAACACTGGCAGTGACCGGTTTCCAGTCCATTGGCACTTCAGGTCAAGTCATTACATTTACTGCAACAATTACAGGTGCAACAGGTGCTGTCGTTCCAGTTGGTGCTCCTTCATGGACACTTACTCCAGTTGGGACTACCTGTGCCACAAACTCTGGCCCCACGACAAGCGGAGTAAGTGCGACTTACACCTGTGTTGTAAGCGCAAACTTCGCGGGTACATATACCGCAGCAATTTCTTATGCGGGAGATGCAAATTATCAATCGGCTGGTCCGAGCGCGACGTATAGCCTCAATCTTTCGAAGTTAACGCCAGCTATTACCGTGACCACGAGCGCCCCGACGGTAGCGTTAGGTTCAACCTTCACCTTTACCGCGACAGTTTCTGGCCCTGCAGCTGGCGTAACTCCATCAGGGACCTTCACGTGGTCAATTGCAGGAGTCTCTGGAATCACTTGTAGCAGTAACACGGGACCAACGGGTGTTTCAAATGTTGCCACATACACCTGCTCCGTTCTGGCTTCTTCAGCAGGTATCTATATTCCACTCTTCACATTCAATGGCGATTCTAATTATTTGGCTACGACGCCATCCTCTGGCTCAACTACTACGGTTACAAATACTGCTCCTGTCGTTGCGGTTAGCGCGAATTCAACTACAGCTTCCTTAGGTTCAACTATCGTCTTCACTGCGACAGCGACTGGCCCAACTGGCGCCACTGCTCCAACGACTGGTGGGGTTTGGAATATTACCGGTGTGACAGGGGTGTCAAGTTGCACGACGACCAGTGGTCCGACTCAAGCATCGAATGTTTCAACTTATACGTGTAGCGTCTTAGCTGGAGTGACCGGAACTTACTCTGCGACATTTACCTTTACTGGTGGTGGCGCCTATAACCCTCTGGGCGCCGTCGCGTCTTCAAATTCGACCGTGGTTAGCCCGGCCACTCCAACCATTTCAATTTCGGCATCAGGTGTTCCAACACTAGGTGGAACTCTTACTTTCACGTCGATCGTAACTGGGGCTATCGGCGCTGCCGCACCTGGTGGCAGCGTTAGCTGGAGTATTTCAGGCACGGCCTTGGTAAATTCTTGTATTTCTACGGTGGGGGCTAGCTCTACCGGCAATGCGACAACCTATACCTGCACCATCCAGACTCCGTCTGTCGGTAGTTATGTCGCACGAGCAAATTATATTGGAGACACAAATTACGTCGGCGTATCGAGTACTCCGCTAAGTTTATCAATCGTTAAGCAATACCCGACTATTTTATTATCTGCCTCGGCTTCCCCAACACTTGGTGGCGTAACAACCCTGACCACGACGGTCAGCGGAGTCGCAAATGCGGTTCTACCTACTGGAGCAGTATCGTGGACTATTACAGATCCCAATGGTGCAGCAGCGACATGTACAAACCCAACCGGCCCAAGTACAAGCTTCGGTGTATCGACTTATCTCTGTGATTTGACCACATCTATCGCTGGAATTTATCACGTTACTTCCACGATCGCCGGCGACAACAATTACCAGAGTGTGACCTCTTCCATAATCAATATAAATATCTCCGTTGCAACTCCGACGATTTATTTTAGTGCCACTCCTCTTACGCCGACTGTTGGCCAACAGATCACGTATGCAGCGCTCATTACTGGAAATGGGAGTTCGACACCCACAGGGACGATCAGTTGGAATGTATCTGGTAAGGCAACAAGTTGTACGTCCACTAGCAATCCGGCGAGTGGAGCTAATACCTTACTTTACAACTGCATTATCTCAACTCCTTCGGCTGGTACCTATACAGTCACAGCAACGTATAGCGGTGATCTCGTTTATTCTGGATTGCCACCAACATCACCACTTTCAATAGTTGTAGCTCCTGCTACTCCTACGATTTCGATTGCAACCTCGCCAGCCAGTCCAGTACTCGGTGGCACGATTACCTACACAGCAACTGTTACTGGAATAACTGGGGCGACTGCTCCTGCTGGATCTATTATCTGGACTGTTACCGGAAGTGCATCAACATGTTCAACTAACACCGGACCAGTAGCTGGGTCTGGATCGAATCAAACGCTTTTCACTTGTGGAATAAATGCGAATTCTGCCGGTGGGTACAGCATTACGGCAACCTATTCGGGTGACTCGAACTACACATCCCTCGCTCCTAGTTCTCCGATAACCGTCAATATTGCTAGAGCTCCACCCGTTGGTGGCGTCACCTTGACGGGAAGCGGTACTGGTTTGCCCGGATCAACCCTTATTTTCACTGCAATTGTCACTGGGGTCACTGGGGTAGCCCCAACCGGAATCGTTACTTGGACTATCGGCGGTACAGGCGGTGCCTCAAGTTGTTCTACGAAATCGGGACCAAATATCACTGGCAACACCTCCTCATATATTTGTAACATCACTGCGAATTCAAATGGAACCTACAGCGCAACTCTCTCTTATCCAGGTGATACAAATTATTTACCTGCCATTTCAAACACAGTAACTTTAGGAGTTTCAAGTTTGACTCCAACCGTGAGTATTAGCGCATCTAGCTCTCCGACTTTGGGAGGAACTACAGTTTTAAATGCGGTAGTCACCGGACAAACAAATTCACCTGCACCAACTGGTGTGATGAGTTGGACTGTAACCAATGCTGCTGGAAATTCAGTTGCTTGCACGAGCGTTACACCTACAGTTTCTCTTACGAATCCTCCCATTCAAACGGCTTACGCGTGTAGTTTCCCGCTTGCTACTGCTGGGACTTACTCGGCTCGAGCAAACTTTCCTGGAGATTCAAATTATCAACTGGCAAGTTCGCCTATCCTTCCCGTCGTTGTGGCGAAGGCTAACCCCATTCTTTCGGTTTCAGCTTCACAATCGAGTAATAGTTCTGGACAGACCATTACGTACACCGCAACAATTACTGGTGCAGCAGGTTCACTTGCACCGACAGGTACACCAATATGGAGCCTCGGAGGGGCAAGCACATCCTGTGCTTTGAACAGTGGTCCTGTGGTCAGTTCTGTCTCGTCGATTTATACTTGCACGGTTTCTGTTCCAAGCTCCGGTGCCTATTCCGCGTCGATATCTTATCCAGGGGATTCTAATTACAATAATGCGGTACTTGGCGCTCCATATGGCGTGGTTGTTTCTCAAGTAACCCCAAGCGTGTCGGTCACAACGAGTTCAGCGACGGCCTTATTGGGCTCCTCCTTTACATTCATTGCAACTATTTCTGGACCTACCTCTGGAGTTGCCCCAACTGGAACAGTTACTTGGTCGATTACGGGAGTATCAGGAATTTCTTGCAGTGGTCCCGGAACTACTACCAGCACCGCAAATGTCACTACTTATACCTGTCCAGTTAATGCAACGATAGCGGGAGTTTATGTTCCGCTTGTAAGCTACAACGGGGATACCAATTATTTAAGTACATCACTAACTTCCGGTTACACAACATTTGTAAGTAAGGTAACTCCTTCCGTTTCAGTTCTCGCTTACTCTTCAACCGCAGCTCTTGGAGCGAGTGTTACCTTCACTGCAACAGTCACTGGACCTTCAGGTGCGGCCGCTCCAACTGGAATCGGTTCTTGGGCGATTACAGGAGTCACTGGAGTGAGTGCCTGCACGAGTACCACGGGGCCAACCCCAGGAACTGGCTCCTCAACTTACCTTTGCACCGTCGTGGCAAACGTGGCGGGTGCATACTCCGCAACATTCACCTTCACTGGCGATAGCACCTACTACCCAGTGGCGGCTGTCTCATCGTCGTCGGCTACGACCGTCTCCAAGGGGACACCTACCGTGACCATATCGTCAATTTCTACCCCAACTTTGGGTGGCGTGTTGACCTTCACAGGAACGGTTACTGGGGCTAGCGGGGGAATTGCCCCTTCGGGAACGACGAGTTTTGCGATCTCCGGAACAGCGACACCTGCAACATCATGCAATACCACCACCGGTCCCTCTTCATCCGGAATTGTTTCGACCTATACCTGCGTCGTCCTCTCTCCGCGGGCAGGGACATATGTCGTTCAAGCAAACTTTAATGGGGATGCCAATTATTCAGGTGCCGCATCGACGCCATTGACGCTTACTCTCACCCAGCAAACTCCAACGATTAGCCTAGTGGCATCCTCCAATCCAACTCTTGGTGGCTCGACAACTTTGACCGCCACCGTTACTGGTGTGGCAAGTGCAGTGCAGCCCGTCGGTCTTGTCTCCTTTGCTATAACAGATGGAAGTAACCAGGTTGTTTCTTGTAGCCCAACAGTGGGTCCAAATTTTGTCTCAACTAACGTGTTTACATATTCCTGTAACTTTGTTACATCGCTCGCAGGGACTTATCACGCAGCGGCCACGATTGGGGCAGATGCAAATTATTTAACAGCTACTACTGCACCAATTTCAATTGTCTTGGGAGTCGTTACGCCTACATTCGTATTTAGTGAATCTCCTTCTAGTCCGACTCTCGGCCAAGTATTGACATTTACTGCAACTATCGTCGGAAGTAATTCATTAGCAGCACCTACCGGGACTATTTCTTGGGGGCTAACTGGTTCAGCAATTAGTTGCGGGACTAATACTGGTCCGACGGTGATTTCTCACAGCACGACTTACACCTGCACGATATCAACTCCGGCCGTTGGCACTTATGGTGCTAACCCAAGTTACTCAGGTGATCTAAATTATTCTTCGGCAACCGCTCCTGCTCCAATTTCTTTAGTCATTACCAAGGCAGCCCCAAGTGTCAATGTAACCAGCTCTCCTGCTACCCCCATTTTGGGTGGAACGATTACATATACCGCCTCGGTGACTGGAGCTGTGGGTGCAATCGCTCCGGGAGGTACGCCATTCATTTGGACGCTGACTGGGCCCGTTTCAACTTGCCTAACCTCGACGGGACCAACTGCTGGAACTGGATCCAATCTCACCAATTACACCTGCACCATTACCGGTTCGACAGCAGGCGTTTATACGGCGGCCTTTACTTACCCCGGTGACACGAACTACACCTCACTTTCAGTTAGCACACCGATAAGCGTCACTCTCGCCCAAGTGGCTCCCGCTATATCTCTGTCGGCTAGCGGTGGAGGAACACTGGGTTCAACTCTTACCTATATGGCAACTGTTTCTGGACTATCCGGCTCTTCGGCCCCCACCGGAACCGTGGTTTGGAGCGTTTCGGGAACTGCTGGAGTAGGCACTTGCACCACCGTTGCTCCAACTATTTCAGGCCTCGTAACTACCTACGGATGCACGATAACTGCATCTAACCCTGGAACTTATATTGTCAGTCTGCATTACAACGGCGATACAAATTATTTGGCGGGCAACTCGAACACTGTCACTCTAGGTATTTCAAGTTTAACGCCGACAGTCACGGTGAATCAACCAGTGTCACCAACTCTAGGAGTTGCCACAACTATCACCGTACTAGTGGTGGGAACCACTGGTTACCCAGTTCCCTCTGGGTCGATTAGTTGGAGCGTTACTGATGCATCTCTGGCTACGGTAACCTGCACAACGGTGGCACCAGCCATCAATACTTCGGGATATTCAATTCCGACAACAGCCTATTCTTGCTCCTTCCCTACTCTGACTGCTGGTACTTATCATGCTACCGCCAGTTTTCAAGGGGATAGCAACTACAACGCAGCTAATTCACCAACGATCAATATCCTCATCGCCAAAGCCACGCCAACATTTAATGTCATCGGTGCGCAATCAACTACTGCTGCCGGTCAGATCATCACCTATACCGCCACAGTTACTGGTGCTAGCGGCTCTTTGGCGCCAACGGGTCTGAGAGCATGGACACTTAATGGTCCAACGGCAGCTAGTAAGAGCTGCACCACTGAGACGGTAACAACAAGTGGCGTCTCCACCATCTATACCTGCGTTGTTCCAGCCGTCACCGTTGGCACCTACACCGCTGCTATTAGCGTTGGCTTTGATAATAACTACATCGCCGCTGGACCAAGTACTTCACAAGCATCACTGAGCGTTTCACAATTTGCTCCTACCGTGAGTGTGAATACCAGCACCTCATCAACTCTGCTGGGTACTGGCTTTAGCTTCACCGCAACGGTGAGTGGTCCTGTTGGAGGAGTAACTCCCACCGGGGCTGGCACCTGGCAGATCGTGGGAGTGAGTGGGATTATCTGCTCTAACCTAAATGCCTCCACACCAACTGGCACCACCAACGTTGTCACCTACACCTGCAACGTGACCGCCAGCGTGGCCGGCACCTATGTTCCAGTCTTTACCTTTAATGTTAATAACGCTGATACTAATTACTTAGCAACCTCCCCTACCTCCGGTTACACCACCACCGTTGCTAAGGCGACCCCAGTTCTTAGCGTCACAGCCGCCGCCCCTAGCGCCGCTCTGGGAGGTGTCATTACCTTTAACGCCACCGTCACCGGCCCTACAGGTGCCACCACTCCATCTGCCACTGGCACCTGGACGATTACTGGAGTAGCTGGCATTACCAGTTGTACTTCTACTGCAGGACCCAGCGGCGTATCTAACGTTGCCAGCTATAGCTGCACCGTGAACGCCACAACTGCTGGCACCTATAACGCTACCTTTAGCTTTGCTGGCGATAGCTCCTATAACGCAGTTGGGGCTACCTCTTCATCATCTGCCACCTTAGTTGCCACCGTTGCGCCAACAGTTGCCATCAGCACTCTCTCCACACCAACTCTCGGCGGCTCACTGCTCTTTAGCGCCACCGTCACCGGAGCTAGCGGAGCTGCGGCCCCCAGTGGAGCGATGAACTTTGTCATCACCGGCACCCCCACACCCACCCCTACCTGCAGTAGCACAACGGGGGCTAGCACAACTGGAGTAGTCACCACCTACACCTGC
>ENA-OFCD01001091-OFCD01001091.1-metagenomes-genome-assembly--contig:-NODE-1091-length-14882-cov-3.753962_pt1 | contig 14882 bp, 15 predicted proteins | sample MGYA00153392_OFCD01 | MGnify analysis MGYA00153392 | reverse complement strand
CGCTCGACTGTGGAAAGCGTCGCTGGTTCGGGTTGGCATAGACCGCGTCCGCAAATGCGTTCACGGACGGATACGCGCCCGCCCGTGCAACTTGCGCCTGCCGCCGCGCGGCCTCGGCGTTGGCGTCGATGCTCTTAATCTCGAGCCGCGATGACTGGGCCTCGATCACGAGATCCCGCAAGGCGCCGGTGAGCGGTTGCAGAGGTGCATCGAGCGCCTCGCCTGGCGTGTACGTTTCATCGTCCTTGCCGTGCATCGCCAAGCGAAGCTGTTTTTCGGTCAAATCGAGATAGTTCTTTGAACGAACGACTTGCAGCTCAGCGCTCGCGACCGCGGTGTCTGCACGGAGCACGTCCGCTTTCGACACGTTCCCGACGGTGAACTGGTTCTTCACGTCCGTGGAGTGTGTCTTTTGATCCTCCAACGCCTCGCTCGCGACGACGAGCGCACCGCGCGCGCTCAACCATTGGTAATAAATGACGCGACCATCGGCGGCGGACTTGGCGCGCGCCGTCGCGACGTCGTACCGCGCTGCAGTCTGCGAACTCGTGGCCGCCGTGTAGTTCTGATTGATACGGAGAAAGTAGTCACTGATCGGAACGGTGAGCGTGGCCTGCAACAGCCAGTTGTCGACTACGAGCGGGAACGCGAATCCAAGCGGAGTGCTGAACTGATTCGCCGGATTCAACGGCTTCGGGTTCTTTGGATCAGTCGGCGGATCGAAAGTACCCACGAAGTTGACGTTCGGATTGCCGAGGCTCGGCGGCGTGAAATCGCTCAAACGGGTGTACCTCGCGAGCCCAGACAGTCGCGGCAGGAACGAAGCCCACGCTTGGTCAACGCGCGCGGCCGCTGCGTGCAGGGCCTCCTCGTTTGCCTTCGCCGTATAGCTGGTCTGCGCTGCGCGCTTGCCGACTTGCTCGGCGGTGAGTCCGGATTCGCTGACGCTCAGTAGCGCCTTGCTCTCGTCTTGAGCTTGCGGCGGAGAAACGGGTATCGGCGGGGCGGATACCTCTTGCGCAGAGGCGGTCGCGGCAGTCCCCAGGAGAGCGAGCACGGAGAGGGGCAGGAGGCGGTTTCGCATGGATGACTCCGATGAACGAGGCAAGGACATGGTGTCGAAAACCGCCCTCGAAAGGCCGTCTTCGCAATGCCCGTCATAGTGCATTGGGCGGCGATTCGGACCCGTAAACGCTAGGGGCCGCACGTGGGCGATCGCGCGGCGAGTCGCGATGGGGTTGCGCGTCCACGATCGACCCACTATGTTGCGCCGCCTCTACGGCTTGCCGGTGTCGCAGTGGTACCGGACTCGTCGAGAGCCAAGGAAAGTCATGAAGGAAGCCGTTCACCCCAACTACCCCGCAGCCCGCGTCTCTTGTGCGTGTGGCTCCAGCTTCGTCACCCGCTCCACCCGCGGGGACTTCCAAGTCGACGTCTGCGCCAAGTGCCACCCGTTTTATACCGGTACCGTCAAGCTCCTCGACACCGCCGGCCGCGTCGATCGCTTCAACAAGCGCTACGCCGCAAGCGCCAAAGGCAAGGCCGAGGCCGCCAAGGCAGCTGAGGCAGCAAAAGACGCTCCGAAAGACGCTCCGAAGCCGGAGTGACAGGCGCAGACCGTCAGGTCTCGTTATAGTAGTCGAATGACTCAGCCCGTTCGCCCGTACATCGGCGGCCAAGCCGTGATTGAGGGCGTGATGATGCGCGCTCCAACATCCATCGCGGTCGCCCTACGCCGTCGCGATGGAACCATCACCGTCCGCGAGCGCGCGATGACGGACACCCGCAAGGCGTGGCAAAAGCTCCCGCTCCTGCGCGGCGTCGCCTCGCTCGTCGAGTCGCTTCGTATCGGCAACGAGGCGTTGAAGTTCTCGTCCGACAAACTCCAAGAGGACTGGCAAGACGACGCAGGCGCCGGCGGGGCAGCCGCTGGGGGACCGTTCGCGAGCGTCGGCCTCACGCTCTGGATGTTGACGACACAAGACGACCCGCCCGCCTCCTCTGCGCCCGCCGAGAAGGGCAAGGGAGGGATGATCCTCATGATCGTCATCATGGTGGGTGTGATGTTCGCGCTGCCGCAAGCGCTGGCGAGCGGCGTGCTGCGCCTGGCTAACTTGGACCTGCCCGTACAGTCCGCCGGCAACCAAGCAGTCACGGGCTTCTTCAAGCTCTCGATCGTGCTCGGCTACATGCTCGCCATCCGCAGGATCGGGCTGATCCGTAGGGTATTTCAGTATCACGGCGCCGAGCACAAGACGATCAGCACGTACGAAGCCGAGGAGCCGCTCGACGTAGAGCACGCCCGCAAGAAGACGACGCAACACCCCCGATGCGGCACGACGTTCTTGGTCATGGTCGTCATCGTCTCGGTGCTCATGTTCACGTTGTTGGGCGCGCTCCTTCCGCAGATTCATACGGGAAACAAGCTCACTGACACGCTCGTATTTTTGGCGATCAAACTGCCTTTCATCCCGATCCTCGCGGGCTTCACGTTCGAGCTGCAGCGCTTGTTCGCGAAGTACTGCCTCACGGGCCCGCTCAGCGTTCTTTTGATTCCGGGCTTCCTCGTACAGCGCATCACCACCGTGGAGCCAGACGACTCGCAGCTCGAGGTCGCTCTCGCCTCCTTGCGCGCGACGCTCTTCCGAGAGGACGGCAAGGGAGAAGACGGCCCGAGCGACGTGGACTTCGAGAACTACGACGCGCTCGCCGCGGCAGAAAGACTGCGCCCGGCGGCCTGATCGTCAATGCTTCCCCTCGACAGACTCGAACAACTACGACGCAGGTACGGTGAGCTCGACGACCTCATGTGCCGGCCGGACGTGCTCGGCGATCGAGCGCGCTTGTCCAAGCTCAACAAAGAGCGCGTCGACATCGAGCCCATCGTCCAGCAGTTCGGACGCTATCAAGACGTCTTGCGCAAGCTCGAAGAGGATCACGCCGCGCTCGCCGATCCGGAGCTCAGAGAGCTCGCCGAGATGGAAATACCCGAATTGAACCAGGAGCGAAGCTCGTTAGAGTCCTCGATTCAATTGCTGTTGTTGCCGAGCGATCCCAACGACAAGAAGAACACCATCCTCGAGATTCGGTCCGGTGAGGGCGGCGAAGAAGCGGCATTGTTCGCCGCGGATCTATTTCGTATGTATGGCCGCTACGCCGAGACCGTGGGCTGGGGCGTGGAGGTCCTCTCGTCCAGCGAGAGCACGACCGGCGGCTACAAAGAGGTCATCGCGCTCGTCACGGGCAGAGATGTCTACTCGCAGCTGCGTTTCGAGGGTGGAGTTCACCGTGTGCAGCGCGTGCCGGCGACCGAGACACAAGGCCGAATTCACACCTCCACGGCGACGGTCGCGGTGTTGCCCGAGGCCGAGGAGTTCGACGTCGTACTGGACGAGAAGGACCTCGAGTACAGCATCGCCGCGAGCGGCGGTCCGGGCGGGCAGGGGGTCAACACGACCAACAGCGCCGTGCAGATCCTCCACAAGCCGAGCGGCATGATCGTCAAATGCCAAGACGAGCGCTCTCAATTGAAGAACAAGGCGAAGGCTTTGAAGGTTCTCAAATCGCGCTTGTTGGACATCGAGCGCGAGAAGCGTGAGGCCGCGGAGGCCAAAGAGCGCAAGAGCATGGTGTCCACCGGCGAGCGCAGCCAGAAGATCCGGACGTACAACTACCCGCAGAACCGCGTCACCGATCACCGCATCAGGCTGACGCTCAACAAGCTCGACCGCGTCGTCGGCGGAGACCTCGCCGATCTCATCAACTCGCTCCGCTCGCACCGCCAGGCGGAGCTGCTTCACGCCGTCGGCGCGGGAGAGGCTCCCAGGGTCCTTGGGGGCGAAGATGACAGCTAAGGCGCCGCGCGTTCGAGCAGAATACGCTCAAGCTCTCACGGTCGCGATGGCGCTCGTGCCAGGGCTCTACTCGCGCAACAAGCTGTTCGGCCTGTTTCGCGATCCGAGCGTGGTTCAGGCGCGATCACGATCGAGGTTGATTCGCAGCGCGTTCCGCCAGCTGTCCACGCTGAGTACCGAAGAGGTGGTCATCGTCCGGGGCGCGTCGTGTGTCGTGACGTACGAGGTGCCCAGCCTTCACCTCTCGCGGCGCATGGTGCTCTCGGGGCTCGAGCTCGCGTGTCTCCTACTTTTGTTGTCGCGCGCGCACGTCCCGAGCTTCTCGTGCACTCAGGAGGAGCGCGCCTCTTTGGACGCGGCGCTCGCGACACTGCCGAGCGACGCTCGTGTGAACATGCCGTCCCAAGCGTAGGCGATAGCCACGGACTTCTGCCGCTTGACGTGAGAAGCGAGCCCGCAGGGCGTACGCAATCACGAACGTCAGCTCAGCGAGCTGACCGCGGCCTGCTGGGTCTCGGCGACGACGGCGCTCTCTGCGGTGGCGTCGTACGCCGCGAGGTCGAACTTGCGCGTTCGCTTGCGGAACTCGAATGTGAAACCCGGCCAAAGCGTGGTGTTTCGACCGCTCGCCGAGATGTACCAGCTCTTGCAGCCCGTGGCCCAAATGGTCTTGGCGAGGCGCGTCTGCATCTCTTCGTTGAACGCGCGCTGCGCCTCTCGCTTGATCTCGACCGTAGCGATCCGCTCGTTCTTCATCGTACGGAGCGCGTCGATCACGTAGGCGATCTGCGACTCGATCATGTAGACCATCGAGTTGTGACCCAAGCCGGTGTTGGGTCCGAACACGACGAACAGGTTGGGGAAGCCGGAGATCGTCGTGCCGAGGTAGGCCTCGGGCGTATGCCTCCAAACCTCGGAGAGCTCGGCGCCACGGCGGCCGCGCACCTCGAACGGGGCCTCGAAATCGGCGACGTAAAAGCCGGTCGCGCAGACGATCGCGTCCACCTCGTACTTCTTGCCGTCGTTCGTGATGATGCCGTCCGCGACGATGGACGCGATGCCGTCCGTCACGAGTTCCGCGTTCGGTCGCTGCAGCGCCGGATAGTAGTCATTGGAGATCAAGACGCGCTTGCAGCCCATGGGATACTTGGGAGTCAGCTTGTCCCGTAATGCGATATCGCGTACTTGGGATTCGAGGTGCTTTCGGCCCTGAAATTCGCCCAGTTTGCCGACCGTCTGGTTGCCGAGGAACGCTAGGGCGAACGCCTCGTGGCGCGCGTACAGGGCACCGCGTACGACCTTCTGCGTCGCAGGGAACGCGTCGTAGACGGACTGTGCGCGCTCGCCGATGGCGTGGTCGTTGCGCGCGATGACCCACGGCGCGGTCCGCTGAAATACGCTGAGTTTTTTCACCTTCGGCGCGATGGCCGGGACGATCTGGATCGCGCTCGCGCCCGTGCCGATGACCGCGACGCTCTTGCCTTCCAGCGCGTAGTCGTCGTCCCAGCGCGCGCTGTGAAACGTCTTGCCCTTGAAGCTCGCAGCCCCCGGAATGTCAGGCAGTGAGGGGCGCGTGATGCCGCCGCACGCGGAGACGATCGCGCGCGCATGGTAACGTGAGCCGTCCGACGCGACGACCTCCCACGTCGCCGTGCGCTCGTCCCACGTCGCCTTCACCGCGGCGGTGTTGAAGCGAATGAGCGGACGGATGCCGTACTTGTCCGCGCAGTGATTGAGGTACGCGAGGATCTCGCCCTGTGTGGCGAACGTGCGCGTCCACTTGGGGTTCAGCTCGAACGAGAACGAGTAGAGATGGGACTCGATGTCGCACGCCGCGCCCGGGTAGTGATTGTCGCGCCAGGTGCCGCCGACGCTGTCGGACCTCTCGAGGACGAGGAAGTCGAAACCGGCTTGCTTCAGCCTGATCGCAGAGCCCAAGCCAGAGAAGCCGGTGCCGATGACGATCGCGGAGAGGACTTGGGAGCGCGTGGTCATGGAGGAAGAATGACGCGCTATTGAATATTAGTCAATAGCGGACGCGTGCAGATTCGTCGTGGCCGCGATCCGTTTGCGCGCGTGAGGCGCAACAAACGCCCGAAAGATCTTCGCTCAAGCTTGGCACGAACACTGCGGTAAAGAGACTTCATGTCCCCACACACAGTCGTCTGGATCGATCGTCATGTCGCGCGCGTGTTCCAATTCAGTGACGACGAGCTTCACTCGGAGATCATCAAGGCCCACCCGCACGGCCCCACGCATCGAGGCGTCGTCTCACACGAGGCAGACCATGCGTTCCTCAAGGAGGTCGTGGACGTTCTCGAGGACTCCGCGAAGATTCTGATTGTCGGACCCGCAGCGGCGAAGCTCGACCTCGTTCGTTGGCTCCACGAGCACGCGCCGAAAGTGGGCGCGAAGGTCGTCGGGATAGAGACCATCGGTCACCCAACGGACCCGCAGATCGTCGCGTACGCACGCCAATACTTCAAGGCCTCCGACCGAATGCGCTGACGGATGGATCCGCTGACGGAGCTGCGCGTCGAGTCGCTCGGGCCCTCGAGGTTTGCCTCGCCGCTCGGCGCTCGCAGGCAAGAGGGGAGCTGGTCGTTCACCCGCGAGGACGAGCGCGTACTCATCAGCGCGGAAGGCCCGGTCGATCTCGCTCGCACGTTCGAGAAGGCGGGCCCGCGCGAGAGCGTCTTCTTCGACGCGTCGCGTTCGCGTGCGGCGATCGTCACGTGCGGAGGGCTCTGCCCTGGCATCAACAACGCGGTGCGCGCGCTCGTGTTGCAGCTGCACCACGTCTACGGCGTGCCTGACGTCTCTGGGATCCGCGACGGCTTCGGCGGGCTGGTACCGAGCCCTTTGCATGCACCGGTGCCACTGGGGACCGAGGCCGTACGCGTCATGCATCGCCTCGGCGGCAGCGTGCTCGGCAGCAGTCGCCATCGCGTGGTCCCCGAAGAGGCCGTCGATGTGTTGGTGCGCGACGAGATCGACATGCTCTTCTTGATCGGCGGAGAGGGAACGCTCCGCGGCGCAAGTGCGGTGCAGGCGGAGGTCGCGCGGCGCAAGCTTTCCATCGCCGTCGTGTGCGTTCCCAAGACGATCGACAACGACATCCCGATGCTCGACAAGACGTTCGGCTTCGACACCGCCGTCGATCTCGCGCGTGTCGCGATTGACGCCGCGCATACCGAAGCGACCGGCGCACCGAACGGCGTCGGCATCGTCAAGCTCATGGGGCGCGACTCCGGCTTCATCGCGGCTGCGGCGACGCTTGCGAGCGGAGAGGCCAATGTCTGCCTACTCCCAGAGTTTCCATGGGACGAGCGCAGGCTGTTTGCGGCCATCCTTGCGCGCGTCGGCTCGCGCGGTCATGCGGTCGTCGTCGTCGCCGAAGGGTGCGGCGCCTTGCTCGTCACGGGCAAGTCCGAGCACGACGCCTTTGGCAACCCGCGCTACGCGAGCGCAGCCCTCGACATCGGCCAGCACCTCCGCGACAATCTCGTCGGATACTTCAAGGAACGAAGCCTGGCGGCGAACGTCAAGTACATCGATCCGAGCTACACGATCCGCAGCGCCCCCGCGAACGGCTCGGACAGCATCTACTCGAGCGAGCTCGCCCGGCACGCCGTGCACGCCGCGATGGCCGGCAAGACCAACGTCGTTGTCGGACGCAGGAACGGGATCTTCGTGCACGTCCCGATAAGCGCAGTCGTCACGCACAAGCGTCGCGTGGACCACGAGCTCTGGCGCCTCGTGTGCGAGGTAACGGGCCAGCCGCCGCTCGCCTAGTGAGAAATTTTCACAGGAAGGCGTGAAGACGGGAAATTTTTGGGGTCGGACCCACCCCAAAGAGAAGCTCTCTCTTTTCCGTCTTTCCATCTTTCCTGTGAACTCAGATCTTCTCGAGCTGGCTGGGGTGCTTCGGCTTGGCGCCGATCGAGGCGCGGATGATGTCGAGCGCCGAGAGCATGCCGACCGCATGACCCTTGTCGTCGACGACGACGAGGTGGTGAATGTTGGCGTCCACCATCTCGCGCGCGGCGTCGTCGATGGTGGCGGTATCCTGGATGGTCTTCACGGGCGTCGAGATCTTCGGGGCGTCATGAGACTCGATCAAATCTCGCATCGACACGACGCCCACCGGGCGGTGCGACTCGTCGAGCACGGGGATGGTGGCGACGCCGAGCTCCAGCATCGGCTGCAGCGCGACGCGCGGACGCGAGCCCTCCGCCACATAGACGAGACGAGCACTCATGTATTCGCGCACAGCGGGCATGACGGAGAGAGTACGCGTTCGGCTTGGTCGCTGTATAGTTCGATAGTCGTAGAAGGATAGAAGTATGAACGCCAAACTAGATCGCCACGCAGAACAGCTCGGCGCGCTCGGTCACCCGGCGCGCCTGGGCATCCTGCGCCACGTGGTTCAGGCCGGCGAAGAGGGCGCCGCGGCGGGCGAGATCCAGAGCCACCTGGACATTCCCCCCTCCACGCTCAGCCACCACCTCGAGCGCCTCACGTCCACGGGCCTCCTTCATTCGCGTCGCTCCGGGACGTTCATCTATTACGCGGCGGACTTCGTCGCCCTCCGCGCGCTCACGACCTACCTCTGGGAAGACTGCTGCAAGCGCGGAAAGGGTTGCTGTTGAGCGCGCCCGCGAAGGTCGATCTTGCGCGCCGCGCCGTCGCCGAGACTTTCGGCACCGGGCTCTTGGTCGCCACGGTGATCGGCTCCGGCATCATGGGCGAGAGGCTCGCTGGCGGAAACGTCGCCGTCGCGCTGCTCGCGAACACGCTCGCCACGGGTGCCGGGCTCGTGGCGCTGATCCTCACGTTCGGACCGATCTCGGGCGCGCACTTCAATCCTGCGGTGACGCTCGCGGACGCGATCCAAGGCGGCCTGCGTTGGCGCGACGTTCCCGTCTACGTGATCGCCCAGCTGATCGGCGCCTTCATCGGGGTCGCGGCTGCGAACGTGATGTTCGGCTTGCCGGTGTTCTTCGTCTCTCATCATGCGCGCGCGGGTGTCGCTCAGCTCCTCAGCGAGGTCATTGCGACGTTCGGGCTGCTCGCGGTCATTCGCGGCTGCGCTCGTCGAGGTGCGACGGTACCGTTCGCGGTCGGCGCGTACATCACTGCGGCGTACTGGTTCACGTCGTCCACGTCGTTCGCGAACCCTGCGGTCACGCTCGCACGCTCGCTGAGCGACACCTTCGCGGGGATTCGGCCCGCCGATGTTCCGGCGTTCGTGGTCGCACAGCTCGTCGGCGCTGCTGCCGCCACGTGGGCGTTCAAGTGGCTGGTACCGTCGAATCACGAGGAGGAGAGCCGTCGATGAAGACTCATACTCTGCGCGTGCGTCCACAACGCGGGCCGCTCGCAGGTGGCCGCGTCGCTGTTCAACGAGCTGGCAGACCCGACCAAGGCTCACGCATTCTCTGCGGTCATTGCCGCTATGCGCGAACGAGGGATCGACCTCGCCACGATCATGCCGCGACGACTCACGAACGATCTCGCATCAAGAGCGACGATGCCGATCACGATGGACATGAAGTGCACGGAGTCGAGCGCGACCACCGGCCCCTCGAAGACCCGAAGAGCAAACCCGTCGACGCGTCCAGAAGATCTGCGATGAGGTCGAGGCCCGTGTACACCAACCGCTTGGGACGAACGACCGCGCTCGCGCGGCGCCCCGGGAGAGGTCAAGTAGAAGGACGGACCGTCCCGGCCTCGTCTGTTTTCCGGCGGTTCACACGTCGTTCGTATGAGGAAGCTTGACGTGACCGTGTGCTGACGGCTAATCAGCGAGCGTTTTCCGACTTAGCTCAGTTGGTAGAGCAGGCGACTGTTAATCGCCGGGTCGCAGGTTCGAGTCCTGCAGTCGGAGCCACTTCTGCAAATGCGCATGGGCGCGTGACCCATTGGTAAACTCACCTCTTGGCGTTTTCCGCGGGAAAGCGTGATCTCGCGCCCGCGGTGAGAACCGAAAGCGGACCGCGGAGCCGCCTTCGGGGTGTGCCCGGGGGCGTTCTCTCGCCTCTTTGGGGCATGGAGAATGGAGAAGCTGACCCACTGGTTTACTGCTGCTAACCGGTGGGTCGCCCGGCTGACCCACCGGTTAGCAGACCTGCCCAGCCGATTCGAATCGCTGTAGAAGGATCCGCGAGGAGCGCGGGCGATCATGGCTGCGAAGAGGAAGCGCGTAGGGATCGAGTGGGTGGGGGGCCTCGTCTCGATGCCGGCATACGTGACCGGCGAAGGCGAACCGTACCGACCCGAGGTGCTCCTCTGGATGAGCGGGGATGGCCTCGTCCTCGGGACGACGACGGCGAAGCCCGGCGAGGTGGTCAGCGTGGCGGCCGAGCACCTGCGAAGCACGATCGAGCGACCGATGATTGGCCGTCCCCACGCGCCCGCGCGCGTGCGGGTCGCTTCGCCCGACCTCGCCGAGGTGCTTCGTGCGGCGCACCCGGCGTTCGAGATCGTGTGCGCGCCGACACCGGAGATCGACGCGGTGTTCGCGTCGATGCGCGAGCGGATGGACGCAGACGCCGATACCGAGCAGACCTACCTTTCGGACGACATCGGCGCGAACGCCGTCGCGTCGTTCTTTCGGGCCGCAGCGGACCTCTTTCGCGCAAAGCCGTGGGAGATCGTTCCGAGTGATCAGGACGTCTTCTCCGTCACGATCGAGAAGCTCGACCTGCGTGACGCGGCGCTGTCCGTGATCGGCCAGATGGGCCAGAGCTTGGGGCTCATTCTCTTCTCGGGCATCGACGACTTCGAGGCGTATCTCGACGCGGCCGAGGCGATGGAGCGCGGCGAAGAGCCACGAATGCCGCCTCACTTCGCGCTCAACTTCGATCGCGGCGCGGAGCTGTCGACCACCCTCCGCAAGGAAATCGCCGATCACCACTGGGAGGTCGCCGCGTCGAACGCCTATCCGTGGCTCGTCGCCGTCGACGAGGATCTGGTCGCGCGCCCGCCGACCGCCGAGGAGCTCTCGATCGCCGAGGCGATCGCGTTGGCGTTGCCGAAAGTGCTCCTCGAGAAGGAGGTGCTTTCGGCCGCGTGGGATGGTGGCGTGCCGCTCGCACGCGCGCTCGTCGTGAACACCTACGCCGGCCAGATCGAGATCACGCTTCGTGCGCCGTACGCGGAGGCGCCGCTACGGTTTCGTGCGCCGTTCGATGTCATGGCCGACCTCTTCGATCTCGCGAAAGACGGCGACGAGATCGACCACGAGCGGCGACAGGAGCTCGAGGACGAGCTCGTTCGGAAGTTTGTCGCCTCGTCCGAAGCGAAGGCGCTGACCGATGTGCAGTCGTGCCACTTCGTGATGGACTTCGCCGCCGACTACTTCGGGGCAACGATCGCGACGCTCGGCCCGAGAGAGCTGCGGGAGATCATCTTCGACATCATCCCGCGCAAGGTGAGCATCGACGCCTCCAAGGCTCGGTGGATCATCGAGGAGAACCGCGCGTTCTACGGGTTCCTCAAGCGCGAGTACGCGCTCGAGCAGGCCGATGCTTGTCTGCGCGTCCTCGGAGTCGATGCCGTGAAGAAGCTCGAGGCGGCGCTCGAAGACTCGAGCAACTTCGGGATGGCGAAGTCGCTGTTCGCGGCGGGGCGAGAGGCCGGCTTCGACATGGAGTCGAAGGAGGGCATCGAGGCGTGGATGCGCGCGGTGCAGTCGAAGCCGCTGCCCGCGTCCGTCGGGTTCCCCCCGTTTGGCGCAGCGGCGCGCCCCATCGATCCCGCCGCCACGCGCGCGAAGAAGAACCAACGAAACGCTGCTCGCAACGCGCGCAAGAGGAACCGATGAACAAGTCGAAGAAGGCCTGGCATACCCTCCTCCCTGGCGGGCTGTCTCCCGCCGCGTTCTCGCTCGACGAACTTCGCGCAGCGAAGGGCGCGCACGCGTTCCTGACGGAAGACATCCCGGGGCCCAAAGACATCGCCGAGACGATCCGCGCGTTCCGCTACCTCATGTTCTTCGGCATCGCCTGCATCGCCGAGGACAAGTACCCGCCGCTCACCCGCTGCTGGAGGGAGCTCGAGTCCTTCTTCATGGGCGATGCGGCCTTCGACGACGGCGTCTTCGTCCAGAGCTGGGCACTCTTGGACTTCCCCTTCGGTCCCAAGGGCGAGACGGCGCTCGACTACTTCGAGCAGTTCCTGAGCGGCACCGAGGGCGCTGAGCGCTGGCAGCCGTTCATCGCTGCGGCGCGCACGAGCCGTCTCGGGCTGTACCAGGACGTGAAGCGGACGAAGACCACCGGTACGTTCCGCGAGCTCTTCACAGGACGCGATCTCTCGGTGTTCCGATCCGTCGAGGACTATGGCCCCGGAGAGATCTTCCTGACGCGCCTGATGAGGGCCGGCGAGCACATGTTCATGTTCGGCAACCCGAAGTGCTTCCCGCGCGATCGCAGACGTCAGATCGAAGAAATGGTCCGCGACAAGATGTGCTTCTTCGAGCCCGCCCCGATACCGGCCGCGTACGAGACGTTCATGAAGCTCGCGGGGCCCTACTGGATGTCGTGCGTCACGTCGGACCAGGACGCTCCGATCCTCGACCCGGATCACTACCGAACGTACCTCGCGTCCAAGTCGTGAGCGCGGCGCGGTCTCAGGTAGCGTCGATCGCGGCGCTCGCCCGGTTCCAACCCTCGATCCAGTTCGTGACGCCTTCCTCGTCGACGACGAGCGCGACGGCGCTGCGCGCTCCGTCCCAGCGGATCTCGCGGCACAGCGACACGAGCACGCGGCGCCGGTTGCGGAGCATGAGCGCTTCCCACGCGCGCGAGACCTCGACGAACGTCGCGCGAACGTGCTCGGGCATGCCCGGCGGCGGGGTCACGAAGAGCTTCGGCATGTACCCCTCGATCACGCGCGCGGCGACCTGCGAGCTCGGGCACGGCGAGGGGCCGCGGCAACGGTAGTAGCGCGTGCCCGTCTCGGGCTGGTGTGGCGCGTTCCACTGCGGTCTTCTGACCTTCCCCGTGGAGGACGTCGTCATCCGGCGTCCGCACCCCACGCAGACCAAGAGGCCGCGCAGAAGAAACGGGTCCACCGCACCCTCGACCTCCGTCCGCGGCGTCGGCGGTCGTGTGCGGCGCCCTTCGATCGTCGCGGCCACGCGGTCGAAGACCTCGCGGGAGACGATCGCGGCGTGGACCCCCTGCGTACCGTCGGCGAGGAGACCGACGTACGTCGGATTGCGAAGAATTTGGAGGACAGCCTTCGCTCCCCAGCGACCTATCTTTCCGTTCTTGTCGACGGTGCCCACCTCGTTCGCGCGCGCGGCGATCGCGGCCGGGAGCGCGCCCTCCGCCGCATCCGCGAACATCCGGCGCACGGTCTCGGCCTCTTCCGAAGCGACGATGAGCTGCCTCGTCGCGGGATCGGCGACATAGCCGAGCGGTAGCTGACCAGCGACGCGAAGCCCACGTGCGCGGCGAGCGGCACGCGCGTCTCGAAGGCGCTCGGCGATCATGTCGCGCTCGAACTCCGCGAAGATCGCGAGCGTGTTGAGGCGCAGCTGCGTGATCGCGTCGTTGGTGCCGTGGAGCTCGCCCTGGACGACACTGATCGCGACGCCATGGGCGCGGAACGCGTGTTGGATCCGCGCCCAATCGAGGACCCTGCGCGTGAGACGATCGAGGCGATGCACGACGACGCGATCGATTCGCCTGTCGGCGATGGCGTCGACGAGGCGATCGAGCGCGGGTCGGTCGGTGGTCGCCCCGCTCTCGCCTTCGTCGTCGAAGTGGTCGAGCACCGGCGTCCAGCGGAGGTGCGTGTTCGAAGCGATGAGGCCGAGGCAGGCGGCGCGCTGCAGGGCACATGAGGCGAGCGTCGCGTCGCGCCCTGGACGGGCGACGGACTGGCGCGTGTAGATCGCGCAGCGGACGAGGGACGACCCGGGCATGCGGGCGTCGAGGGTAGCGCAAGGATGTACATCGGCATGGGGTCCCTCCGGCAAAGCCGCGGGCGGCCCCAAAGGGGACAACGCGGCGGTCGGCATGAACGGCCCACGTGCGAGGAAGCGGAAGTCCTTTCTGCCCGCCCCGGTTGGTGGCCAAGAGCGTGAAAAGGAGCTAGGTTTCATGCATGGAACGCGGTGTTGTCGTGCGCGGACGCCTTCACGGGAGGCACATCGATCTGGACGAGGCCGTCGACGCGCTCGACGGCGAGGTGGAGGTGACGGTGCGCCCGTTCGCCGGAGCCCATCCGACCGTCGCCGACATGCTTGCGTTGGTCGCTACGTTCCCGGCAGGAACGCGCACGAAGGAAGACATCGATCGCCAAGTCGCCGAGGAGCACGCGAGTTGGGACCGTGAGTGAGGCGTATCTCGATGCTTGCTCGCTCATCTACCTGACCGAGGGCGCTGCTGGCTGGCGGTCCGTAGTGGAGGCACGCTTGAGGACGCTCCCCGCGACCGCCGGCCTCATGACGTCGCGCATCTCTAGGCTCGAGTGCAGGTCGAAGCCGACGCGCGACCGAGACGCGGCTTTGCTTGCGCGGTACGACGCGGCGTTCGCGCGCACGCGCATCGTCGACGCCACGGCTCCGATCATCGAGCGAGCGACCGAGCTGCGCGCGCGGTACGGCTTTCGGTCCCCCGACGCGATCCACCTCGCGACGGCGATCGACGAGGGCGCGGACGTCTTCATCACCGGCGACGCGGCGCTCGCGCGGTGCACCGAGATCGCCGTCGACGTTCTTACCCCGACGCCGTAGGCGGCCGCGTCGCGTTGAACCGTTGCAGATTCTGCAGCGGTTGCCCCCGGACGTTCCGTGATGTGGCGCCGGGCGGCGCCCGCCAAGCGACCCATTGGTTAACACAGCCCCTCAACGTGATTTCGGTCATTTGCGCGAGGCGCTGCTAACCGATGGGTCGCCCGTAAGGCAGACTGAAATTGAGCCACTTCTGCAAATGCGCATGGGCGCGTGACCCGTTGGTAAACGCACCTCGGGCTTTTTTTCGGGAGAATGCGGGATCTCGCGAGGCGCGGTGA
>ENA-OFCD01001090-OFCD01001090.1-metagenomes-genome-assembly--contig:-NODE-1090-length-14882-cov-4.339988_pt1 | contig 14882 bp, 15 predicted proteins | sample MGYA00153392_OFCD01 | MGnify analysis MGYA00153392 | reverse complement strand
CGGTCGGGGTGTCCCAGGTGCGGGCCGAGTGCACCCGTCGTCGGCTCCATCCGCAAATACTCGCGCTGCAGCGTAGGCACAGAAAGGACCCGGTCACGCTTCAGCAGAAGATGGCCGAGCTGTACCGGGCCGAGAATACGTCCCAGTTCGCCGGCATCCTTCCGGCGCTTGCCCAAGCTCCGGTGCTGTCTGTGGTCTACACCCTGTTCGTAAGAAACACCATCGACGGGCACGCGAATGCGTTGCTCGCACAGCAGCTTTTCGCCGCCCCGCTCGGCGGGTCATTCCTGCACCTTCTTGCCGGCGGGGGCGTGGGTATCCTTGTTTATCTGGCGTTGTTCTGCGAGTTGGCTGCTGTCGCCTGGATCTCACGGCGAATTGCGCTCCGCCTCCAGCTTGTCGATACGCAAGCCCCGGCCTCCGCGGCCACACTCGCCCGAGCACTCAGTTGGCTGCCATTCGCGACGATCGTGTTCGCCGGGTTCGTGCCGCTGGCCGCAGCCCTGTACCTGGCAGCATCCGCAACCTGGACTCTCGGAGAGCGGATGCTGCTGCGCCGCTGGTACTGGCGCGGCCCCGAAAGAGCGGCGCACGTGGCGCCGATCCCCACCCGGTGACCGGGAATGCCAGAGTGCTGAACCTCAGCCGATTTTGCGCAGCAGTACAGTGAGCTGCGAGATCTCGTCAGCATCGAGGACTCCGTCGAGCCAGGCCTCCGAACGATTCGCGGCGAGTCCGGATGCCTCGAGCTCCAGAGCTCTGCCGTGGGAGCTCAGTCGGAAGTTACCGGCTTCGGTGCGCGCGATCCAGTCGAGCTTCTCCATCGGTTTGACGCGACGGAGTGTCTGCGACTGCGATTGGGAGAGCGCTGTGGCCAGGTCGGCGCGCGACAGTCCCTCCGCGCCAGCATCCCGGAGCAGCCCAAGCAGTGACAGGTCATTGAGCCACAATCCGACGCGCGACAGGGCTTTGTCGAGGGCCGCCGTTGCCTCGGCATTCACTCGAGTGAGCAGAATCAACGCCTCGAGGGCGGGGGATGGGGAGGTCACTGTCCGAGCGTACTTTGACCGGCCAACAGTCCCCTGCGGATCGCGCACGGGTTGCAGCGGCAGCACCATCCACCGGGGAGAAGTGGTCGATTACAGCACAGCGGCGGCAGAATGGAACGATGACCACCACCGCTCCCTATGGAACCTGGCTCTCGCCGATCTCGGCTCGCGACATCGCCGAGAGTGGGCATCCGGTGCAGGGAGGCTGCTGGGTTGGCGACGACGTGTGGTGGCTGGAGGGCCGCCCGGGGGAGGGTGGACGGTATGCCGTGCGCAACGCGCAGGGCGATGTGCTGCCCGCACCGTGGAATGCCCGCAGCCGCGTGCATGAATACGGGGGAGGAGCGTGGGCGGTCACGGCCGACCGCGCGCTCGTCTTCGTAGAGTTCAGCGACCAGCGGCTCTATCGGCCGGATGACGGCGGCTCGACACCCGTGTCACTCACGCCGGCCAGCCGTGGCTTTCGATTCGGCGACATCAGCATCCGTGGGTCTCAAGTCATTGCGGTGCGTGAGGCTCACACGGAGGGCGCGGTCACGCGCGACATCGTGGTGGTGCAGCTCGATGGCACCGGTGCGGATGACGAGGACGGCATCCGCTCGCTTGCCTCTGGATCGCATTTTCTCGCTTCTCGCCCGACGGCGGCCGTCTCGCCTGGATCGGGTGGGAGTATCCCCAGATGCCGTGGGACGGCACCGAACTGCGGGTGACCGACCTGGAGAGCGGAGCGGTGACAACCCTCGCGGGATCAGTCTCGGAGAGCGTGCTGCAGCCGGAGTGGGTCGATGACGCCACCCTCACGATGATCAGCGATCGCAGCGGCTGGTGGAACCTTTATTCCGTCACCCTGCAGGGCAAAGGTGGGGTGCTTCACCCCGAGGATGCCGAGTTCGGCGGTCCGCTCTGGCAACTCGGCGCGCGCACCTACGGGGCACTCGATGAGGCGCGTATCCTCGCGGTGCGTACCGTCGGAGACGACAGCCTGGTAATTCTCGATCTAGCCGTCGGAACTTTCGCGACCATCGACCTGCCACTGACCAGCATCCGGCTCGGCCCGCAGAGTGGATGCCGGGTACTGCTCACCGGTGGCACTTCGTCACTGGCCGGGGGGCTTCGCATGCTTGACCTCTCCGATGGGTCACTCACCGATGTGCGCCTCGATGTCGACGCCATACCTGATCTCGCGTATGTGCCGCTCGCCGAAGCGCTCACCTAACACGGAGCACGTGACGTCCACACTTTCGTCTACCCGCCCCGAAACGACGAGTTCACGGCACCCGAGGGCGAGTCGCCACCGCCCGAGGCATCCGCGGTGTATCAGGAGAGGTCACCGCTCACCCACGTCAGCAGCCTGACAACTCCCGTGCTACTGCTGCAGGGTCTCGACGACGAAATCGTGCCGCCCGCCCAGGCCGAGCTGTTTCGCGATGCGCTCGCGGCGAAGCGGCTACCCCATGCCTACCTGGCCTACGAGGGTGAGTCGCACGGATTCCGTCGTGCGGAAACGATCATCGATGCCATCGAGAGCGAGTTCTCGTTTTACGGCCAGGTGCTGGGCTTCGAGCCACCCGGCGTGCCGAGGCTCACCCTGTCGTAAAGGATTCGATCAGGTGCCGCTCAGCCCCGGCTCACCGATATGGCGTGAGTGTGCGGCAGGTCGCCGAAGGCCACGTTCTGGATGATGTCGAGGGTCACAGCGTCGGTCGTAAAGGCGAGCGTGTAGGTGCGAGAGAATGGTGTGCCTATATTGTGTGCTCGGATCACCAGGCTGTTCGGGGAGACCCAGGCTCCGCTCGCCCACACGCGGGCATCGGCGGATTCCACCCACTCTCCGTGCCCGAAGGCGAGCGGCGTGCCTCTGCCCTCACTGCCCTGTCGGGCAATCGTGAGCGCCCCCGTTTCCAGAGTCACCGAACTGAATTTCGGGTCATCGAACGAAAAGCGGATGCCGGCAACCCGGTCTGCCGTCGGTGAGATGGCCGCCCCCGCGATTGTCGGCAGAGTGAGAGCCGCCAGAGCGTCCCCAAGGGAGCTGGCCAGCGGGACCTCGGCCGGTGGCAACGGCGCGTCCCCGAACGCGGGAAGCAGGTGCTCCCACACGAGGTCGAGTGCGAGCTGCGCGACCGGAAGAGCAGAGGTGAGCACGACAACGGCATCCTGCTCCGGCAGCACGATGCAGAATTGCCCGAACGCCCCATCGGCGCGGTAGCCGGAAAGTCGATTTCGCCAGAACTGGAAGCCGTAGCCCTGCCGGCCATCGAGATCGTGATCGGTGCCCGAGGTGTCGACCTGTGCCGCAGTCGCCTCGTCTATCCACCCCGCGGGAACCAGTTGTCGGCCATTCCACTCGCCGCGCTGCAGCAGGAGTTGGCCGAAGGTCGCGAGATCTTCGGTGGTGATGCTGAGCCCCCAGCCACCGGCATCGATGCCGCGCGGACAGCTTTGCCAGGAGGCGCTCGTCATTCCGAGGGGCTCGAAGAGCCGCGGGGTGAGGTAGTCGAGCAGCCGCTCGCCGGTGAGCCGCTGGACGATCGCAGACAGCAGGTAGCTCGCGCCACTGTTGTAGACGTAGTGGGTGCCCGGCGTGAACACGAGTGGCTGGGCGAGGATGGCCCGAGCCCAGTTCTCCCCGTGCGACTCGTCGGCAAGAGACACCGTGTCGGTGGCGTGCCCGGTGGTCATGGTGAGCAGGTGGCGCACGGCCAGACTGGCGAGATTCGGGGTGATCTCGGTGGGGAGGTCGTCGGGCAGCAGGTCGACGATGCGGTCGTCGAGTGCGAGACGTCCCTCGGTGATCGCCAGTCCGACAGCCATCGAGGTGAAGCTCTTACTCACCGAGAACATCAGATGGGGATGCTCCGCCGCGTAGGGCTTCCACCAGCCCTCGGCGATCACCCGACCGTGCCGCACGACCATCATGCTGTGCAGGCTGTCGAGCTGGGCATCCGCCTCGCGCAGGAAGTCGAGGATGGCGGAGGACGTGATGCCCTCGGCCTCGGGCGTACTGCGGGGAAGAAACGTCATGGCACCATTCTCGCGCCGGATCCGCCGGCTCAGCGTCAGCCGACCGGCGAGGCCGCGGGTCTCAGGCGAATACGGCGGGAATTGTTGGGGCCGTTGTCATCCATCTCCACCTGTCCGTTGCGCGACTTGACGAACTCGGTGAAGGTCTTGTAGCCGAGCGCTGACTCGTTGAATGCCGGGTCCATTCGGCGCATCTGGTTTTTGACCTCCGAGCTCGGCATCCACTCGCTGTCACTCTTGGCAATGCCGAGTCGAAGGGCCCGCATCATCAGGTTCGTGGCCGCTTTGGGAGAAAGCTTGATGGGCGCGTCATCGTCGGGTAGCTGGGTCTTCGATTCAGCCGAGGTGGCAGGCGGGCGCTCGGCTTTCGGAGGAGAATCAGATGCGCTTTTCGCGATCTCAGGTGCTCGATCCGTCGCCACCGGCACCTCCTCGTCCACTCCGGAGTTCGCGAGCCCGGGGAGGTCGTCGTAGTCCTGAAACTCGTCACAGGCGGCGACGAGCGATCGACTGGTGGCGCCGGCGACCCCGATTCCCACGACATAGCGCCCGAGCCGCTTGCAGCGCTGGGCGAGCGCGATGTAATCGGAATCCCCGGCGACGATCACGACGTGGGTGAGGTCGTCCAGACGAAACAGGTCTTCCACTACGTCTACGGCGAGTCGGATATCGGCGCCGTTCTTCATGGCCTGCGTGGTCGGGAAGAGTTGGGTGAGGTCCACCGCACGATCGATGAGCTGCTTCTGGTAGCTCGCATTCGCCTTGGCCGACCAGTCTGCGTAGGCGCGGCTGATCACGATGGACCCGAACGAAGAGGCGTAGTCGAGCACCGCGCCGAAGTCGACGGTCGCATCGCGCAGTCGAATGCCGACAACTCCCGCCGACTCTGGCCCGAAATTGCGGGCACCGTCGATGCTGAATTTGCGGGCACCGTGAAGCTGGTTGTACCGCGAGACGACGATGTTATCGAAGTCGATGTAGACGGCTACACGGGTGTCGCTTGGTTCAGGCATTCGGTGCCTCTCGGCTCGGTAGTGGCCAGTCTCGTAGCCCATATGTTAGAGGCCGATTTGCGCCGAGGCCAGACCGTTGGCTCACTTTCCTCTGATCTACTGGGAGTGAGGAAGGGCATGGAATGACGGATGCACGAGCGAGTGCGCGCGCAATGACGCCCGATCCTCGTCGCTGGCGCGCTCTTGGGGTGCTGCTTCTCGGCCAGTTCGCCGCGCTACTCGATGTGAGCGTCACGAACGTGGCCCTTCCGTCGATTGGTCGCTCGACCGGTTCGAGCCCATCCGAACTGCAGTGGATCGTCACCGGTTATGTGCTTGCCTTCGGCCTGATGCCGATCATCGGCGGTCGGCTCGGGGACATCGGTGGCCGGCGTCGCATCTTCATCATCGGCCTCGTCGGGTTCGTCGCAGCGAGTGCGGCCGTTGGACTCTCGCCCGATCCGGTTTTCATCATCGTGGCCAGGGTGGTGCAGGGCCTTTTTGGGGGAGTGCTCGGACCTCAGGTTTCTGGCTACATCCAGAATGCATTTCCCCGCGAGGAACGCGGGCGGGCCTTCGGGCGCCTCGGGCTCGCACTCGCCGTAGCGACGGCACTCGGTCCTGTTGTCGGTGGGCTACTCATTGCCCTCGGTGGACCGGAGTTCGGCTGGCGGCTCGTATTCTTCATCAATCTGCCGATCGGAATCACCGCCATCGTGCTGGCACTGGCCTGGGTGCGGGAGGCACGAGCTCCCAAGGGAGCGCAGCGCCAGAAGCTGGACGTTCCCGGCGCGATCCTGCTCGGAATTGCCATCCTCTGTGTGCTCTTCCCGATCGTGGAGTTCAACACCCTCCGCTCGGGATGGATTTTCCTGTTGCTCCTGCCCGGTGCGGCCTTCGCTGCCCTGTTCCTGCGGAGAGAGGCGAGACTCACCGCCGCCGAAGAGTCCCCGCTGCTCGACCTCCGGCTTTTCCGCCAGCCGTCATTCACGATCGGGGTCACCTTCATCCTGCTCTATTTCTGCGGTTCCACCGGGCTCCCTCTCGTGCTCACGCTCTACTTGCAGCAAGGGATTGGGTTCGAGCCACTCCAGGCAGCCCTCGCCGTGACCTCCCTCGCCGTGGGCTCTGCGGTGTCTGCGCCGATCGCCGGCCGACTGGTGCCTCGCATCGGCCGGCCGCTGGTTGTCGTGGGGGTCACCCTGTTCATCATCGGGGCAGCCTGGATCGCGATAGTCGTGGTGGCCGCGCCCACACTCACCGACCCGAGCGCGATCATCCTGCGTCTGGCCCTCCCGCTCTTCCTCATCGGGGTCGGTGGAGGTGCTGTGATCACGCCAAACCAAACACTGTCGCTGGCGGATGTCGACAGGCGAATCGGCGGATCGGCCGGCGGCGTGCTGCAGACCTCCCAGCGCGTCGGAGCCGCTATCGGGCAGGCGTCAATCGGGGCTGTGTTCTTCGCGCTCGTCGCTGGCAGTGCAGCTTCGACCGGGCCGGGCTCCCCAGCGCAGCATCCGCAGGACTTCTCGATGGCGTTCGTCGCCGGAGTCGTTGCGGCCACCGTGTTCTCACTTCTGGCACTTGGCTTTGGACTGGTGGATCTGCGGGCCACGCGCCGACGGCGATTCGCCGCAGAGCGCCGAGGCTGACCGCAGGGAATCGCCGGAGGCCAGTGCCGACCGGGCTCACCCTTGGCAGGCTCGTCATCGTCATTGCCATCAAGCCACAGTGCCGGGATGAGCGTACGGTGAGCGCTATACGTCGCAAGCAGGGAGTCTCATGGACCAGCACTGGATCGCCACCGACTTCGGTGGACTCGACGTTTTTGAATTCGTTCCCGTGGAGGTTCCTGCCCCGGGCAGGGGCGAAGTGACGATCTCGGTGCGAGCCGCGGGCATGAATCCCGCCGATTTCAAGCACATCGCGCGCGGATCGGATCGGGCACTCCTGCCGATCCCCGTCGGTTACGAGGTTGCCGGTGTCCTCAGCGCGATCGGTGCGGATACGACGATCGCGTCGGGTGGCGGTGTGATCGGTGATGAGGTGATCGCCTTCCTCGTGCAGGGCGGGTACTCGACGGCGATGACGGTCGACGCGAAAAACGTGTTCGCGAAGCCGGCCTCGCTTGGGTTCCCCGAGGCGGCAAACCTGCTGCTCGCGGCCACCACCGCCTCCGAGATGCTGCACGTAACCGCAGTAACCGCCGGCGAGACCGTGCTGGTGCACGGTGCGTCTGGAGCGGTGGGGGTGAGTGTCATCCAACAAGCGAGACTTTTGGGAGTTCGCGTCATCGGCACAGCGAGCCAGAGCAGCTTCCCGGTGCTCGAGCGTTTCGGCGCCCAGCCGGTCGTCTACGGGAACGGACTCCAGCAGCGCGTGAGCGACCTTGCGCCCGAGGGCATCGCCGCCTGTCTCGACACGGTGGGAACCGATGAAGCGGTGGATGTCTCGCTCGCGCTGGTCGCGGATCGCAGCAGGATTGTCACGATAGCCGCAATGCAGCGGGCGGAGGGGGCGGGCATCCGACTGATCATGGGGGCCTTGCCCGCGAGTGCGGCGTATCGCCGCACCGTGCGCGCCGAGCTCATCGCGCTCGCGGGAGACGGCGGGCTGGTAGTTCCGATTGCCCGGACGTTTCCGCTCGCTGAAGCGATCGAAGCCCTCACGCTGCTCGAGGCCGGGCATCCGGGCGGCAAGATAGCGCTCATTCCGTAGCGGAGCAGCGGTGCAACTGACAAGCGCCGCGCGGTGCGGAGCCCAGGACCTGCGCAATCCCGAACGGCCGCGGCTCCGAATTATCCGTCACCATCAGGAAATGAGGAATCGAATGCCCGGACGCAGCGTGAGCGCCATTACGGAACTGATTGCCACCGCGTCGCTCGATCGCACCTGGCAAGTCGCAACGATGCACACACCGGTGGGCCTCTACCCGAGGGCCGGATTACTCCCCGCTGTTGTGGAGGTGCGCAATCAGACTGGCGACTGGGACGGTGTCGGACAGACCAGGCAGCTCATGCTCTCCGATGGTGGCAGCGTGATCGAGCACACGACCAACGTCGATCGCCTCGAATTCTTCGCCTACAACCTCACCGACTTCCAGAAGGTCTTCGGCATCATGGTGGAGAGCGCACGGGCAGAGTGGACCTTCACCCAGGCGCCGAATGGCACCCTCATCCGCTGGCGGTACACCTTCCACTCAAAGCCGGGCTACGGCCTGCCGCTCGCCGCGATCATCAAGTTCCTCTGGGGCCCTTATATGAAACGCGTGCTCCCCGGGATCGTCCGGGAGATCGAGCGCTCGCGTTGATTGCCCGCCTGTGCGCCGGGCAGCGCGCCGGCGGGATGGCACTGTGGTTCGACGTCTAACCTGAGCGAGTGAGAGTAGTCCATCCGCTCGACCGCGAAATACTGCGCCTAGCGGTTCCGACACTCGCCGCTCTCGTCGCTGAGCCGCTCTTCCTGCTCGTGGACACCGCACTCGTCGGTCATCTCGGCAGCGTACCGCTCGCCGGACTCGGTATCGCAAGCGTGGTGTTGCAGACGGCGGTCGGATTGCTCGTCTTTCTCGCCTATGCCACCACCCCTGCTGTTGCGCGCCTGCTCGGAGCCGGAAATCGGACTGCTGCCGTGCGAGCCGGAGTGGATGGCGCGTGGCTCGCGCTCGCCGTGGGAGCCGTGTTGCTCGTGCTCGGGCTGCTCTTCGCGCCCGTTGTCGTGGCCGCCTTCGGGTCGGCCCCGGTTATTTCGGCTGCCGCCGTGAGTTACCTCACGGTCTCCTCCTGTGGCCTGCCCGCGATGCTTTTCGTGCTGGCCGCGACGGGTTTACTCCGCGGGTTGCAGGACACCCGAACCCCCCTGAAGATTGTGACCGCGGGGTTCGCGGCCAATGCCGGACTCAACGCCCTTTTCATCTACGGGCTCGGCTGGGGGATCGCCGGATCGGCGCTTGGCACGGTCGTCGCCCAGTGGGGGATGGCCGCCCTCTTTGCCGTGTCGGTGATACGCGCGGCCCGAGCGACCGGGGCGCGGCTGCGGCCGGGGTTCGCCGGGGTGACCCTTGCCGCGACATCCGGGGGTTGGTTGCTCCTGCGAACCGCGTCCTTGCGACTGGCGATGGTCGCGACGGTGTTCGCCGCGAGTCTGCTCGGTGTCACCGGCCTCGCCGCTCTGCAGGTGGCGCTCGCCGTGTTCTCTCTTCTCGCCTTTGTGCTCGATTCGCTCGCTATTTCCGGGCAGGCGATGATTGGGCACGGCCTCGGAGCAGCCCGGCCCGATCGGGTGCTGCTCATAACGCGCCGGTTGGTGCGGTTCGGAGTCCTCACGGGCCTGCTCGCCGCGGCCGTCATGGCAGCCCTCTCGCCCGTGCTCGGTCGGCTCTTCACCAGCGACGAGCCGGTGAACCGGGCGTTAGTGGCCGTGTTTCTGGTGATGGCGGTTGGCATGCCACTCGCGGGCTTCGTATTCGTCCTCGACGGTGTGCTGATCGGAGCCGGAGACGGGCGCTACCTCGCGCTGAGCGGCATCCTCAATGTGGCCGTCTACCTCCCGCTGCTGTGGTGGGGCGGCCAGCAGCACAGCGTTCTTGCCGTATGGACGGCCTTCGGTCTCGGCTACATCGGCGTGAGAGCACTCACGCTCGGGCTCCGTGTGCGAGGCACCCGCTGGCTCGGGACAGCCGCCACCTAGCCCAACTGGTGCCCCTTCACTGCGCCGGTGACGCAATATCGAGTGATCGCGAGTCTGGGCAGCATTCACGATGGGAGAGGATCGCATCACAGCGTTGATGTGTGCAGCACGTCACCCTGCGACCTCGTCACCGGGTCGACTTCCGCCACCGATGGTGCCGTGATCCGAGTTTCCTCAGCACCGTCAAGAGCATTTCCTGCCCGGGCGAGCTGTATCAGCGAGACAAGTTGTCGAAATTCAGGGGAGCGACGTAATTTACCCCGACGATTTAGATGAGCAACAGCCTCGCTTATTTGATTCCGGAGCGGGCAAGACCCTCAACAAAATATTTTTGGAATGCGATGAACAGGATGACAACGGGCAGTGTCATGAGCAGGCTGATTGCCATGATCCGTCCATAGTTCGAGGTGTATTGCCCCTGCAGGTCGCCAACGATCCCGATGGGGAGGGTGAAGAGCGCCGGGTCTCCGGAGAGGGCCACGAGAGGCCATCCGAACGCATTCCACTCTCCCATGAAGGTGAGAAGGGTGAGCACGGCAAGGAGTGGTTTACAGAGCGGTAGAACCACCGAGACAAAGGTGCGGAGGTGGCCCGCGCCATCAACCCGGGCGGCTTCGAGCAATTCATCGGGGATTGCGATGAAAAATTGCCTGGCCAGGAATACGCCGAAAATTACTGCGCTCTCGGGGAGGATCACCGACCAGATATTTCCGTAAAGTCCAAGCGCGATGGCGAGTTTGAACTGGGGAACCATGATGGCTTGAGCGGGAATCATCATCGTTGAAAGCAACACGAGAAACAGCGGGTTCTTGCCCCGGAACTTTAGTTTGGCGAACGCGTAGCCGGCGAGCAGATTGCAGATGACGGTGATGATCGTTGTCAGGGTCGCTATCGCGAGCGAATTTTGGAACCACTTCCAGACCGGGAAGCGAACTATCGGATCGATGAAGTTACTGAGTGTGAAATGTTCTGGCCAGAGGTGCAGCCCGGGTGCATAGAGGTCGGCGCGGGTAGAAAAGGCTGTCGTTATCATCCAGTAGAGCGGGAAGAACATGACGAGGCTGATGATTATCGCCGCAGCCAAGCGCAGCCCGAGGAACTTGCCGTGTGATTTGCGGCGCGGCCCGGTCGCCAGCGTGACCTCCATCGACTTGGTCGCCTCTATTGAAGACACTTCGAAAGCGCTAGTGAGAGACATTCGCTTCCTTCCTTCGCTTACTGATTGGGGGAAAAATGAGGGTGCGTGGGGTCAGTCGGTTTGATCGCGGCTGCTGCTGAAGCGCCACTGGATCGCCGTGATCGCGAGGGTGATGAGATAAATCGCGACACCGACTGCGGCGCCGTACCCGAGCAGCTGGGGACCGTGTTCATCGAAGCTCGTCCGATAGGCGTACGAGACAACCGTTGTCGTCGAGAATCCGGGGCCACCGCGGGTCATTGCCCACACGGTGTCAAAGACCTGGAACGAATAGATCATGTTCATAATCAGCAAGAAGAAGGTCGATGGTCCCAGGAGCGGAAAGGTGACCAGCCTGAATCGTTGCCACCCGGTGGCACCGTCGACGGTGGCCGCCTCCTGGACCGACGGATCGACCCCCTGGAGGCCGGCAAGATAAATGAGCATGTCGAACCCGACTCGTTGCCACAGGGTGACGAGGATGATGGAGGCCATCGCCCAAAACCCATCGGATTGCCACGCGGTTGGTGCGATCCCCACAGAGCCGAGAATCCTATTGATGAAGCCGTTGCTCTGGTCGAACATCCAGGCGCCGAGTACCCCTGTCGCAACCCCGGAGACGACGAGGGGAAGGAAGATGATGGACCGAAACAGTGTGCGACCGGGCAGCACCCCATTGAGCAGCACAGCGATTCCAAGACCGAGGATCATTCCGACCGGAACCGTGAAAAGCGTGAATATGCCGGTGTTGGTCATCGACTGCCAGAAGACCGGGTCCGTCACGAGCTTGACATAGTTGCCAAACCCAACCCACGACCATCCGCCGAGCGAATCCAGGTTTTGAAAACTGATCACAAAGGCGAAAATCAGGGGTAGCAGCGTGAATACAGCGATCATCACGATGTTGGGCAGCAGAAACATTCCTGCCGCCGACGAGTTAGCTCGTCGCAGCACTCCGCGTGAGCCCGCGAGTGGCACCGAGGCGGATCGTGCGGAAATACGTGTGGTCACGGGGGAAGCACGATCCGCTTCGGTTTTAGTCATTGCGGATGGCCTAGGACGCAAGCGCCGAAGTGATACCGCCTGCGATTGCAGAGATCGTGGCTGAGCTGCTTTGACCGTGGAATGCCAGTTCGAGTTGGTCCTGAAGCACGGTGTTGATCGTCGCGAACGACGCGACCGTCGATTCTTTGACGACCGTCGTGCTGATTGTCGCGGCCTGCTCGGTGAATACTTTCACCGCGTCTGGCCGGTTCACGTAGTCCAGTTTGGAGTTGGCGAGGGATTTGAGCGTTGGTAGCTCGATTGCCTGCTCACAGAAGTATTTCATCGAGTCCTCTGACACGAGAAACTTGAGGAACGCCGCAGCAAGCTCGGGGTTCTTGGTGTCCTTCCGGGCAACGATGGCATTCCCGCCCAGGTCGGAGGCTGCGCTCTTGTCCCGGGGCATGAAGGTTGTACCCCATTCCCCGCCCTTGTATCCGTCTTTCGGATCGGCGAGTTCCGGAATCAGGAAGTCACCGATGAAGGTCATCGGTACGGTTTGGTTGAGGAAGAAGTTGTCCGAGTAAACCGTGGTTTTGACGGTGTTATTGGCAGGGACCCATTTTTTATCAAAGAAGCTCTTCGTGAAGTCCATTGCTTTTGTCGCTGCTGCACTCGGGATCGCAGCCTTTTTGAGATCAGCCGTGAGTAGGGATCCGCCGGCTTGGTACAGGAACGATGACCAGCGATACGCGCCCGCTGCCGTCCAGTCGTAGGCGAAGGGGTATTTCGAGTCAGGCAAGGTTTTGCGAAGCTTTGTGGCGACCTTCGAAAACTCATCCCACGACCAAGCATCGGACAGTTTGTCGGGAACGGAGGTGATGCCCGCAGTTGCAAACGCGGCCTTATTGAACACGATAGCCGTGGTGTCCGTCTGGTGCGGAACCCCGTAAGCGATGCCCTTGTATTTCACCGCCTCCCAAAGGGCAGGAAGGAAGGCTGCACTCTCAGAGGCGCTGAAATACGGGGAGACGTCAAGCAAAACACCCTTCGCGCTGTACTTGCCAATCGTCGTGTAATCGACCCGAAAAATATCTGGCGCTGTACCTGAGGTGATTCCGCGGTCGATTCCCTGGAAGAATCCGTCATACGGAAGGATTTTCAACGTAATCGTCGAACCGGGGTTGGCTGCTTCAAACTTTTTCTTTGCATAGGCGAAGCCCGCCGTTTCCCCATCGCTGCCACCCCAAAAAGCAAAAGTGAGGGTGCCCTTCACCGCCCCGATTTTGGATTTCGACCCTGCCACGCCCCCGGAACTGGCAGCGGGGGAAGCGCTCGGCGCGCAGGCCGCGAGAGCGAGCAGGCTGGCTGCTCCGATCGAGCCGGCAAGAAGACCCCTGCGGGTCAGGTTCAGGTTGTCCATATGAATCTCCTCGGATAGGCGCGGTGGAAATTGGCGCAGGGGGTGGGGACGAAACGTTATGACGATAGGTCACTAGAGGTCAATAGCACTCGCCAAAGTGGACAGTACCTGTCATTTCTGATAAAATCGCGACTTTTTCGTCATCGGCGCCTCTCCGCCTGAAGCGAATTTTTTTCGATTGCCTTCGTCGATTCGTCGCTGAAGTGTGAGAATTCTCGGACTGCAAGAGAGCTCATCGAATGCCGACAGAATGAATGCTTCGATACCGGCTCATTACACAGTGCAGGAGCGGAGAATGTCGACATGAGCGACCCCTCCCGAACTCCTGCGACGTTGCCCTTGGCTCTGGCATCTACGCTGCGGTCAGAATTTTGCCTTCGCGCGGAAACGGTCGAGCTCGTCTCAGGGGGGTTCGACCCCGCCGCCACCCTGTGGCGAATCGTTGACGAGGGCGGTCGAGGTTGGGCTGTGAAAGCAACCCAACGCGACTGTCGCTACGGGCTCGCTCTCGCATCCGCCGTGTCCCGCGACGGCTTTACCGGTGTCGTCGCACCTCGACTGACACGAGCTCAAATGCCCTGGAGCGAAACGGGGAAGTCCTTTGTCTCGGTAAGCCGATGGATTGACGGTGATGATGCGATGGCAACAGGCCTCAGACCCGACCAGTGGGGTGACCTGGGAATGATTCTCAGAGTTGTGCACGAACACCGCCCACCTCGATCCATCACCCCGGTTCGAAGCGGGATTAAGCGAACTGGCCAAAACGGCCGAAGTCGATTCAGGAAGCTCGACCAGTACTTCACTTCGCTCCGATTTCAAGGAAATACGGAGGATGATCCTGAGGCCGAAAGCCTCACAGACCTCTGGCGCGGACATCGTTCTCGTTTGACACGGCTCGACCGAATGGCGCGAGAGCTCAAAGCGTTGCGGACTCCCGCTCCTCGCGTTCCCTGCCACGGTGACCCGCACCTCGGCAATGTGCTGCTCGATGAGCACGGGCATCCCTGGCTAATCGACCTCGACGAGGCGACAACTGCCCACCGAGAGGTCGACATGGTTTTGATTGAGCTCGGCGTGCTTCCGCGTCGACCAATCCGCCCTGCTGATCGTGACGCTTTTTGGAGCGGCTACGGAGCGTTCGACCTCGACGAGACACGCCTCGCCCGGTTCGGATGCATTCGCGCGTTGGAAGATGTAACCAGCGTGTTCCGCTCGCTCATCACGAGTTCAGACGTCGCGGACATGGATAGCCTGCGTGCCACCCTCCACGACCTCCTCGGCCCGAAGGGCCTGATCGCGCTCGTCGAAGAGCGCTTCGGCGACTACTAATACTCCTCCGGCGAGAAACCACTCGACGAGCAGGGTGCCGAAGCCCCTGCGGGGTAGATCCGGGTATGCAGGCCACACCCACAGTGCGATGAATCGGGACGCTCTTGGGTATTCGTGGATCAAATCACGGTTCACTGCTCCACGAATTCAGGCCGGAGTGCGAGCCAAGCAGCGAACAGCGAACAGCTGACCCGCGACAGCCGGTCAGCGATGGT
>ENA-OFCD01001089-OFCD01001089.1-metagenomes-genome-assembly--contig:-NODE-1089-length-14892-cov-4.253757_pt1 | contig 14892 bp, 12 predicted proteins | sample MGYA00153392_OFCD01 | MGnify analysis MGYA00153392 | reverse complement strand
TGAGGACGGGGAACGCCTTCGCGCGCCACGGCTCGATGGTGACCGTGTCGCCGTCCTTGAAGTGGCGCATGTGGAGCTGGCAGGTGGCGGTGCCCTTCTGCGGTCCGTGCGCGACGCCATTGATCATCATTCCGCACGAACCGCAGATGCCCTCGCGGCAGTCGTGATCGAATGCGATGGGCAGGTCTCCCGCCTCGATGAGCCCTTCGTTGACGACGTCGAGCATCTCGAGGAACGACATGTCCGGATTCACGTCGCGCGCCGTATATTGAACGAAGCCGCCCGCAACGCTGGGGCCGGCCTGCCGCCACACACGAAGAGTGAGGTTCACTTGTAGCTCCGTTGCGCCAGGTGGACGTTCTCGAACTCGAGCGGTTCCTTGTGCAGGATCGGCGTCTGGCCGTCGCCGGTGTACTCCCACGCACCGACGTAGCAGAAGTTCGCGTCGTCGCGCTGCGCCTCGCCGTCGGCCGTTTGGTGCTCTTCGCGGAAGTGACCGCCGCACGACTCTTCGCGGACGAGCGCATCGCGAACGAGGAGCTCGCCGAGCTCGATGAAGTCGGCGACGCGGCCGGCCTTCTCGAGCGCCTGATTGAGCTCGGCGTCGCTGCCGGGCACGTTCACGTTCTTCCAGAACTCTTCGCGGAGCGCCGGGATCTGATGGAGGGCCCGCTCGAGACCGGCCTTGTTTCGTGCCATGCCGCAGTCGTCCCACATGATCGACCCGAGCTCGCGGTGAAGCGAATCGACCGTGCGCTTGCCCTTGATGGAGAGGAGCTTCTTCGTTCGACCTTCGAGAGCCTTCTCGGCTTCGCGAAACGCCGGATGGGTCGTGTCGACCTTGGGTAGCTTCGCCTGCGCGAGGTAGTCGCCAATCGTGTACGGCAGAATGAAATATCCGTCAGCGAGGCCCTGCATCAGCGCGCTCGCGCCGAGGCGGTTCGCGCCCTGGTCGGCGAAGTTCGCCTCGCCAATCACATGAAGCCCCGGGATAGTGCTCATCAGGTTGTAGTCCACCCAGAGGCCGCCCATCGTGTAGTGCACGGCCGGGTAGACGCGCATCGGTACCTTGTAAGGGTCCTCGTCGGTGATGCGCTCGTACATCTCGAAGAGGTTGCCATACCGTTCGCGCACGGTCTCGACGCCGAGTCGCTTGATGGCGTCGGCGAAGTCGAGATACACGCCGAGCCCGCCCGGACCCACGCCGCGCCCGCCGTCGCAGGCCTCTTTCGCGGCGCGCGATGCGATGTCGCGGGGCGAGAGGTTGCCGAAACTCGGGTACTTTCGCTCGAGGTAGTAATCGCGCTCGGCGGCAGGGATATCGCCCGGCTTGCGCTGGTCACCCTTGGCCTTGGGCACCCAGACGCGCCCGTCATTTCGGAGCGACTCGCTCATGAGCGTGAGCTTCGACTGGTAGTCGCCGCTCTTCGGGATGCAGGTCGGGTGAATCTGCGTGTAGCAGGGGTTTGCAAGGGCCGCGCCGCGCTTGTGCGCGCGCCAGATGGCCGTCGCGTTCGAGCCCTTGGCGTTCGTCGACAGGTAGAAGACGTTGCCGTAGCCGCCCGTGCCGAGAACGACCGCGTCGCCCACGCGCGACTCGACCTTCCCGGTGACGAGGTTGCGTGTGACGATCCCACGAGCCACCCCGTCGACGAGGACGAGGTCGAGCATCTCGGTGCGCGGGAACATCGTCACGCTGCCGAGACCGATGTGACGCTCGAGGGCTTGGTAGGCACCGAGGAGCAGCTGCTGCCCCGTCTGGCCGCGGGCGTAGAACGTGCGCGACACCTGCGCGCCGCCGAACGATCGGTTGGCGAGGAGCCCGCCGTACTCGCGGGCGAACGGCACGCCCTGCGCGACGCACTGGTCGATGATGTTCACGCTCACCTGCGCGAGGCGATACACGTTCGCTTCGCGGGAGCGGAAGTCGCCACCTTTGACCGTGTCGTAGAAGAGGCGCCAAACGCTGTCGCCATCGTTCGGGTAGTTCTTCGCGGCGTTGATGCCGCCCTGCGCCGCGATGCTGTGCGCACGGCGCGGCGAGTCCTGAAAGCAGTAGCACTCGACCTGGTAGCCGAGGTCGGCGAGCGTCGCGGCGGCCGAGGCGCCTGCGAGGCCCGAGCCCACGACGAGGATCTTGTATTTTCGCTTGTTGGCGGGGCTCACCAGCTTCATCTCGAAGCGGTGCTTGTCCCAGGAGTTTTGAATGGGCCCCGAGGGCACGCGTGCGCGAAGTTCCATGGGATACCTGGGGCCTTACCTGACGAGTCCAGCGAGGACGGCCAACGGGATAGACGTGAACCCGAGCCACACGACGAAGGCGACGCCCGTCGCGATGGTGCGCTTCATCGGCGTCGTGCTCGGCGAGCGAAGGCTCAGCGTGCGAAAGGCCGCCCACGCCCCGTGGTAGAGATGCATGCCGAGCGCCACCATCGCGACGAGGTAAATCGCGACGACCCAGGGCACCGTGAAGCTGCCCACGACGTTGCGGTACACGTCGGTCTCGCTGAACGGCGCGGGTTGGATGACGCCCGCGGTGAAGTGCAGCAGGTGGAACACGATGAAGAGCAGGAGCAGGACGCCGCCGTAGCGAATCGTTCGCGAGGCCCACGTTGCCGCCTGCGGCTCTTTCCGGCCGTAGCCGATGGGGCGCGCGGCGTTCGCGGCGACGGTGAGGCCGTACGCCGACCCGATATGGAGCAGCACGGCGGTGAGCAGGACCAGCCGCACAGCCCAGAGCACCTCGTTGCTGCTCTTGAGGAAGTGCGAGTAGCCGTTGAGGGCGCTGGGGCCCGCGAAGACCAGGAGATTCCCGGCGACGTGGCCGATGACGAAGGCGACGAGGATCAGGCCCGTGACGGCCATGACCACTTTCTTGCCGACGTTCGACTGGAGGAGGTTTCGAGCGTTGAGCATGCGGCGCGCCTCGCGGAAAAGATCCAGAAGGCAGCGGCCCTTCTTGTACTCCTTGCCGCGATTGTCCAGACCCCATTGCGGCAACCGTCCCGCCTGCGAAAGTTCTGCGCGACTACCACCGCCCCGAGGCCGCTGGACGTGTCGGACATCGGACAGGAGGGCCCGCATGCGGCACCGGCGGTGCTTGCCGACTCCCCACTCACAAGACGACAAGCCCGCACGTCGTGGCGCATACCGTCCGTGGGCCGAGTTGTTGCGCAGAGCGTTCGGCTTCGACGTATTGCAATGTCCCAAGTGAGCGTGCCAAAGGCACGTTCACTGGAGAAGGTTCTGTCCAAGTGATCGCAAGAGCCAGCTTGGAGGTGCAAAGGTCGCATGCGTCTGCTCGCCATGGTCACTGACCCAAAGAACATCGCGCGTTAACTGCGCGCGCTCGGAGAGCCCACCCGTGCACCCGACCCCGAGCCGGCCCGAGGTCCTCCTTATTGGCGCAGTCGGGTCCTGCGAAGAGCCGCCTTCGGCGACCAGGCTGCTTAGAAGCGCGGCACCTCGCGTTCGAGCCCACCTCTTGCCCTCGACCAAAGCTCGGTCCAAATTCCACCCAATGTCGTCGTCCACCCCGCGAGCCCTGGCGACGTTTCATCGAAAACGCCCTCACCAAGTCGTCTCCCGTTCAACCGCAGACCATGAGAAACTACTTTGATTTACTCAAGCACACTCAGGGCCACCGCAGATGTGGATGCAAAACAAGTGCGCTGCCGGCGTCGCCAGCATGAGTGCTGACGGAGTGACGGCCGGCGGAGTGGAATGGGCTTGGCTCACCTTCTTCTGGGAGCTCCACAATCGAGGGGGCAACGCGTACAGTTCCAACGATCTGCAACATGTCTGTCAGTGGGCGTGCAACGGCAACGTTACGAGCCTGTGTGCAAGTGCGAAGGTCTTCTTTGACACTGTGAACGGAGGCAACTCAACTCTCAAATACGCTGCGGGCCAATTGTTTGGATCTGCGAAATCGCAATACTTCATCGACACTGGCAAAAAGCACGGAATCAACGTCCTCCAATGAGGGTTCAAATGGACGCTCCTTGTGCTGTTCACGGCGATGGGCACGGCGTGCAAGCACGATAACGGTGACTCGCTTGCGAGAGATGCAAGCGTGGTGGACGCCACGACGCCGCGGGCCTGTCGGAGCGTAACGTTCCCGAACTGTAGAGATGTGTGGTGCATCATTCACGCGGGGCCTTTCAGATGGGTTCGCCTCTCGATGAATGGGGCCGTGAGCTGCACTCAGAAGATTTCATCGCCGTTACGCTCACTCACGATTTCGTGATTGAACAATTCGAGCTGACTCAGCTGCAGTGGTCCAGTCTTGGTCGGCCCCCTCGCTTTGGGCAGGAGGATGCTGGGCCACAAAGTGTTGGAGCGTGCTCGGCTGCCGATTGCCCGGCGACGAACCTATCTTGTTTTGAAGCCATACAGTTTGCGAATGACCTTTCGGCGAAGGAGGGACGACCTCCTTGTTACGCCTTGAGCGGCTGTGTGGCTGACGGAGGTCCTGCCTGTGGCACGGTTGGGCCAAGTGCGGGCACCGTGTACGAGTGCGCTGGGTACCGGCTGCCTACAGACGCGGAATGGGAGTTGGAACGACGACGGCGTTTTACTCTGGGCCCATTACACCTTTGGACGGCGGATGGACTCAGTGCGCAGAGGACCAGAACCTCCTGAAGATCGGCTGGTACTGCGCTAATTCACCCGAACTCTTCACGCATGAGGTTGGGTTGCGTGCTCCCAATGCCTGGGGGGCTCTATGAATGATATGTCAGGGAACGCTCTAGAGTTCTCCGGTGACCCCGATCAGGGGCGATCGAAGCGCACGCCGATCGATCCTTGGCAAGCGATGACCCCAGCAGACGATCCCGTATCGCGCGGGGGGTTGCGTGTTCCAGACGTCGTCCCAAGAGGCAGCGCCGAACGGGTTGGCGCGACCCGCCTGACCCATACATACGCTACGGGCTTTCGCCTAGCGCGTACTCTCTCGCAGAATGAGCCCTGGACTTCATCGCCGCTGCCGGTCCCGCTGCGAGCCACGTGCTTGACAAAATAGCACCACCATACCGGGAACAAGTTCTCGATGATGGATCGCGCTTCAACATTCAGGCGACACAGCTGAGCGACGGCCCTCGATAGCGCCCACGCAGCAACCGAGAGATTTCTTCGACCTGTACGGTCACACCATTCGCGGTGAGTTTAGCGTTGCTGTGAAGGCGGCGCCGCGAGGAGCATCGCCACCTCGTTCGACTGCGCAAGGGCAATTTGAGAGGCACGGTGGCACTGACGCTCTCAGTGTTTGGCCCATAGGCAGGTTTGTTCGCCGGCGCATCCGCCTGGCTCGCGCGTGCCGAAGAGGAATCCGCAGGTCGCGATCGGCTCGACACGAAACGCCGAGGTCGGTGGGATGATGGGGCTCACCGCGTAGGGTTGAGACAGAGAGGTGCGTGACAGGATCTTGCCGCCATCGGTTGGATGAAGGTCGTCCGGCGATATGAGGAGCTTGCACCCACCATCGTTGAGACACCCGTCAACGCGATGACCATAAGTGAGACTGCGGTTCGCACGAGGGACTCCAAATTGACTCTCTTTGGAGATTGAGACTAGGCGAACTTCTTCAGTAGTGCGGCGCAGACCGCGGGGGGCGCGTAGCGGCTCACGTCGCCGTGGTGCGTCGCGATCTCGCGAACGAGGGACGCCGACACAAAGCCGTGCTTGGTGCGCGTCGGCAGGAAGATCGTGTCGACTTCGGGGAACAGATCCGCGTTCGCGTGCGCGATCTGCAGCTCGTACTCGAAGTCCGTCGCCGCGCGCAGGCCTCGCACGATGACGCGTGCGCCGACGTTGCGGCAGTAGTCTATGAGCAGGCCGTCGAAGGACGCGACGCGTACGTTGGCGTAGTCCTTCGCGACCGATTGAACGAGGCCCATGCGCTCATCGATCGAGAACAATGGCTGGCGCGTGGCATGGACGCCAATCGCGACGACGACGTCGCTGAAGAGCTTGCTCGCGCGGTCGATGAGATCGACGTGCCCCATCGTGACGGGATCGAAGCTGCCTGCGTAGACCGCGAGTCGAGCCACTGCGCTCATTTCTTGGGTGCTCCCGCGTCTGGCTTGTTGGTCACGGGCCTCTGCGGAGACGGAGTGTCGTCCGTCATCGGAGGCGGCGGCAAGCCCTTGTTCGGGTCCGGCGGAACCGTCGTGAAGAGCGTGGGGTCCGGCTCGAACCAGGCGAAGCGCCCCTCGTCGGCGAACGTGATGCGGAACAGCTCGAGCATCGCGGCTCCGACCACTCCGCCGAGATCGAGATTGACCGCCGGGAGGTGATCGCCAACGGCGGAGAGCGAGAACGCCGGCACGCCGGGCATGTCGACGCCCGCGATGCGAAACGCCGGAAGCGCTCCCGCCTTGGTGTTCGGTGCGTTGGGCGCCGCCTGCAGCGTCTTCAGATCGACGCCAGCTTTGCGCCACATCGCGTCGTCGAGTGCGAGCGAGAACGCCTGCGACGAGTCGACGAAGAGCAGGCCCGTGCCGTCGTCCCGTGGACTCACCGCGACGCGCATCAGCATGTCGTCGCCGCGCACGTAGAAGAGCGGAACGCGGCTCGCGTTGGGCGGCGCGGCGGCCTCGAACGGCCTCACGACGAACTGGCTGCCGCGGCGATCGAACGTCGCGTGCGCGTGCCGCAAAAAATCGGTGCCGAGCAGCACCTTGATCGTACCGCCGACCTGGCGCGACAACGCGGACAGATCTTGCGGGAGCGCCGGAACGTCCTTCACCTCGATCTTGTTGGAGAAGCGCAGGCTGCTAAAGCGCAGGCTGACCCACTGCGGCTCGTGGCGCGACCCCGCGTCCACGACGACCTCCGAGTTGCCCGTCGCGATCATGCCGAGCACGCGCTCACCGTCCAGCTCGAGCGGCACGATCAACGCAGAGCCCGCAGGCGGCATGTCGACGTCGACGGCGCCGCTTCCCTCGATCGCGAACGGGTGGCGTCCGTTGCCGTTGCGCGCGAGCTTGGCGACGTCGCGTGCCCAAGTGTCCTTCACGGCGGGGTCCGCGATCTCTGCCTCGAGGTCGTCGGCGGCGAGCTCCAGGTCACCCGCGTACCAGTGCGCGCGACCACGAAGGCGATGCGCTTCGGTCGAGGCCAGGCCGTCGGTCAGCCGAATCGCTTCGCCATACTCGAGCTTCGCGAGCGCCACTTGGGCGCCGATGAGTCGTACGTCGTCGTCATGCGGAGCGACGCGTAGGGCCTCGTTCGTCGAGGCCTTCGCGTCGTCGAAGTCCCCGCTTTTGTAGCTCGCCTGCGCGCGCGTCAGCCATTTCTCGGCGAGCGGAGAGCGCTTCGGCACGTTGGAGCCCGCGAACGGACCACACGCCACCGCAGCCATGCAGAGCGTGAGCCATGAACGGGTGCCGCACGCTTTCGCCTGGCGAGAGTTCGGACCCAAACTCGGCCCAGTAATGATCGTGCGCATCAAACGGACTCCACCTTGAGGATGCGGTCGGCTCGAAGCTCTCGACGCCCGCGACCCGGCAGCAGATACCCCAGTACCCGCGGCGGGTCGAGACTCGCGCGCACTTCGGTCAAGATCATGCTCAGCGGCTCGGGAGGCTTGCGGGAGGGGCGATACGTCACGGTGACGGGTGTTCCGTAATTCACGGCCGCTTCGCACTGCTGCACGATCGCGGCGCGTGCGCGGCGCGCGGCGATACGAACCTCCCAGAGATCGCGCACCGAGACAGGCGCGAGCGCCGCCGTGCACTTGGCGAACACCTCGCGCATGGCCTTCACGTCGTCGCCAGCTCGGTGTGCGCGCCCGCGATCGATCGCGAAATGCGTGCACAGCGCGTCGAGCGAGTGACTCGGCAGCGCGAACGAGCGCCGCGAGAGCGTGAGCGTGTCGAGGTAGAACGGCACCTCGAACGGTCGGCCGAGCCGCTTCATCTCCGCGTCGATGAACCTGAGATCCCACTCCGCAGCGTGCGCGACGAAGACGGCGCCTCCGACGAGCTCCATCACGCGATCGGCGAGCGTGTCGAACGAAGGCGCGCCCGCGAGCTCCGCCTCTCCGAGCCCATGCACGTGCTCCGCGCCTCCGATGCGACCGTCGGGCCGAACGAGGCTCTCGAGCGAGCCCACCAGCTCGTCGCCGACCCAGCGCTCCACGCAGATCTCGACCACGCGATCCTTGGTGGCGTCGAGCCCGGTCATTTCGAGATCGACGAAGACGAGCGGGGCCTCGGACACCGGCAAATCCCAGGGCGGGCCGGGCGGCGGTGATGGATGATGTATCAACCGTCTACCGCTCGACGAGCATCGCGATGCCCTGCCCCACGCCGATGCACGCCGTCGCGAGCCCGCGTCGCTTCTGCTGCGCCTTCATCGCGTGAACGAGCGTGCCCACGATGCGACAGCCCGACGAGCCGATCGGGTGACCAAGAGCGATCGCGCCGCCGTTGACGTTCACCTTCGCCGGGTCGAGTTCGAGCGCGCGGATGCACGCGAGCGACTGCGCAGCGAAAGCCTCGTTGAGCTCGACGAGATCGAGCTCGCTCACCTTCCACTCGGCGCGCTTGAGCACCAACTGCGTGGCGCCGATCGGTCCTTCGCCCATGAAATTGGGCTCCAAGCCGACGCATCCGGACGCAACGATTCGTGCGAGAGGCTCGAGTTTGTGGGCCTTCAGCACACGCTCGCTCACGACGAGCACCGCGCTTGCGCCGTCGTTGATGGGCGAGCTGTTGCCCGCGGTGACACTGCCGCCTTTGCGGAAGACGGGCTGCAACTTCGCGAGCGCGGCCGCCGTCGTGTCGGGACGCGGGGACTCGTCTTGTGAGAACGCGATCGCGTCCCCCTTCTTCTGCGGCAACACGACCGGGGCGATCTCCGCTTTGAATGCGCCTGCCTCGATCGCGCGTCCGGCCTTCTGCTGAGACAGCAGCGCGAACGCGTCTTGATCCTCGCGGGTGATCTTCCACCTCTCGGCGACGTTCTCGGCGGTCTCGCCCATCGACTGCAGCGGGAAGCGCTCTGCCATCTTCGGGTTCTCGAAGCGCCACCCGATGCTCGTGTCGAACAGCCGCGGCGCGTTGCGCGTGAACGCCTCATCGGGCTTGCCCATCACGAACGGCGCACGCGTCATGCTCTCGACGCCGCCCGCGACGACGATCTCCGCGTCGCCCACGGCGATCCGCATCGCCGCCTGGATGATCGCTTCCATGCCGCTCCCGCAGAGGCGATTGACGGTGACCGCAGGCACCTCGTACGCCACACCGGCGAGCAGCGCCGCCATGCGCGCGACGTTGCGGTTGTCCTCGCCGGCCTGGTTGGTCGCGCCGAAGATGACGTGATCGAGATCCATTTTCAGCTCGGGCGCGCGATCGAGGACGGCGGCGATCACGTGCGCGGCGAGGTCGTCCGCGCGGACGTTCGCAAGTGAGCCCTTGTGTCTTCCGATGGGCGTTCTAGCGGCTTGGACGATGTACGCGGCCTGCATGGCGTTCAGACGTTACTCCGTTCGCCGAGCGTTGTCCGCGTGCGATACTTCGCCCCGTGGACCTGCGCTTTGGAATGATCCTCGCCAATCGCTATCGCGTCTTGCGAGAGCTTGGGCGGGGCGGCATGGGCGCGGTCTACCTCGCCGAGCACGTCACCACGGGCAATCACGTCGCGCTCAAGGTGCTCCACGGCGCTGCCGCCAACGACCCCGATTCCATCGAGCGATTTCGCCGAGAGGCACGCGCGCCCGCGAAAATAGGCTCGGAGAGCGTCGTGCGCGTGCTCGACGCGGACGTCGCCATGGAGCTCGGCGGTGTCCCGTTCCTCGCGATGGAAGTGTTGGAGGGACAAGACCTACAGAAGCTGGTGCGCACGCGTGGCCGCCTCGCCCCGCAGGAGGTCGTGAACATGCTCACGCAAGTGGCGCGCGCGCTGGACCGCAGCCACGCCATCGGCATCGTCCACAGAGATCTCAAGCCGGAGAACCTCTTCCTGCACCAGCGCGAGGACGGCACGACCGTCGTGAAGCTCCTCGACTTCGGCATCTCCAAGCTGCTCAACGCGAGCGCGACGTCCGCGGGCGGAATGACCCATACGGGAGAGGTGATGGGCACGCCGCTCTACATGTCTCCCGAGCAAGCGGCGGGTCGCGTGCAGCTGATCGGTCCGGCGTCGGACATCTGGTCGCTTGGGCTCATCGCGGTCTACCTGCTCACGGGAGAGCCTTATTTTCAGGGCAACACGATCCCCGATGTGCTCGCCAAGGTGCTCGGCTACGCCATGTATGCGCCGAGCCGGCGCTGGCCGTTCATTCCGCCTGCGTTCGATACTTGGTTGATGCAATCGTGCGCGCGCGATCCTGCGGCGCGCTTTCGATCGGCGGGCGAACAGTTGGCTGCGCTCCCGATGACATTGCAGGCGGACTCGCCCGCGGTGCAGGCGTTCTCCGAGGTGGGCCCGACGATGGCGCGCTCGCAGCCGAACCCGCAGAGCGGTCCGCGCTCGGGTCCCGCGATGACGCCTGCCGCGAGCGCCGAGCTTGCGTACGGAGCCACGATGGTAGGAAGCTCCACCCACGAGCCGGTCGCCGCCTGCGTGCGCACGCAGAAGACGAGCGTGATGCCATGGATCTCGCTCGTCCTCGGTGTCCTCGTATTGTTCATTGGCGCGGCGACCGTCACTGCCACTTATTACGCACGACGAATGCCCACGGCGCACCCGTCCGTGACTGCCAATCCGTCAGAGGTGCCGACAGTCGTGTTGGAGCTCCCAGACGCGGCGTTGCCGGCGTTGCACCCCGCGGCGACTCTCCACGTTCCGGCGTCGATCAAGCCCAACGCGAGCCCATCGGTGATGCGTCAACCATCGGCGGCTGTGGCGCCGACTGCGAGTCAATTGAAGAACAACAAGCCCTCGGCGGATCACCAAGCGTGCGTCGACGCCTGCATCGACCAATACCCCGACATGTCCGAGGCGACGGCGTGCGTGAAGAACACATGCCCGCCTTGAACCGTTCGCTGGCGGCGATGACAGGGCGGAAGCACACAGGCATGGTCAAAGTGTTACGTTCGGCTATCCATGACAGCTCTCGCCCGTGAGTTGACCGCCGACTACGAGCGGGTGCGCGAGACCAAAGACTCCGCCCTGCACGACGCGTTCGTGCAGCGGCTCCTCTCGAGCGACGAGCCGGATGTGGTGCAAGCGCACTACGAGCTCTTGCGGGACCAGCGCAATGACGTGCTGTACAGGCTGGTGCGCTCTGCGTTCGGCAAGCGCGGGAGAGTCGCCGCGCGATTCCTCGACGGGCTCGTCCTGCGCGAGAAGGCGCCCGCGATGAGGGCGGACATCCTCTTACTCCTAGGCGTCGTGAACCAGCCAAGCGCACTCGTCCTCGCGCGCGAGGTGCTCGAAGAAGGGGCCTGGGAGCTACGTCAGCGCGGCTGCAGCGTCTTGGGGTGGATGGGGCAGCCAGAGGATGTCGCGCTGCTTGCCGCTCGACTGCTGACGGATTCGAACGAGACGGTCCGTGGCACCGCCGCGACCGCGCTTCGTCAGCTCGGTCGCCGCATGCTCGTGGCGAGCAGAGGTGACCTCCTCACTGCGCTCCGAGATTCACTGGAGAAAGAGACTGCGGACTCCGTAGCTGCGCGCGTGGTGCTCACGGCTCAGTCGATGATCAACAAGCGCTTTGGCCTCGTCGAGGAGATCGAGCAGGCCACGATCTCCGGCGACGTTCAGTCTGCGCGAACCAAGTGCCTGCGCGCGCTCAAACGCGCAACGCGTTAGTGCCGACTCTAAGCCACCGGCTTCGCTCGGACTAATTACCCATGAGTCGCTTGGCTTCGTCCGTGTGCAGGCCCGCCGGATAGCGATGCAAATAGACCTCCACTCCGGCGCAAGCGTCGGCGGTCTTCTTTCTTCGACAATCGTCGGGGCGCACTGCCTGCCAATCATTGTCGTCTTTTTGGAGCTTCTCGAGTGCCGGTTCCGCAGCCTCCAGCGTATTGCGCGCTTCGTCAGCGTGCACGCCCTGCGGCCATCGGACGAGATAAGCTCTAATCGGATCACAAGCGTCCAACTTGATAGGCACCTTGCAGCTGACGGGCTTCAATTTGTACCAATCAGAGTCGTCTGCGCCCGAAGTTGCTTTATAGGGCTTGGAGGATTGATCGTCAGTCACTGAATGGGTCGATTGTCGCGAAGCCGCCCAGCGCGCCAGGTTCGGTGACTTCGCGAACTGCAAGACCAAGCGGCCGATCTCGCCCGCGTCCGGCTCCTCGCCCTGGACCATCTCGAACTGACTCTGCAGCATGTCCACGCGCGCTTGCGGTTCCAGCCCGACGACCGCGACTGTGACGCGCACGTCGAGCTTCACTCGCGTCTGGCCATTGACCTGCACTTGCCAGAAGCTCTGTATGGGGGTCGCGCTCGCCGCGAGGTTGATCTCGACATCGTGCGGGTCGCCACCCTCCGCGACGCGAAAGCCCGAGCGCGCGAGCGCGAACTTGTACGGCTCGGCGATCGAGCGAGCGGTCGAGTCCGTCGGGGCGACGAGGTGCACGACGAGCGCCATGACCTCTGGCGGCGGCGGCCTGTTGTCGACGGGAGCCTTCACCGGCGCGGGGTCTCCACCGCACGCCGAACAGGCAAAAAACAGGGCGGCCAGCGCGCGCCGCGTCATCAACTCTTGATGCTCGGGACGCCGTCTCTCCAAACGTAGAAGCCCTCGCCGCTCTTCTTGCCGAGCTTGCCGGCGCGCACCATCGTCCGAAGAAGCGGCGGCGCGCGGAACTGCTCGCCCACCTCTTTGTGCAGGTGATCGAGGATCGCGAGGCGGACGTCCAGCCCGACGAGGTCGGTGAGCTTGAGCGGACCCATCGGGTGACGGTAGCCGAGCTCCATCGCGCGATCGATGTCGACCACGCTTGCCACACCAGACTCGAGCATGCGGATCGCCTCTGCGCCCAAGATCACGCCGAGTCGGCTCGTCGCGAACCCCGGCGTGTCGCGGACGATGATCGGCGTCTTGCCAAGCTTGCCCGCGAGCTCCTGGGCGCGCGTGAGGGTCTCTTCGCTCGTCGCGAGGCCGCGTACGATCTCGAGCAGCTCCATCACGGGCGGCGGGTTGAAGAAGTGCAAGCCCACCGTACGATGTGCCTCGCCGATCCGCGTGCCGAGCTCGGTGAGACTGAGCGACGACGTGTTCGAGCCGAGCAGCGCGTGCTTCGGCGCCGCGGCGACGACCTTCTCGAACAGCGCGACCTTCAGGCCCATGTCCTCGGGGGCGGCCTCGATCACCACGCTGGCGCATTCGACGGCCTTGCCGACGTCGCTACCCATCGACAGTCGCGAGAGCAGCGCGGTGCGATCGCCCTCCGTGAGCTTGCTCTTCTGAACGAGCTTCTCGGTGACCGCGGCGATGGCGTCGATCGCGGCGCGCGCGCGATCGGCACTCACGTCGTACACGATCGTTCGGTAGCCCTTGCTCGCCGCGACTTGCGCGATGCCTTGGCCCATCGTTCCCGTGCCCAACACCGCGATCTCTTCCGACATGACTCTCTCCCTACCCCACCAAGACGGCGCCGCCGTTGACGTTGAGGATCTCCCCCGTGACGAAGCCCGCCGCACGGCTGCACAAGAACGCGACCGGACCTGCGATCTCGTCGACGCTCCCGACACGACCGAGCGGGATGGTCGCGTTCACCTTCGCGCTCAGGATTGGATCGCGCAGCGCGACCTCGCTCATGGTCGTCTTCACCCATCCGGGGGCCACGCAGTTGACGCGAATGCCGCCCGGCGCCAGCTCCGACGAGAGGCTCTTCGTGAGGCTGACGAGCGCGCCCTTGGACGCCGCGTAGTGAGAGTGCAGGGCCTCACCGCGCTGACCCGCGGTGCTCGCAATGAACACGATGTGTCCTGATTTGCGGGGCTTCATCGACCGTGCGGCCGCGGACGCCACGCTGAACGCGCCGCGCACGTTGGCGTTCATGGTCTCGTCGTATTGCGCCTCGCTCATCGTGTCGATGGCCGCTTCCATCCAGATGCCGTGGTTGATGATCACGTGATCGAGTGGTCCTGCCTCGGCCTCGGCCTTCGCGACGAGGTCAAGCCCTGCGTCCCAGTCCGCGAGGTCCGCGCGCAGTCGGTACGCCTTCCCCTTGGCCGCTACGATCTCGTCGACGATGCGATCGGCGCCTTCGCGGTCGGTGTTGTAGTGCACGCATACGGTCGCGCCCATCTGCGCAAGCGTCTTGCTGATCGCCTCGCCGATACCCTTGCTCGCGCCGGTGACGAGCGCGCGCTGACCGGTGAGATCGAACGGCGAAGTCATTCGTCGGACTCCGACTCTTCCTCGGGCGCGGCCTCGGTCTTACTGCCGTGAAGGTGCTCGAGGGAGGCGCCGCACGTGCATTTCCGGGGGACGCTGTCCTTGCGGTAGACGCGCTCGCAGCGCGGGCACACACGCGCGTCGGGCTCGTACGCGATGACCTTGTCGCTCTTGCTGCAGCGCTTTCCGACGAGCTGTAGCGGCGCTGGCGTAATGGGCTCACCGTCGGACGTGCTCGACGCGGGCACTCTCTCGCGCTCCTCCTCGGAGAGCTTGATCTTGTCGGCGACGCGCACGGAGGCTTCTTTTAGCGTCAGTGCCGCGGCTTCGGGCAGCGCGACGAGCGAGAGTGTGAGGATCTCGTCGTCGCCCGTATCGCCCGTTCCCTTGACGACGAGCGCGCCGTTTTGGAGAGTGATGGACTCGATCGCCCACCACGCGATGCGACGACCTTGCCCGCGCTCCTCGGCCACGCCGCCGGAACCGACGCGCACCGAAGCCGCGCCGCTCGTGCCGCACCCGGTTCTCTCGGACGTGGAGCAGCAGGACACGGTGGCGCTGTGGGGTGCGGTGGGGGCGCTGAACACCAGCGG
>ENA-OFCD01001087-OFCD01001087.1-metagenomes-genome-assembly--contig:-NODE-1087-length-14927-cov-6.045992_pt1 | contig 14927 bp, 14 predicted proteins | sample MGYA00153392_OFCD01 | MGnify analysis MGYA00153392 | reverse complement strand
TCAATTATCAATTATCAATTATCAATTATCAATTATCAATTATCAATTAATTTAAGCAGTCGGGAATCTCGTCGCGATTTAGGTTCCACTTTTTGACCGAGAAGGTAATATAAATAATATGAACCCGATCGCAAGTAGCAACGGTGTCAACCAGTTACCAAACCGGACATATAGGGTTTGAGTATTGCGGCGATAAACTGTGTGAGCGTGAGCTGCAAATTCATTGAGTTTAGAGATCCATTGAGTCTGCCCATGTGGATCGATAACTGCTGAATAACCAGTATTACTAGCACGAGCCGTCCAGCGATCTGTTTCGATCGATCGCATCAAATCTAGTGCCTGATGTTGAGATGGCATTGCGACACCATAGTGAGCATCATTAGACGCGGTGATAATTAGCGATCCTGTCTGAGCTTGACGGCGAAAATGTTCGGGATAGGCGGAGTCATAACAGATTCCAAAAATTAAATTACCAAGTGGGGTATTGACTAACGGGGCAAATTTACCAGCTAGCAAATGTGAATCTAACGGCGATATTGTGTCAATAAATTTACCGAGATATTGCTCGAAGGGAATATATTCACCCAATGGTACGAGTTTCCACTTGTCATAACGGCTGATAACTTTACCTTCACCATCGATCGTCAAAATACTATTAGTTATTTTATTACCTACTTCACCAAATCCACCGATAAATGCCGTGACTTTTTTAGCTAGGATTGCTTGATAAAAGGATGTCTGTTTAATTTGACTTTCTCGATAGGGAAAAGCAGTTTCTGGCGTAATAACGGCTACTACGCCCCGCTCGGCTAGATCGATATAACCTTTAGTATAATTCTCGATCGCGAGGTCATATCCCGATCGATAATGTCTGACTTCATTGCCGATATTACCTTGAATAATCCCGATCTTCAGACTAGAATCGATCGATTCTACTAATGGACGATTTAGTAGATTGGAGCCGATTAAATGTAAGATAATAATTGAGGCGATCGCGCTGCCAATATATGGTAATGCTTGCCAAATTCTGGGGATGAGTTTAGTGCGGTCGCGCTCGCGATTGAATGCCAAATATCCTTCAGCAATTAAACCATTTACCAATACGATCGCGCCAGTCACAGTTGTCGGCCCAGATAGCTGCCCCAGATGCAGAATAGCTAAATTGTAAGGGCTTTGAGTCATCGCTAATGGCGACCACCACAAGTCAGTAAGACTATACAATTCCTCCAATCCACACCATAAAGCAGTACCCAAAAGTACGCGCAGCCAGGGATTTAATTGTGGTTTGGAATTGATAAATCGTACGCCCAAAGACCATAGAACTACTAAACTTGCCCCCCACAAAGTGATAAAAGTCAAGCAAAAAGTAGCAATTCCTAAACTTGCTAAAAACGGGACACCCATCCACGTCATCGGATGAATCCCAAAGATCCAACTCAAGCACCAACCGTAACACCCAATCCCCCAGGCTAGGGCATAAATTAGCGGCGCATTTTGCTGGCGAGATGTCAAATACCACAGCGGTGCGAGTGCTACCCACGCTAGATACCACACCTCACTGGGTGCAAATGTCATCCCCATCAAGACACCACTCCCAAGCGCAATTCCAACCTCGAACATGGGACTAAATTTAGCGATCGGTTTGCGAAAGGGTAGTAGCATTTGAATAGTTGAGAGTTGACATTTTGTAGGGTGGGCACTGCCCACTATCTCTAGTTTAGGCGATCTAAATTTTCACAGTTGCGATTTATTTAATAACTAATGAATACGCTAGTTGGTGCTTACGCTATCGCTAACACACCCTACAATATTCTTGCTAACTACATCTGTACTGTTAATGATTTAATAATCCACCAGTCGCGATCGCGCTGAGAATAGCGACTCCAAAAGCTAATCGATACCAGATGAAAATAAAGGTATTATGAGTTTGTAAAAACTTGAGTAACCACGCGATCGAGAGATAAGAAAAAACTGCCGCAGATAAAGTACCGACGATCAGCGAAACTGCCGATACGCCACTAAATCCAGTATCGATCGCACTCTTGAGTTCTGATATCCCCGCCAGTGTAATCGAAGGAATGCCTAATAAGAACGAAAATCTCGCTGCTGCTGCTCGTTCTAAACCCATAAATAAACCTGCTGTCAAAGTCGAACCAGAACGAGAACAACCAGGGACGAAGGCTAAACATTGCGCCAAACCCATCAGTACTCCATCCATTATCGTCAGACTATTCAAATCTCTTTTGCGCCGACCAATTTTTTCAGCAATCCCTAATAAAATAGACATGAAGATCGAGGCAATCGCGATCGCACCCAAGCTTCTGAGTGGTGAATGGTCGAAGTCAGGAATAAATTTTTTAATTAATAGCCCAAAAAAGATAATTGGCAAGGTACCTAACGCAATCCCCGCCGCCATTTGAAACTCTAACGATCGATAATCTTTTTTCTGAATAGCCGTATACGCGCCACCAATCACGGTGACAATATCAGTCCAAAAAAACCAAATTACCGCCGCAATACTCCCTAACTGGATAATTGCGGTAAACGCTACACCAGGATCTCCCCAATGGAGAGCTTCAGGAATGACCTTCAGATGCGCCGAGCTACTAATCGGCAAAAATTCCGTCACACCTTGCACCAAGCCGAGGAAGATGGCTTGAAAGAGGTTGAGCGAGACGGGTGGGGTACCAGTTGAGGCTGCTGGCTTGGCAAGAGCGATCGTTGCGGTGAGGAGGAGGAGCGTCATGGTACTCAGCACCAATAGTGGGAATTTAGCTGCCGATCGGCTGCGCGACAAATTCTTTAGAATCATTTAATTATAAGCATCATGATTAATCGTATTTTCTCACCGATCGCCGCTCCCCGTAACAAATATTAATACTTGGTTCCAGTGGTTCTCATAATCCAAATCAGTGGATTATCGAGCAAATAAGTTGCCAAAGTCCCTACCGTACATGGTTTGTTGTCTTGATTCGTCGCAACATAACTAATATAATAGCTTTATATAAATAAACATTAAGTCACTAATATCTATATTATTTTGCTTAACTCTAGCTATAAATCCAGCGAAATCAAGGGGACGTGGCGGTGGCAACTGCAAGGAAATTGGGGTGTGTTTGCCGGGTCAGCATTTTTAGTATCTATTCCCGTATTTATTGAAGCTCCGCTAGTGCGGCACTATCCAGCCCTGAGCGTTGTGCTCACTATCTTGTGGGTTTGCTTGGGAGCGATCCTGATCCAACGCCCTCAGAGCCAAATTTGGGGAGACTTGATCCTGGGATTTAGTTGGAGCTGGTTGGCTGGAGCGATTTATTGGGGTTGGTTTAGATGGGAACCAGCGATTCATCTACCGATCGAATCGATCGGCGTACCCTTTGCTATCTGGGCACTGTGGCGAGGCTTTGGCAAGATTGGTGCTTTATTTTACCTCGGTTCTCTACTCGGAACGGCAATTACCGATTTATATTTTTATCAAGTTGGCTTACTTGACTACTGGAAACAAGTGATGCTGGTCGATCCTAGCCTCGCCATGCCGATCTTACAGCAAGCGATCGCCCAAGTTCGCACTCCTTGGGGGACAGCATGGGGAGTCGTACTAGTGAATTTGCTATTAGCTGTGGGTATAATACCTTTAGGAATCAAACAGTGGCATTGGTACGCTTTCAGTGGCGCAGTTTTAACCACCATCGTCGTTGATAGTTTATTTTTGTTGGTTGCTGGTCATGCCTAAACCAATCATTTAGATATGTTGGTAGTTCTTTAGCGATCGATCCACTAGTTCACCACTTTATTTTTACCCAATCGTGAACCAGGGCATCTCACCATATCTACTCCTCAATACTGATAACGGTCTCCGCCAGCTATCCCTAAAAGATGGCAACTGCTGGACTGTCGGTCGGGGGGATGACAATCAATTTGTCGTCAAAGATCGTTGTATTTCTCGCAACCACGCGATGATCCAATACACTGATGCTGGCGATCACTACCTGATTGATTTAGGTAGTAGCAATGGTACATTTGTCAATGGACGCAGAGTGAGCATCCCCGTCACTATCCATGATGGTGATACGATTACATTCGGTCAAACTGAATTTGAATTTCACTGTCCTAGAGCTGATGGTTCGCTAGGAGCGGAGCCAGATGGGACGATCGACGGTACGGTTACATCAGTGCTGCATCTTCGCAAATTGATGTCAGTGATGGTAGTAGATATGCGAAATTTTACCATTCTGACCCGTCAAACTAATGAAAACCTCCTATCCGAGGTGATGAGTGCCTGGTTCCGCAATGCTGGAGCGATCATTCGCAATCGAGGTAGCTGGGTAGATAAATATATCGGCGACGCGTTGATGGCGTTGTGGTTTCACAATGGTGAAACTGTCACCAAACAAGAGATGATGAATATCCTCTTGGCACTCGACGATCTCAACAAGATGACTAGAGAGTTGAGTCAGCAATATCCTCTCCCATTTGAGCTAAAAATTGGGGCAGGAATCAATACTGGTCATGCGATGATCGGCAATGCTGGGAGCGGAGATCGACCTGATTATACTGCTTTGGGCGATACTGTCAATGCGGCATTTCGCTTGGAAGCGATTACCAAAGAACTCAATGCAGAAATTGCGATCGGAGCTTCCACCTATCGTTATCTAGCACCTGTACTCGGCAAACATCGAGTGTTTAAAGAATGTTCCGTCGATCTCAAGGGCTATGATGTACCCGCGATCGTTCATACCACCAATTTTGGCCCCCTCAATGCCTTTTTAAAACTAGCTACTGCTGATGCCGATCGGATCGTCGATTCACAGCCACAAACTAATCTCATCAAACCAACGCTGTAGGTAATCTTACATCATTACTACATTAGACCTTACAACCCTCGTCAGCCCAGAAAGGCTGATGTCACGCTAGGGCTTACAGGGGGCGAGCCTCAGCTAACACCAAAAATCATAAAACCTGTCTTTTTCCCTTTCCCAAAATGACCGATCTGCTCTCCCGATCTTGAATACCGAGCCAGTTGAGAAACTGTCTATGTTCGCTGCCGATCGATCTTGAGCCAGTCTAATATTGGCATATCGACATCAACAGCTTGGCAGTCGAGCCAATATTAGGAGTAAATAATATGCAACAGATTGTTCGCCCCTGCGACGAGTGCCACTTTGCCGCCGCCGATGCCACCGAGCTGTTTTACCGCCACTGGCCCGCGACTGCGACAACTACGGCCACTTCGGCAACTGCCGACGCGCCGCGCCGCGCCATCGTCTTGTTTCACCGGGGTCACGAGCACGGTGGGCGCATGGCCCACCTGGTAGACGAGCTGAACCTGCCGGACTTCGACTTTTTTGCCTGGGACGCGCGCGGGCTGGGTCGCTCGTCGGGTGAGCGCGGCTACGCCGACAACTTCGGGGTGCTGGTGAAGGACGTGGACTCGTTCGTGCGCCACATCACGACCTTGCACGGCATCGCGGTCGAGAACCTGGTGGTTGTGGCTCAGAGCTTAGGAGCGGTGCTGGTCGCTACCTGGGTTCACGACTACGCGCCGCGCCTGCGGGGGCTGGTGCTGGCCGCGCCAGCGTTTGAAATCAATCTCCTCGTACCGGGCGCGCTGGAGGGGCTGAAGCTGGCCTACGCGGCGCGGGGCAGGTTTTTCGTGAAATCTTACGTCAAACCCACCCAGCTCACCCATGACCCGGCCCGCATCGCGTCCTACCTCGCCGACCCGCTCATTACCCGGCCCATCGCAGTCAATATCCTACTCGACGTGGACGCAGCTTCGCGCCGAGTGGTGGCCGACGCGGCGGCTATCCACGTGCCCACCCAGGTGCTGGTGTCGGGAGCCGATCGGGTAGTGTACGAGGCTCCGCAGCAGCGGTTTTTCGATCGCCTCTCCTCGCCTATAAAGGAGCTGCACGTGTTCGACGGCTTCCTGCACGACACGCTCGGCGAACAGGACAGGGTGCGAGCCGTGACCCTGGTGCGCGGCTTTGTCGAGCGGGTGTTTGCCACGCCAGCCGTCGCGCCCGGTTTGCTCGATGCCCATCAGCAAGGCTTTACCAGAACGGAGTTCGATCGACTGAGCCGCCCAGCCGCCTCGGTCTTGGCGCGGGCTTATTGGGCTATGTCGCGGTTCTGGATTCGGGTCGGCGGGCACTTATCGGCGGGCATTAAGGGCGGGCGGGCCACGGGCTTCGACTCAGGCAGTGCCCTGGACTACGTATACCGCAACCAGCGCGCGGGCACCACGCTGCTGGGCCGAGCCGTAGACGGCTTCTACCTCAACAGCATCGGCTGGCGGGGCATCCGCATTCGCAAAACCCACGTCGAGCGGGATTGGTGCCACTCACCTCTAGATCGACAATTGGCTCACCCGACTCGATGACTTGGCGATAGATTTGCTCTACATCGTCGGCTAATTCTGGTAATATTTCTCGTAGCGTATGCCCGATGTGCGCCGCTACCGATGCACCATTGATCTGCGCCAACCGCTCGTTAATCCGAACGTACTTCAGATCGGTATCCACAAAGCATAATCCGATCGGAGCCGCCTGATAGATCGCTTCAATTTCGCCCAATTGCCGCCTGATGGTAGCTTGGGCGGCGCGGGTCTGCTCTTCTTGCGCTCTGAGTGCTTGGACGGCGCGGGTTTGCTCGATCGTCGGCCAGATCTGAGCGGCGACGGCTTGGAGCAGAGCAATTTCATCCTCGCGCCAGTTCCGCTCCTGCTCGGTATGGACATGTAAGGCTACCCACTGATTTTCATTGAAACAGGGAATATTGGCAAATGCCTGGAGTCCCAACTGTTGATAGGCTGCCAGATGGGGCACGAGCGACGGATCTGTATGGACATCAGCGATCGCTACTGATTCGCCTGCAAAGAGGGCAACCTGCATGGCTGGTGGCAAGAAATCGGCGATCGCATACACGCCCACATGACTCTCCAACCCCGCTTGATACCAGTCGCGATCGACCGTTGCTAGCCGCTTGCTCCAATCTACTCTAAACCATGTTGCTCGATCGACACGTAGATATTCGCCCACACTTCTAGCCGCTTCATCTTGCTGCTCATCCGCATCGCTAATTAACCGCAGCCGTCGCGTCAGTTCGTACAGGAATCTTTCGTTGAGTTGAACTTGTTTGCGCTCGGCGATCTCCATCATCGTCCCAGACATCCGGCACAGCTCTCCGGCTGGATCGCACAAATAGCGTCCTTGGGTGAGAATCCAGTGACTCTTGCCATCTGAGTGAATCGTGCGGTACTCCTGGGCAAATTCACCACAATCGCGGATCGCTATTTCTACTGCATCAGCTACCCGCTGGCGATCGTCGGGATACACTGCTGCGAGATAGCTGTCATAATTTACCCCCGTAGCAGGAGCGAGTCCAAACATCTCCTTGCAGCGATCGTCCCACACCAATTCCTGCGTCTGGAGATCGAAGTCCCAAGTTCCTTGTCTTGCGCCTTGGAGCGCAAGTTTGAGCCGTTCTTCACTCGATCGGATCCGATCGGCCGATCGGATCCGATCGTAATCGATGCCATTGATGATACCAGCATTTTTGGCAATCAGTCCTAGTGAAATCGCTACCAACGACATCGACATTAGCGACAAAGCAAAGTTCGGGTCGTATAATTTGGCGTTGACACCTTGCAAAATCAGCCAACCAACTACCACAGGTAACACAATCGCCGTCGGTATAAATCGTCTGGCAATATCACCCCCAAGTAGATCCGCCGTGAGCGATCGCATCCAGCCACGATCGCTCCTAAGTGCCAACATCCCCACAGCTAACACCACAAAACCCAGAGCGGTATGCAGTGCCATCGAGGTCGTCAAACTGCTAAATTGATAAAACATTCGGACATTGTAAGCATACCCAACCACCGCTTGGAGCGCGATCGCTCCCACAATTAGTGCTAGACTTTGAGCGATTGCGATCGTGTCTACTCGGACTCGTTGTGGACGCGGCGGTTGTCGCTCCTGGCGATTTAACAGCCACAGTGCTGCACCTGTCAAGCCAAAATTGACTGCTGTATTGACACCCATCCGACCTGGATGCGATGTGGCTGAAGAAACCCGCTCGCTAAAGATGAGTTCGTCGATGCCTAGATTCCACCCTAAGACATATTGACAAATGGTCAAGAGTGCGATGGCAGTGATGGCGATTGTCAAGCCGTTGACAATTCGAGCCTTGAGCGAAGTTCGAGTGTGAGCTAGCAGCCTCAGCGAGATCCCCGCCGCGACAAAACAAAGGGCGGTATTGACTTTCATCGTCGCCAATCCTGCGATGAAGCTCTTGAGCCATCCAAGATCTAATATCCAGCCAACTAAGACTGCACAACCGACTAAAATGACTGTGAGACTGGCAATCCGCGCTATTTGTTGTCCCTTCCGCTGTGAGCGATGTTCGTACACAGAACTGCTCTTGATGGTAAATGCGTCAGATACTTGCACGATCGATGATGAGGTAATGGTTTGGGTCTGTAGGTGTCAGCAGTCATTTCCCAGAGCTAGAAAGCTCGACTGGACAAGTCTACAAATATCGGCTGGATTCAAGTGCAGTTCGGACAACATAGTATTGTGATTTCCTTACACACAACCGGATTGAGTGATTTAAGGGGGAATTATTCGTTTGAGAACGAAATCAAAAGATAGATCTTGTATTTATTACCCTATCAGAAATGAATTATTTTCTCTATTCGGGTTTTCCCCAATCGATCGACGATCCCCATTGAGGATTCCCGTATACTCTTTAGTTCAGAATAAAATCTATTGTTTAAATCTTAAATAAAATTAACGCTCGACTCAACCAATCTACCTTTAGGTAGAAGTGGTTTAGAGCAGATTCTGCAATGCTGTAGATGTAGTGTTGAAATTTAGGGATCTCAATTCTCATGGCAAATTTACACGATATTGTTGAAGGCGTGCAAGATGCTTTAGGCAATCTCACACCCACACCAGTAGTTCTCCAAGAAGAATCAACTGCCTACGACCTCAAAAAGCGGCTAGAGTGGGGCGAACCTGCGCTGTCGATCGTGGATATCCGCGCACATGAATCTTTCAACCAGGGACGGATCACTGGGGCGATCTCGATGCCAATGGAGCAGTTGGCAGAAATGAAGTCTACGCTCCAAACCAAGCACGATACCTATATCTACGGGGACACTGACGAGCAAGCACATGAAGCCGCTCAGATGCTCAGAGTTGCTGGCTTTGAAGCCGTAACTCATATTATGGGCGGATTAGCCGCTTGGCATGAAATCGGCGGCCCCACAGAGGGTGTAGAGGAAGATGCCTCACCCCCAACAGCGGACGCATACAATGTCATATCTCGGCTGAAGGAAGACCACGACACCAAGGAAGCAGGGAAGGCTCAACACGCTAATGACTAGCTAGCGAAGTCTATTTGAGGTGTTGCGGAGATCTACCCACCAAGTATCAACAACAGTTAAAGACTTTACGATCGATTTTCATGATAGTGAACCTGACTGATGACGGCTGGGAAATTATTTATCATCGCGCTCATGCGTTACTAGCCGCCCAAATTGCGGGGTATTGGGATACACCTGATGATACATCCCGATTGGTGGATACGATCGCGGCGATCTCCCATCACGATGACTTGGAGCGCGAATGGCAAGGCGACCATCTCACCAAAGCAGGTGCCCCACTGGACTTTACGCTGGGTGGTGAGGATTTGTCGGTAGCTCCTCTTTACGAGCATATTGAAAATGCCCTCTATCGCGGGCGGTGGGTTGCTCTACTAGTGTCGATGCACATAAGTTTTTTGAATGAAGGTAAGCGGGGTGAGATGCCCGAACTCGATAAGTTTTTGGACAAGCAAATCGAGCTACGCCAAACCTGGCGCGAAAGTCTGGGGATTAGTGAAGCTGATGCCGAAAAAACTTATGCCAAGATGCAGTGCTGCGACAGGTTATCACTGATCTTGTGTCAACAGCAGCTTCCTGATGGCGAACGCTGGCTCGAAATTGCCAAAGGGCCGACAGGCGAACAGCATGACATCATCCAACGTGGTGACAAGACTCTGACTGTCAAGCCTTGGCCATTTAAGGAGGAAAAATTTACAGTCCGCGTCGATACCTCGCATCTAACCCAGATGAAGTTCGAGAGCGATAAAGAATTAGTTGAATCGCTCAAACATGCGCCGATAAGTTCGATCGAATGGACTTTTGCTGCATAAATATTTTTAAGTAATTCGGAGCTTTATTAAGTCATGAATAACACTTTAGATACAATCTTTCGAGATGACAAAGGCGAGTTTGTCATTATTCAACCACCAAATCTACCAATTATTATTTGGTCTACCGCGAGTATCCTCAAGTTAGTTTTTCCAAAAGGCGATCTCTACACCGGATTAGATTTTATAGCTGTTGGCTCTTTGACAATCTGGTCTTTCCTTGAAATATTTCAAGGTGTTAATTACTTTCGGAAGGGATTGGGTGTAGTCGTACTTATCGGTTTGATTGCTTCAAAAATTTAGCGATTTGTATGGCTAGATCGTCACTGTTAGTATTGATGCTGGTGCTCATGCGGCTGAAGCCTAACACACCCTACATTAACATAGCTTCTCATTGAAGATGGCTATATCAACTATTTAGTTTATAACCATGAATAATAACCTATTCGATCGATTCTTTCGAGATAACACTGGTGAGATTGTCGTTGCTCAAGCTCCTAATATACCGATTTTGGTTTGGATTGCAGCTACTTTACTGAAGTTAGTCGTTAAAACAGGTCAAGTTAAAATTGCTTTAGATGTATTAGCTTTTGGTTCGCTCCTCTACTGGTCATTTCTCGAAATCACCCAAGGTGCTACTTACTTTCGCCGAGATCTAGGTGTAATCGTCTTAATTGCTTTGATGGTATCTGTCATCGAACGATTTGGTAAGGTTCCTACTGTTACTGCTAGTTCAAATCGATCGACTTGATAACATTGTAAAATCTTTGAGTAAAATCGTAGGGTGGTCACTGCCCACCCTACCATTATTTTCGATAATTTGCTACTTTGTATGTCGATCGAGCATGACAACATACTCTGGATCTAATTTAGCTACTTGCCACATTTCATAGAATATTTTGGCAGATTCAGCCTTAATTGGATCTTCCTGATTTGGGAGGATAACTTTAGAATCCTTAGCATATTTGCGTCCCGTTTTGTGATTGGCATAGCGACGCGATCGAGTGTAACCCATCTGTAAAAACTTCCGCGCCATATCCATCCCCACAAAATCTTCCTGCGCCTTATATTCGAGGAACAGGGTATAAATTTTTTGCGCTGATCGACGAGCAATATCTGGAGTTCTAAATCGCCAATGGGGCAAGATTTCGCTTTTATAAGGTTCGACAAGTAAGACACCTTGTTCGCCTTTGCCAACTCGATAGAGTTCTGGATGCTGGCGAAAGTCGATCGTTTTAAAGTCGAGTGTGTAATCAAATTTATTCATTTAAGCCATTGCTTTGAGCCGAAGTTGACGCAGGATCTCGCCGATAATTGCCACGATTAGAACGCCGATTGTCACTACGATCGTTTCATGGAACGTGGGTTTGAGACCTCCCAGTGCAAACAGCAGTGTGGTGGCTGCGGCTGGAGGATGAGAGGCTTTTAGGAGTAGTCCCGCCAGCAGATTTAACACGATTGCCAGCGCAGATGCCCATACGCGAATCGGCGTTAATTCTCCGGTTGCCAGCACCGACGGAGCAGCACTAGCTCCCAACAGCGTCACGAGCAACAAGCCCGAACCCATGCCTATTAAATGTCCGACGATCGTGTTGTACAACCGAGAGGACGGCAATTGTGGTAGTTCTGCTTGTAAAAAGGCAGTCGGCCCCAAACTAGGGAATATTAAAGGTTGATGGGCTGCGAGTCCGAACAGTCCCACCACTAGCATCAAAAATCCCGCGATCGTGGGTGCCCAGACTAGATCGGGAATTTTGCGAATCCAGAATGTCAGATGAGTGGGGGTGGGCGATCGATGAGTCATCCGTTTAGCTCCTAAGCAGCCACTACAAGGGCTTGAGGCGCGGCTTGTTTGATGCGGGTCATCAACCAGGAAATCTGCCGTTTGGTGTCTACACTGCACTGCTGGCAGGTTGCTAGTAACTCGCGATCTCGCAGTGCTGGAGCCGCTTGAATGAGTACCGTCCAGCAGAGTTGCACTTCGTGAGCCAAGAGCCAGAGATCGTGCAAATCGCGGAGTAAGCCGAGGCTACCACTGCGCGGTTCGTCAAATAGGGTTTTGCTCAAACGTTCGGGTTCGTCGTTCTTGTCCTCTGAATAGCGATCGACTATGGGTTTGAGCAGTTCTAGATGTTGACGCGACCAACATGCCAGCAGTTGACAGGTTTGTAAAATATCCGGTTCATCTCCGTGATGTGCGGCGATGGTGTCAAAGGCATCAGCAAGTTGTTGTTCGCTACTGTGAATCAATGCCAAATAGTTACCGATGTGCATTTTAAGTCTCCACTTTGCTAATCTTTACGGCTGCATATTTAAAGTGGGGTTGCTTGCTGATTGGGTCCCACTCGGTGAGCGTCAGTTCATTTGCCGCGCGGTTGCGGTTGCCATTATCCCAGTAGCCATAGTGGAAGGGAATAAATACTACGCCTGGGATGATGTCACCGATGCGGGCGGGGACGATGATTTTGCCACGTCGAGATGTGACGGCGATCGAGTCCCCTTCGGTAATGCCATACTGAGTTGCGTCTCGATCGGACATTTGTACGAAAGCTTCAGGAGCCGCCTGATTTAGTGCTGGAGAGCGTCCGGTTTTGGTGCGGGTGTGGAAGTGATAGACGACGCGTCCAGTTGTCAGCCACAGGGGATATTCGGGATCGGGTTCTTCATGGGGTCGCAGGTAGTCGGCGGCTTTGAGAAAGGCTTTCCCTTTGGGATCGTCGGCGCGATATTCTTCCGGTGTAGTTGCTGCACCAGTGTCTAGATCGTGACCGTAGCTTTCGCAATAGTCGTAGTCGGTATTAAAATGACTATCGGTGTAGAGATGAGATGCACCATCGGGAAACTGTTCGTTACACGGCCATTGAATGCCTGAGCCTTGGCTAAGTTTGGCGTAGCTCATGCCACTATAGTCACAGAAACGACCGCGAGAACATTCCTTCCAGGCTTCAAAGGCTTGTTCGGAGTTATGCCACTTAATTAAGGGCGCACCATCTTTGTCGCGAAAGTCCATCCGCCGCGCATAATCTAGGAAAATGTCCAAATCGGCACGCGCTTCGCCAGGTGGATCGATCGCTTGATGGGAAATATGTACGGTACGATCGACATTGGTAAAGCAGCCCGTTTTCTCGCCCCAAATTGCCGCTGGTAGGACGACATCGGCAAGTTCGGCTGTCTCTGTCATGAAAGCATCTTGGACGATGACAAACAAATCCTCTTTTTGCAAAATCTTGCGGGCGCGGGATAGTTCTGGCAACGATACAGCCGGATTGGTGCCGCTAATCCACAGCATTTCGATCGAACCCTGCTCGGCATACCGCCAAATTTGCATCGCATGAGTCGGCGGCGACCAGTGCGGAATTATCATCGGCTCGATGTTCCACAACCGCTCTAGTTCGGCGATGTGTTCGGGATTATCCCAATTGCGAAAACCAGGCAGATCGCCATCAGCCCCAGATTCGCGCGTATTTTGAGAGGTGGGTTGCCCGTTCATTTGCATGATCCCGTTCCCAGGCGTGCCGATTAGTCCCCGAATCAGGTGCAGGTTGTTGACTTGACAAGCCGCTGCGGTGGCTTGCATCGATTGGTAAACGCCTTGCAATACTGTCGATACGAGCGATCGAGCCGTGCCCAGAATTTCGGCTGCTGCTTGCAAATCCTTCACAGGTACGTTTGCCACTTGCTCGACACGTTCGGGTGTCCATTGGCTCACCGTCGCTTTGAGCGTTTCAAATCCCACTGTGTGGGCGGCGATATATTCTGGGTTAATGTGTCCGGCTTGAATGATTAAATTCAGCAACCCATTCATCACCGGAATATTCGTGCCCACCTTGGGTGCTAGATGTACGTCCGCTTCCTTGGCTGTATAGGTTCGGCGCGGATCGATTACCACTATCTTAGGTGGATTTTTACCAGCCAGCCGATCCAGAATCCGCGCCCACAGCACAGTTTGTTGCTCGGCGATATTATGACCGATATGCAAAATTGCCGCCGTAGTATCCAAATCGCTATAACATCCTGGCTGTCCATCGCTGCCAAAAGTCGCTTTGAGAGCAGCGGCGGCGGTGGCAGTACACAGCCGCGTATTCCCATCCATGTGCGGTGTGCCCAGCCCAGCCTTGCCAATGACCCCCAGCGTGTAGTATTCCTCTAAAAACAGTTGTCCGCTAGTATAGAAGCCAATTGCCCCAGCAGTCCGCTGCTGTTGAATCGTCTGAGAACGCTCCACAATCAGCTCCATTGCCTCATCCCAACTCGCTGCTTCTAATCGCCCATTCCGCCGAATCAGCGGTGTAGTCAAGCGGTCTGGACTATCGTTAGCAATCCAAGCGTGTAACCCTTTCGGGCCGAGCCGACCGAGATTGACTCGATCGACACCCCGCCCTCGTACCCCGACAATTTTGCCATCTTTGACCCCAATATCCATGCCACACCCATTCGAGCACAACACACAGGCCGATTGCACCCACCGTTCGGGTGTATCGATCGATCGTTCGTCGATCCGTTCTGGCCAGTCATCGTAGTGCGGCGTGCGATCGCCCCAAATATCTGCAATACTATCCCGTGTTTGGTACATCGTGAAGAAGCTCCTGGGTTGAGTAATGATGTTAGATTGAAGGCAGAAGGCTAAGGAATGAGGATTTAATAATATACATGTCTACTCTCGTGCCAACATTTGGTAGTAGGGGCAATTCATGAAGCGGCGGTTTTATTCGGAGGTTCCCTCCGAATAAAAA
>ENA-OFCD01001085-OFCD01001085.1-metagenomes-genome-assembly--contig:-NODE-1085-length-14941-cov-2.994962_pt1 | contig 14941 bp, 15 predicted proteins | sample MGYA00153392_OFCD01 | MGnify analysis MGYA00153392 | reverse complement strand
GAATGTGTGTCGCTTCATTGCCACCATGCCAAACTGACGGCCGAACATGTACGCTTTTTCCATCATCACGGGTTTCATGTGCTGACGTATACCGTCAATGAGGTTGATCAGCTGGCGGCACTGCTGGCGATCGGCGTTGATGGTATTTTTACCGATAATCTGGAGGTGATGGCCAAGCGTTTTGCAGCGCAATTGCATGATAGTGGCCGCGATATGCAGGATGAACAAGTGCTCGATATCGATTGGCTCGGCGTTCCGCCGCCGATGCCCTGAATGTCGTTCCAGTGCCCAGATTCCGGGTCTCAGCTAACACGGCTAACACAGCTAACACGGCTGACGGGCAAAGCCCATTTGTAATGTGTCTTTGCCCTGTCATTGTTTAGCGCTAATGTGATTAATATTCTGATGACTGCCTTGCGAATATATGGCGCTAAATAAGGCGTAAGTGCGCCTTCAGCCGACCACACTTAACGGCCCTGATACGCCAAGTTAGCGCGTATTTTTATCGTAATCGTTGAGATAGCCTTGTTAAACGCCTGATTTCGTGATAAAAACTTTAAAAGGGCAGGTCGTTGAAGTCGTCATTAATGTCATGCATCACATCAAATTTTAAATTGCTTCAGTTCTAATGGGTTTCAATTTTAATCAAGCAAGGTGCAAACCATGCCGCGCATTACCGTGTTCAACCAAAAAGGTGGGGTTGGTAAAACGACTACAGCGCTCAATCTCGCTGCCGCGTTGGCGCGTGCGGGTGACGCGCCGCTTACGATAGATCTGGACCCGCAGGGCCACCTTACGATGCTCAGCGGTGTCGGCGCGATCACGGGTGATACCAGCATTTACGCTTTCTACCGCGACAACAAACCGCTGACCGAATTAACGCTGCAGACAGAACGTCATTCCAGTCTCATCCCCGCTCATCTGGAGCTGGCCAAGGTCGATACACAATTCGGCAAAGGCCCGAACATCCTGAATCGCTTAAAGCTCGCCCTGATTCGCGAAAACATGAACGGCGTGCGCCCGGTGATCATGGATTGCAGCCCGCTGCTGGGGGTATTGTCTCTGTCGGCCATTTTTGCGGCAGATAAGGTATTGATACCCGTGTCGGCTGATTATCTCGCCGTGAAAGGCGCATTGCAGGTTGAGAAAACACTCAACGCACTGGGGCCGGTATTGAAGAAGCGGATTGAACGCCGCTATGTCATCACGCGCTTTGATGGGCGGCGCAAAATGTCCTGGGATATTTACAACACCTTTCGCGAACGCTTTGGTCATGAATTATGCGAAACCCGCATTGCCGAAAGTGTCTCGCTCGCCGAAAGTCCATACGCCGAAACAGATGTGTTTGAGCACGCCCCCGGCAGTCGTGGCGCACAAGATTATCAGGCGCTTTATGAAGAGCTGCGTGCCAGTGATTTTCTGGCGATGGCGGCCTAAGTAAAATCGTCAAGTCGTAAGGCCATCATTCGCGCGGTAGGTCTTGTCAATCACCCTTGCTGATAATCAGCGAAATAGCGCCTTCCAGATCGGTGCCATCCCCACGCGGTAAATCATCCAGCACTTTGCATTCCAGCACCGTGGCATGGTGATACATTTGCCGCAGCTTGATTTCCGCCAATGCCTGCGTCTCGGCCTGAATGAGGAGACTTTCAACCATCAGGCCGGAACGAGTGCGTATACGAAAGCCAAATTTTTGCATATCGAAGTGTAGAGCGAAATACGCCAGCGGGAAAGTAGTAAATACGGAAGCCAAAAATCATGATTTTATAATTAATAAGATTATAGAACCTGACTGCGATCATAATCATGATAGTTAATCTCTATTAGGAAAAAATGAATCTTCGCGATCTCCGCTACCTGGTTGCACTCGCCGATCTGAAGCATTTTGGCCGCGCAGCCGAGGCGTGTTTTGTGTCGCAGCCGACACTTTCAACCCAGATCAAAAAATTTGAAGATGAGCTTGGCACTCAATTGATTGAGCGCAATCCGCGCAATGTAATGCTAACGGATGTGGGCGTTGCCGTCGTCGCCCGAGCGCGCGCCATATTGCATGAGGCTGATCAAATCAAAAATATCGCCCGCCGTGCTAAGGACCCTGAATCCGGCACCGTCAAGATCGGCATTTTCCCGACACTTGGCCCCTATCTGCTGCCCCATGTGGTGCCGAATATTGTAAAAAAATTCCCTAAACTTGAGCTTATGTTGTTTGAAGAAAAAACCGAAAGCGTGCTCAAAAAATTACATGATGGTGATCTCGATGCGGGCATCATCGCCTTGCCGATTCATGACGACACCCTGCACGCCGAGTTTTTATTTGAAGAGTCATTCGTGCTCGCCGTACCGAAGGGTAGCGCGCTGGCTAAACTTAAAAAAATCAAATTGAGTGATCTGGCCAACGAGCGGCTGCTGCTACTGGACGACGGCCATTGTTTACGCGACCAGGCGCTGGAAGTCTGCCAAATGGCGGGGGTGGGTGAACGTGCCGGATTTAGAGCGACCAGTCTCGAAACCCTGCGCCACATGGTCTCCGCCAATGTCGGCATGACCCTGCTACCAGCATTGACGGTGCAACCGCCTGTCCCGCCCACACCGAACGTGGTGTTGATTCCATTCGCAGCGCCTGCGCCAAGCCGACGCATCGCGATCGTATGGCGACGGACATCTGCCTTGACCGTTTTTTTGCAGCAGCTGGTGCCGCTATTTAAAACTTTGCCAAAGGGCGCGCTGGATGCGCCGAAGGGTTTGCGCGTCTGAGCGGTATGGTCGTGGCAAATAAATTCAGGATGTTCGGTAATGCGTGATTTTTTAAATTTCCTGGTGGGCGGTACTGGGATCGAACCAGTGACCCCTGCCGTGTGAAGGCAGTGCTCTACCGCTGAGCTAACCGCCCAATGTTTACATTTTCGCACGCTATACGGATGGGGTCAATTTTGCGGTTGCGGTTTGTACTGATCGTGCTGAAGGCTATGGCACGCTACATGATTGCGAAGCAGAGACTGCCGTATAATCGCCCCCTCTAGCCATGCATTATTTAGCGGTTACGTTTGCGTGTTTGTCCTCATATGCGCACCTAAAATTTATGTTGCAAGCATGATGCTGTAAACCAGCCCTCAAGGATTTCCATGAAATTTCGCTTTCCGATTGTCATTATTGACGAAGATTTTCGTTCTGAAAACACCTCCGGTCTGGGTATTCGCGCGCTGGCGGATGCGATTCAGAGTGAGGGCATGGAGGTGCTGGGGGTGACCAGCTATGGCGATCTTTCGCAATTTGCGCAGCAGCAATCGCGCGCTTCAGCATTTATTTTATCGATTGACGATGAAGAGTTTACGCCGGGGCCTGAGCTTGATCCGGCGGTGTTGAGTCTGCGTAAATTTATAGAAGAAATTCGTTTCAAAAATTCTGAAATCCCGATCTATTTATACGGCGAGACACGCACTTCGCGTCATTTGCCGAACGATATTCTGCGGGAACTGCATGGCTTTATTCATATGTTTGAAGATACGCCGGAGTTTGTGGCGCGGCATATTATTCGCGAAGCAAAATCGTACCTTGATTCATTGGCACCGCCGTTTTTTCGTGCATTGGTCAATTACGCGCAGGATGGTTCGTATTCGTGGCATTGCCCCGGTCACTCCGGTGGTGTCGCGTTTTTGAAATCACCGATCGGGCAAATGTTCCATCAATTTTTTGGCGAGAATATGTTGCGTGCCGACGTATGCAACGCGGTGGAAGAGCTCGGGCAATTGCTCGATCATGATGGCCCGGTGGGCGCATCAGAGCGCAATGCCGCGCGGATTTTCAATGCAGATCACTGCTTCTTTGTGACCAACGGCACTTCTACCTCGAACAAAATGGTGTGGCATGCCAACGTTGCGCCGGGCGATATTGTGATTGTGGATCGTAACTGTCATAAATCGATTTTGCACGCCATCATCATGACCGGTGCAAACCCGATTTTTCTGATGCCGACCCGCAATCATCTGGGCATCATCGGCCCGATTCCGTTGGAAGAGTTTTCGGCAGAAAGCATCCGTCAAAAAATTGAAGCCAATCCGTTTATCAAAGACAAAAAAGCCAAGCCGCGTATTTTGACCATCACGCAATCCACTTATGACGGCGTGCTTTACAACGTTGAGACGCTCAAGGAAACCCTGGCTGGTCAGGTTGAGACGCTGCATTTTGATGAGGCATGGTTGCCGCACGCGACCTTTCATGATTTTTATAAAAACATGCACGCTATTGGCAAAGATCGTCCGCGCTCAAAGGATGCGATTATTTTTGCCACGCATTCCACCCATAAATTGCTAGCGGGTATTTCGCAGGCATCGCAAATTATTGTGCAGGATTCCGATACGCGTCAGCTTGATCGTTATGCGTTTAATGAAGCCTATTTAATGCATACCTCGACTTCGCCGCAGTACGCGATTATTGCGAGCTGTGACGTATCTGCGGCCATGATGGAGCCACCGGGTGGTACCGCGCTGGTTGAAGAATCTATTGCTGAGGCGCTTGATTTCCGTCGCGCCATGCGCAAGGTGGATGATGAATTTGGCAAGGACTGGTGGTTTAAAGTCTGGGGCCCGGATACATTGTCCGACGAAGGCGTGGGCCTGCAAAGTGATTGGGTGCTGAACGCCAATGAAGAGTGGCATGGCTTTGGCAACCTGGCGCCGGGCTTTAATATGCTTGATCCAATTAAGTCCACCATTGTCACGCCAGGGCTGGATGTCTCGGGCATGTTTGCGGATACGGGTATTCCCGCTTCGATCCTGACAAAATTTTTAGCCGAGCACGGCGTGATTGTGGAGAAGACCGGGCTCTATTCATTCTTCATCATGTTCACCATCGGCATTACCAAAGGCCGCTGGAATACATTGCTGACTGCACTGCAGCAGTTCAAGGATGATTACGATCGCAATCAGCCGATGTGGAAAATTCTGCCGGAGTTTGTGGCCGCGCAACCGCGCTATGAGCGTATGGGCCTGCGTGATTTGTGCCAGCAGATTCACGATATGTATAAAGCCAACGATATTGCCCGACTCATTACCGAGATGTACACATCCATCATGGAGCCGGCGATGACGCCAGCTGACGCGTTTGCGCGGATGGCACATCGCGATATTGACCGTGTGGAGATTGATCATCTCGAGGGTCGTATTACCAGCGTGTTGCTGACGCCTTATCCCCCCGGTATTCCGCTGCTGATTCCGGGTGAGCGATTCAACAAAACCATTGTGCAATATCTGAAGTTTGCCCGCGAATTTAATGCCGGCTTCCCCGGCTTTGAGGCTGATATTCACGGTTTGGTGGAGGCTAAAATTGACGGCAAGCTGATGTATTACGTGGACTGCGTACGCCAGCACAGCTAGCCCTCTGGCGAAGCGCTTTTCACGACGGCGCGGTGCATGCCGGGCTGCCGGATTTGAAATGTGCTTTTGGATTGGGCCGCTAAGTTTAATCCGGCGTTAAAAATGGTGAGCCAGGAAACATGCGCTGTAGCCCGGCTGTTATTTCTGTGCAACTTTGATAAAAAATAAGCCGTAGTTCCTAAAGCCGGAATGGCGTGTCCGCAGGTTAAACTTCGCCATGCAAAATTTTTGGATCAACTCAGGCTTTAACACCCTTACTAAGAACGATCACGGCTGGCTGCGTGTGACGCCGGATTACTTACGCTTTATTTTGCAGCGACCAGAGCTTATCCCGATTGCGGAATCAGGGCCGCACGAATGTGCTCTGCATCAGGCGCTGTTGGATCAGCCGTTGCGTGCTATCCGGGCTGAAGAGCTGGGCTTGATTGAAGACGCGGATGCGCGTGAAAACTATATTCACTTCTTGAAACTGCGGAAATCCTTGCTGGATGCGGTGACGGTCGAGCGGTTTTATCTCGAGGCATTTCGCAAAGGCGTGATGGATATTCCGCCGGTTTTTCTGGATATGGCCGCTCATGCGATCACGCGCAGCCTGCTGGATGGCACAGCAGATATTTATGAGATTCGCGCGGGCGAGATGTTGTTTCGGCGGCAGCGGGTTTCCACGGACGGCGGGCAGGTGCTGGCCGCCGATGCGGAAACGATTCAATTGTTTTCCGATACCGGCGGCTTCGGCAGGGTGGGGCGATTGCTGGCGCAGCAGGGGACGCCGCTGGCAAGTGTGAACATGGATGTCCTGTCGCATGAGAATTCACAACTTTATTGGCTTCGTGAGGATCGCTACGCTTATCTGCTGGACCTCACTCGCGGACGTGCCGGAGAACAAGCGCTGGCGCGGCTCCTGAGCCGATGGGTCAAACATTTCCTGAGGCTGGAGGTAGTGCTGGAATCACTCGGAAAAGTTGAAGACGAGGCGTGGCGCTGGCATACCGGACTGGATGTGGAATCGACGGCCATCTTGAATGATCTTTACGAAGGCCGTGAGGTGGACGCTGAGCGCCAGCAGCGCTTGATTTTGCTTTATCGATTAGCCTTCGCCGACGCGCGCGAGATGCGTCAGGATGTGGCCGGTAAGCCGATTTACGTGGGTATCGCTATCAGTCAAGATAATGTGCTGAAATTAAAACCACAGAATCTGTTACTCAATTTACCGCTTGCGCAGAATGGATAGTAGACCGCATTTAAGAATAAAATAGATTGGTCAACCAAATCGGAATACCTGCAGTCACATCGAAACAATTCATACCCCTCAAAACAATTACCAAGCAATAGCCACAAACAAATTACCAACCGGCAACAACCGAGAAAGTAAACATGATCAAGCCCGCCGAACACCCTGCTGTTGCCATGCTGCGCAGTGAAATTGAAATGATGATGTCGGATCGCGAGGCGCTGTTGCGCGTGGCGGGTGCGGCCGCAAAATTGGTCGAGATATTGAATATTGCGCGCCTGCCGGTTTCGGCTATTCCGCTGGCAGAAGCATTGTCATCAAGCGTAAACGCGCTGTCGGAAGACTCGCTTAAAGATGCTCTGCAGGCACAAAAGCAGCGCGCCTGATGCCCAGCAAAGATTGCTGACTTGATTTCTGATTTTAGAATTCCCGCGCAATATCAGCGTCGGCATGGTCGCATTACGCGGCTCATTGGGCGCACAGTGATGAGACTGGCGGGCTGGCGCTTTACCGGCGAGCTGCCGGATTTGCCCAAGTTCGTGATCGCAGTTGCGCCACACACTTCGAACTGGGATTTTGTGATCGGCGTAATGGCGTTATGGGCGCTCGATATTAAAATTTCATTCATCGGCAAGCACACCTTGTTTCATGGTTTGTTTGGTCGCTGGCTGCGGTCACTCGGCGGTATTCCGGCTGACCGTACGCAAGCGCACGGCCTGGTCGGTGAGGTCGTTAATGCGTTTAACGCAGCAGATCGCATGATCCTCGCGCTGTCACCGGAAGGTACACGCGCTGCTGGCAAAGGTTTCAAGAGCGGTTTTTTACATATAGCCAACGGTGCGAACGTACCCATTGTATTGGCGTACTTCGATTTTCCCAATCGTCAGGTGGGCTTCGGTCCGCTGTTCACGCCGAGCGGGGATATAGAGCGTGATATGCAAGCGGTACTGGATTTTTATCGGCCCATACGCGGCAAATATCTTAAACACTGGCAGCAAATGTCGTGAGCGATTGTGCTGCCCTTTTTTTGCGCGCAAAGTCAGGTGAGTTGCGCAGAAATGGTGCAGTGCAAAACCTGAAGTGATGGTGGTTGGTGATCGATCTGCAGTGAGAACACAGAGAGAGAATATTTTCGGCGGTTGGCACGGCAAATGCTTATATAGATTTGCGGTGAGTAATCATCGTCAATTTCTCCTCCGAGAGCGTTTTGCCCGACAACCACCAAGTTGTCGGGCATTTTTTTGGGAGGAGAAATTGATGTTGCTTCAACGCGTGTTGACGATATCCGCCGTCATCAGGCCATGCGACATCATTCGCCAAGCCGCCTGCATGCGGCTCTGGCCGCTCGTGTCGCGGAGCAGTGCTTCGCGAGACGGAGCATCATTTAAGCCATTGCAACCAAACCCCCGCCGCTAAATAACAGCTACCTGCGATCATTACAATAGCGCGTGTCCATTTGCGAAAGTTGGCGTCCGACATGGCTTCCAGGACTTTGCGTGAAAGGTTGGTGCCGAGCATGGCCAGCAGTACGGCGCCCAGTGTCATCCACCATTCGATCCTGCCATAGGCCGTATTGAGTAGCAGGCCGAAATAAATAATTTTTAATATATGGCCAAAGCTTTGGGTACTCGCTTTGGTGGCCACAACTTGTTTGCGATGCATGTTTGAATGAATAAAAAATACATCCAGCAGCGGGCCGGACACCCCGGCCACTAACTGAACAGCGCTGCAGGATAGTCCACACAAGAGCGCATGGCCGCGCTTGTCAACATTGAATTTCAAATCTCCGGGCAGGAAAAAGCTGATGAAAGGTGTTGCGCCCAGCAAGAGATAGGCGACCGGTTTGCTGGCTGATAATTGTATAAAGCTGAAGAGCACAAGAATAATAAGCGCACCCGCTGCAGTGCCGCGAAACACGCGCCAGTTCACATCGTGCCGCCACAGCCAGGCACGCCAACCGTTCGCCGCCATCTGTGCCACCCCGTGCAGCATCATTGCCTTGGGCAAGGGCAGCAAGGCGAGCAGGACGCCCATTAAAATCATGCCGCCCGCCATCCCGAGGATGCCTGAAATGAATGAGGTTATGACGATGGTGACCGCAATCACGGTCACTGTAATGATGGAAAGCATAAGATTTTTTTCTAACGATTTCTTTTTACTAAAATACGTGTAAGGATTTTAGCGCGTTGGCAGCGCATGCAAACAACGCGATTTTCTGAACCTAAAAGAACGTCAAACGTGGTTTCAGGCTGCGCAAAAAATACAAACACCAGGATCAACGGCCGTTACCAGCCAAAAATGCTTTGAAATGCACGCCAATGCTAGTCATTAATATTTTTATGCTAGGTTTAAATTCTGGTTTCGCAGACCGCTAGCCGATTACTAATTCAACCTTTAGGATGAGCTGATTACGTAAGCAACAGAAGATGCGCGCAGATTGTGAGAAAATTGTATATGACATTTTTTAATCACGAGTCCTTCTAAATGCAAACGCAAACATGAACGCAAAATTTGACCGCTTTTATCGCTACGCTGATTTTTCCCAACTGCTTCATGATTACGTTCAGGCCTTTCCTGAGTTACTCAGTATTGAAAGTATCGGTAAAAGCCATGAGGGTCGCGATATTTGGGTGGTAACGGCCACCAATCAAAAAACTGGCGCCGCTGCCGATAAACCCGCCTATTGGATCGATGCCAATATTCACGCCAGTGAATTAGCCGGTGGCGCAGCCGCGATGTATTTGATCGACAGCTTGACCAAAAATTATGGCAAGCATGAAGATGTGACGCGCTGCCTTGATACTCGCGCGATGTATATTTGCCCGCGCATGAATCCGGATGGTGCTGAATGGGCGCTACGCGACACGCCGAAAATTATCCGCTCGGGCACACGCAGTTATCCCTATGAAGAAGACGCCATCGACGGCCTCGATATTGAGGATGTTGACGGCGATGGCCGCATTCTGTCGATGCGCATGAAAGATGCCAACGGCAACTGGAAATGTCATCCCACTGAGCCGCGCCTGATGATTGCGCGGGAACCAACAGAATACGGCGGCAACTACTATCGAATGCTGCCAGAAGGGCTGTTGCGTGATTACGATGGCTACACCATCAAGGTCAACAAAGACAAGCAAGGCCTCGATTTAAATCGCAATTTTCCGGCGGGTTGGCGGCAGGAATTCGAGCAATTCGGAGCCGGACCTTATCCCACCTCGGAGCCGGAAGTACGCGCCGTGGTTCACTTCATTACGCATCATCAGAATATTACGGGTGGCACTTCTTTTCACACCTGGAGCGGAGTGCTGTTGCGGCCATCGTCCACCTCTGCCGATGAAGACATGCCGGCTGAAGATTTATGGGCTTTTAGAGAGCAGGGTGAAAAGGGAACAGCGTTGACCGGCTATCCGGCGATCAGTGTTTATCACGAGTTTCGCTACCATCCGAAAGATGTCATCACCGGTACCTTTGACTGGATTTACGAGCACCTTGGCTTGTACGAATGGACCATCGAAATCTGGTGCCCGATGCGCGAAGCCGGCATTACCGATTACAAATACATCGATTGGTTTCGCGACCATCCCGTCGAAGATGATCTGAAAATGCTGGCCTGGGCCGACCGGGAATTGAATGGCAAGGGCTATATCGACTGGTATAAATTTAATCATCCGCAGCTGGGCGAAATTGAAATAGGCGGATGGGACAAAATTCATTGTTTCCGCAATCCGCCGTCGCATTTGCTCGAACGCGAAATTGCCAAATTCCCGGACTGGCTGATCTATAACACCATGATTTCGCCCAAGCTCGAATTGGTCGATGCCACCTCCACCAAAATAACCGACGATACCTATCGCATCACGATGGTGGTGCAGAACACCGGCTATTTGCCTAGCTATGTTTCCAAGCGCGCACTTGCCCGACAGCAGACGCGGGGGGTTGTTGCTGAGATCGAATTACCAAATAACATCATCGGAGACACCAGCGGAAAGATCGCGCTGGTATCCGGTAAATCACGTCAGTTGATGGGCGAGCTGGAAGGGCGTGCCTATAAACACAGCCTGATGAGTTTCTGGACCGACACCACGCCTACTTCAGACCGCTGCGTTTGCGAGTGGATTATCAAAGCAGAAGGCAATTGCAGTGACGAGATTGTGTTGGTTGCAAAGCACGAAAAAGCGGGAACCCTGCGCATACCGCTGAACTACAAAGCAAATCAAAAGCAAGCGGGTTAAATAGTTGGGCACCGGTTCGAACATCGCTATGGGCCGGTCTAGACACAACAATTGACAATATTAGTCAGGAAATAATCCTGGGTGTAGCACACAATTTAAAGCTGTTAATTATTGAGCAGCTTTAATGCCTTACTCGTTGGTTATTTTTCCGGAGCAGGAATTTTTTTTGGTGACATGTACCGGCGTCATCAATGATTCCGATCTTTATGATTTCCGCGCCACCCTGCTCGCGGAGACGCGTCTGAAACATGTGACCAAGCGGCTTTACGATGCCCGGCGAGTCAGCAGAATCACGTTCTCGTCATTAAATTTTTGGCGCATGATTTCCGTCGTGCAGTCTGTGCCCGATATTCGGCGCGCGTTTGTTATGCCGCGCAACGGCCGTAGCAGCTGGACTTTCCGGGTCACACTTCAATTCTTCAGCACGTGGCGGGAATCAAAGATTTTTTTTGACATGAGCGATGCACTGGCGTGGCTTCAACTTAGCCATGACGAGGTATTTTCCAGTGAAAAATCCCGGCTGGTGGGTGATATACCATAGCTGTCGGGTATTCGCGCATGTCCGGGGCCTAAGTTCGTCGCTATCCCATAGCGCCATCAGGCGCAGACGATTTCTTTTTAATCTGTCGCATAAAGTCTGCGAGCGTTTTCCCTGCTTCTTGCCTGAATACTTCTGGCGCAATCGTAAGCTCGATGATGCGGTCAATTCTAAATAATCGAAAATCACGCCGCAGCTCACACCAGGCCGCCAGTGTCCATCCGCCGCCTCCGCCCCCACCCCAGAAATGCAGCGCCACCGGTCGCAGTCGGCGGCTGGTTTTTTCGCTGTCGGGAGATTGGTAAATGATGTCAACGAAGTGCCTGGATTTAACCGCCTGGCGAAGTTTCTCGAAGCGTGCGGCGACGGTTTGATCAATATGAAAATCAGGCGCATGTACCTGTGTTGTCTCCATCGCCGCGCGGCTACGGTCGGGCAGGATCGCGGCAATTTTCTCCATCGCCTGCGCAGCGCTCGCAGCCAATGCGGTGCCGCCCCAGCTACTCACCATACGTGCGCCGATCAACAATGCTTCAACTTCTTCGCCGGTAAACATCAGCGGCGGCAGATCAAAACCTTTTTGTAATACATAGCCAACCCCTGCCTCGCCGAGAATAGGCACGCCGGAAGATGATAAATCAGCGATGTCACGATAGATTGTGCGTTCAGATGTTTTGAGACGCTCGGCAAGATAGTGCGCGGTGGTCAGCCTGCGTCCGCGAACAATCTGCACGATTTGAAACAGACGATCAGCGCGCCTCATTTTTTCAGTCTTTCCAGTGCCACCATTTCAGTTTTTCCGGATCATGTTGAGCCTCTGAGGTCGACGCATAGTAAACCGCGCAGCGAAATACATAGAGCAAACAACGATCATGAATCTCGCCAGTGGCATCACATACAGCATCGTATAGACCTTGCGGATCCGCGTGCTTTAATTGCGCAATATGGGTAATGCCGATGCCGTATAAATCCCCGGCGATGGATGGGCCCACGCCGGGGATCTGCTCAAGCTCTGAGGTTGGCCGTGGGGTTGCCTTTGAGGTTGGCCTCGAGGTTAGCTTTGAGGTTTGTTTCAAGGCTGACATTCCTGTTTTAGTTCTCATGCTCGATTTTGAAATGTGGATTTTCGATCAGCCCCAATATATTGCCGTCAGAATCCAGCACCGTTGCCACCTGGATACCACCACCGACATCTTTAATCGGTGAATGGGGGTTGGCCCCGATGGAAAGCATGCGAGCGTATTCGGTTTCAATGTTGGCTGTGCCCCAATAAGTGGTGCTGCCTTCTCCATCCGGGATCAAGCCCAGCTCGTAGCCGCCGACATTGAAGCCCACATAAAAAGGTTCGTTAAAATACGGCTCTTTGCCCACCAGGCGGGTGTACCAGGCTGTCGCTGCCGATATATCGCTAACTGAATAAATGATGGTGCGCAGTCCTTGAAACATAGCTGCTCCTTTGCATGCCGTTCTTTGATATTTTCGTGAGATTCATGATGCTAACTCAAGCCGTGCCAGCCGGTGCGCTTGCATTCGGTGCCGCGAATTTTACAAAACGATGGCTACCGTTTCCACTCCGGATTCGTCACCCGCAGTTCGTGCTGCTGCTCGATTAGTGCCTGATAAAAAGCCAGCCTTGAGTGGTGGATTTTTTTGGCTTCAGCGGCGGCGATGACCGCACAGCCGGGCTCGCGCAAATGAATGCAGTTGCTATATTTGCAGGTGCCAATATAGGGGCGAAATTCCGGCATGGCATAGGCAATATCATCATCGCTTAAATGGAACAAGCCGAATGACTGCAGGCCGGGCGAATCGATGATCGAAGTCGCCGCACCCAGCCGATACATCCGGGTGTAGGTAGTGGTGTGTTTGCCGGCATCGAGCGCCTCCGAAAAAATACCTTCCTTCGCCACATCACGCATCACCAGATGATTCACAGTGCGCGATTTCCCCATGCCCGATTGGCCAACCAGCAGGGTGGTTTTGCCGGCCAGGTGAGGGCGCAAGGGTTCGATGTCGATTTTGGCCGACATGGGCAACACGGTATAGCCGATGTCCTCGAATTTTTTGAGGCTGATTTTCGCTTCTTCAAACTCCGGCAAATCTTTTTTGTTGAGCATGATAATCGGCGCGATGCCCGCCGCATCACAGGCCACCAGACACAGGCTCAAAAAGGTTTCGCTGAATGTGGGCCGCGGGGCGACGATGATGACGGCCTGATCGATATTGGCGGCCAGTGTTTTTTCGCGGAAGGCATCAGTGCGAAACAGTACATTGCGGCGCGGATGAACTTCATCAATACGGCCATTGCCGGGCGAGGTGATGGATATTTCGACCTCGTCACCGCAGGTGACGTCCTGTTTTTTGCCTTTACGCACGCAGGTAAACGGGGTGTTGTCGGCCAGCTCGACCAAAAAATCACGACCAAAATCGCCGGTGACCGTCGCCCTCATAACGCAAACAATCTATCAAGTTTTGCCGCGCAAATAAAATCATTCAGGGTAATGCCGCCCGCATCATGGGTGGAATAGCTCACCACACAGCGGTTGTAATGCACGCCCATATCCGGATGATGATCTTCGCGATGTGAAACCCAGGCGCTTGCGTTGACGAATGCCAGTGTTTCATAATAATTTTTAAACGGGAAGGTTTTCTGCAGCGCATTGCCTTGGCTGTTGTTAATCACCGTCCAGTCTGTAAGCGCCGCTAGATGCTTTGCAATATCGGTCGCGTCAAGTGCGGTGGCTTGGCCGCCGGGGGCGCATTTACGGTCTGTGAGTGAGGTCATTTTTTTACCGGTTTAGGTTGATGGCATGCAGGCTATTGAGTCGGGAACGCACGTAAATGCGCAATTCGAATTGAAGCCGGCGGGTGCGAATCATAGACAGCGGAATGCAACGGGTCTGGCGTTAGTGTAGCGGCATTATCGCGATACAGCTTGACCAGCGCACTAATCAGATCTTCTGCACGGGTTTGTGAAGCGGCGTAGGCATCAGCTTCAAACTCGTGTTTGCGTGAGCGCATGCTGCCCAGTGGCGTCAGCCAAAACGTGAACACGGGCAGCACCAGGAAGAATAATAAAAGTGCGACTGCCACCTGCGGTGCGCTTGCGCCGACGCCTACCCCCAGGCCCGCATAAAACCACGGCTGGTTAATTGCCCAGCCCATCACCGCCAGAATAATCAGCGTGAGCAAAAATTGCGTGATGATCATTTTATAAATATGTTTGCGTTTGAAATGGCCCAGCTCGTGCGCGAGCACCGCCTCGATTTCGGACGGCGTGAGCCGCTCGATCAAGGTATCGAAAAACACGATGCGCTTGGTCTTGCCAAAGCCGGTGAAGTAAGCATTGCCGTGGCTGGAACGGGTAGAACCATCCATCACAAATAACCCGCTTGATTTAAAGCCACAGCGGCTTAACAACGCCTCAATGCGCGCTTTCAAACTCTCGTCCTGCAGCGGCTTGAATTTATTGAATAGCGGCGCGATAAAATTCGGATAAATCGCCATCATCAGCAAGCTGAAGCCCAGCCACATCAGCCACACATACAGCCACCAGTAAGTGCCCATC
>ENA-OFCD01001083-OFCD01001083.1-metagenomes-genome-assembly--contig:-NODE-1083-length-14958-cov-3.766222_pt1 | contig 14958 bp, 13 predicted proteins | sample MGYA00153392_OFCD01 | MGnify analysis MGYA00153392 | reverse complement strand
ACGCAAGACCACCGAAAAGGAATTCCCCGCCGGCATTCCGGGCTACGGCGCCGATGCACTGCGATTTACTTTTGCATCACTTGCCAGCCTGGGCCGCAGCATCAACTTTGACAGCAAACGCTGTGAGGGCTATCGCAATTTCTGCAACAAGCTATGGAACGCGACGCGCCTCGTGCTCGAGCTCGTGGGCGATGCACCGCTCCAGACGACGCCGCCGAAGGATGCATACGCAAAGTGGATCCTCTCGCGCTTGCACGAAACCGCGAGCGTCGCGCGATCCGGCCTCGAGTCCTTTCGAATCGACGAGAGCGCGAACGGCCTCTACCATTTCTTTTGGGAAGAGTTTTGCAGCTGGTATTTGGAGATTGCCAAGCCGATTGTGCGTGAAGGCAAAGACGCCGCGCTCCGCGAAGAGACGCGCGCGACCCTCATGTTCGTGCTGGAAGCGAGCCTTCGCTTGCTCCATCCGTTCGTGCCGTTCATCACCGAAGAGCTCTGGCAGCGCCTGCCTGAATCTTCTCGTGAAAAGAAGTCGTCCATCGCCCTCGCCTCCTATCCCGGCGACTCGATCGCGGCGCGCGACCTCGGGGTGGAGGGCGAGATGGCGACGCTCCAAGCGATCATCGTGGCCGCGCGGACGATCCGCAGTGAGCATGAGGTGCACCCCGCAGCCGAGATGCCGCTCTCCATTCGTGCGAACGCGGACGCCATCGCGTTCGCCAAAGAGCGAGCGGGCGCGATCAAGACGTTGGTGAAGACCATGGGCGAGCCCGTGTTCGAGGCGATCGGTGCGCCGCACGTGGCGGGCTCGACGACGAGCGTGTTGCCGAGCAACAAGGGATCGATCGAGGTCGTGGTCGGACTCAAGGGTCTCGTCACCGCCGACAAGGAGCGAGCGCGCATCGAGCGCGAGATGAAGAAGGTCGACAAGGACGTGGCGGCGGTCCAAAAAAAGCTCGCTTCACCGGCCTTCGTCGACAAGGCGCCGAAGGAAGTGATCGAACAAGCGCATGCGCAGCTGAAAGCGTTGCTCGACGCAAAGGCGCGCCTCGAAGAGGCAAAGAAGCTCGCCGCGGAGTTGTAGACTTCGGTAAGATTCGGACCAGTGATCGAGATAACGCAGGCCGAGTCCTCCGCGCTGTTCGCCGCCATCGCCTGGGTCAAGCAGCAGCACGGCGTGCGTTACGCCGAGGCGCGCTTCGTCGGCGAACGCAGCGAGAACCTGAAGGTGCGCGACGGTCGACCCGAGAACGCGTCGTCACGCACGACTCGCGGCGCGGGTGTGCGCGTGCTCACGGGAACGTGGGGTTTCGCGTGCACGGCGAAGCTGGATGACGCGAGCGTGATGGGCGCGATGAAGATGGCGCTCGCGGTCGCGCGTGCGTCCAGCGGCCTCGTCAAGGCACCCGCGCCGTTCCCAGAACGCCCGCCGTCGCGTGGCGCCTACGAGAACAAGCCGGAGATCGATCCGTTCTCCGTCCCGCTCGAGCAGAAGCTGGCGGACCTCGACGCACCCGTGCGCGAAGCCAGAAGAGGCGGCAAGCCCGTGGATAGCGCCGAGGCTTGGATGAGTTGGACGCAGCAGCACAAGCGACTGGTCTCCACCGAAGGCACCGACACGGATCAGCGCTTGGTGTTCGGCGGCGTCGGCATGCACGTGTTCGCAAGTGAGGGCGCGATCTCTCAGCGGCGCAGCTACCCGTCGTGGCAAGGCTGCGAGGGATTTCAAGGCGGGTACGAGCACGTACGGACGCTCGACATGCTCGGTGCGGCGCCTCGACTCCGAGAAGAAGTGATCGCACTCCTCTCTGCTCCGCCCTGCCCCTCTGGAGCTCGCGATCTCGTGCTGGAGTCGAGCCAAGTCGCGCTGCAGATCCACGAGTCGTGTGGTCATCCGACGGAGCTCGATCGCGCGCTCGGCACCGAGATTTCGCTCGCGGGCGGCTCGTTCATGCAACCGTCGATGCTCGGCAAGCTCCGCTACGGCTCGCCGATCGTGAACCTCGTCGCGGACTCCACGTCGCCGGGCGGTATGGGCACGTTCGGGTGGGACGACGAAGGCGTGCCCGCGGGGAAGCGCGCGCTCGTGAGCGAGGGCATGTTCGTGGACTACCTCTCGAGCCGCGAGACCGCCGCCGCGCTCGGGCGCGAGAGCACCGGCACGATGCGCGCAGACGGCTGGAACAAGACGCCACTCATCCGCATGGTGAACGTCTCGCTCGAGCCCGGCCACGGGAGTCTGGACGACCTCATCGGCGACGTGAAAGACGGCGTCTACATGGAGGTCGACAAGAGCTGGAGCATCGACGACCTGCGGCTGAACTTCCAGTTCTCGTGCGAGCTCGCCTGGGAGATCAAGAACGGCAAGAGGACGCGCCTGCTGCGCGATCCGTTCTACACGGGCACGACGCCCGCGTTCTGGCGTTCGTGCGACGCGATCGCGGGTCCCGACGAGTGGCGCTTGTGGGGCGTGAACTCGTGCGGCAAGGGCGACCCAATGCAGCTGATGCAAGTCGGCCACGGCGCCTCGCCTGCGCGCTTTCGCGGCGTCTCCATCGGCAACACGGGGCACGCCTGATGCGCGGCGCCGAACTGCTTTCGCTCTGCAAAGACGCGCTCGCGCGTGCGGGTGAGCCCGAGGCCGAGGTGCTCGCGCGCAGCTCGACACGAGGGTGTGCACGCTTTTCGATCGGTGAGCTCTCGCAGCACATGGTGATCGACGAGCCGAGCGTCGTCGTGCGCGTCGCATCGGGCTCCCGCATCGCGGAGGCGGAGACGAGCGTGCTCGACGTGAATGCCATCGTCCTCGCGATCGCGACCGCTTCGACGTCCGCGCGCGTCGTGCCAGAGACTGAAGGCTGGAAGGGCTTCGCCGGCGCCTCGAAGGAGAGCGGCGCGCTGCCGAGGTTCCAGGAAGAGACGTCGGCTTGTACGCCCGAGGAGCGCGCCGACCTGCTGGCGCCCGCGATGAAGCGCGTGCGTGACGCTGGGCTCATCAGCGCCGGCATGCTCGAGACGACGACCTCCTCGCTCGCGGTCGCGACGTCACGCGGCTGCGCGCGCTCGTTCGACGGCACGATAGCGAACTTCAAGATTTGGGCGCTCGAGACTCCCGGTGCTGGCGGGGCCGCCGGGTTTGGCGCGCACATGACACGCGACGTGCGCGCGCTGCGCATCCTGGAGGAGTCGGAGCGCGCCGTGGCCATGTGCACGCTCGGCAAGAACCCAGGCTCACTCGACGAGGGCGAGTACGACGTCGTGATGGAACCGCACGCGATGGCCGATCTAGTCGAGTGGCTCTCGACGACCGCGTTCGGCGCGGCGGAGGTCGAGCAGGGCACGAGCTGCATGCGGCTCGGCGAACGCATCACGGGCGAGGCCATCAATTTCGTCGAGGACCCTCAGGACGACACCGAGACCGGCTTCGGCGTGCCGTTCGATCGTGAAGGCACCACCTGCCAGCGCGTCTCGTTGATCGAGCGCGGAGTGGCCAAGAGCGTTTTGTATGATCGCTCGCTCGCGGCACGAATGGGAATGGAGAGCACGGGCAACGCGCTCGTCTCGGCGCTCGACGGACCTTCCGCTGGCGCCGCCGCGATTCACATGGGAGGAGGCGACGCAGCGAGCGTCGAAGAGCTCATCTCTGGCATCGATCGCGGCCTCTACATCTGCCGTCTGCACTACGTGAATGGACTACTCGACACGCGACGTGCCGTGATGACCGGCCTCACGCGCGACGGCTGCTTCTTGGTCGAGAAGGGAAAGATCGTGCGCGCCGTCGGCAACATGCGCTTCACCGATAGCTTCATCGACGCGCTCGCTCGCGCCGACGGCATCACGCGCAGGCGAGTGGCGGTGCCGACGTGGTGGAGCGATGCCGGAGCGCTCGTCGTCCCCGGCGTGCGGATGCGCGCGCTTCGCTTCAACGGCAAGAGCCAGGCGCCGCCTCAGCTCGAGTAGCTCAGGCCGCGACGGTCTCGTCTTCGAGCGCTTCCAGCGTACGCAACGCGGGGCCACTTGCGCGCTCGCGCTCTTCGGCGACGAGCGTGAGCAGCTCGTTCTTGGTGGCGATGCCGGTATCCAGCAGCGCGCGCATGAAGCCGTCTACGTAGCCATGGGCGCGGCCCACACGTGACTCGAGCTGTCCGCTCGCGCGGAGGGCAAAGACGTCTCGCAACATCGTTCGAAGCTCGGAAAGAAGCTCGGTCTTGGCTCGCATGACATTCTCCTCGCCGAAGACCGCTATCGAATCCGGATCGAAGTGGCCAAGTTTGCGACACGCCGTCTCGCACTTGTCGTCGCCTTCGGCGAACGAGAACGAGGCGAGGATGACCTCGCTTGCGCGGAGTACTGGTGAATCGCCGAGCGTTGGGATATGCGATGCACTTCTCACGCGCCCAGCCCATGCCCGACGAACGCCCGTCCAACAAGCCCGTTAGCGCGCCTCAAGAAGGTGCTGACACGACGCGCGATCCGTCCGATCCGTGGTCTTTGGCAATCGCCGCGATCGACGACTGTGCGCGCCTCGACGCCTTGCTCGATCTCGCGCGGGACACGTGGGTAGAGCACGCGGCCACGGGCAGAGCTCCGACTCATGACGAGGTGCGCGACAAGGCGAAGGCGCTGGAACTGAGCGACGACGACGCCCGGACGGCGGCGGGCAACGCGGTGGACGTGCTCGGACGGGGCCCCGAGAACGACGCCGAGCGAGCGCTAGGGGCGGCACTGTGCGCACGAGCGATCGCGCGAGAGTGGTCTAGCGACAAGCCAGACGATGCGCGCCTAGCATTCGCTGCGATCTCGCTCTCTGCTCGGACCGCGTTCGACGTCCTCGGCGGGCTCGATCGCGTGATGGCAGATGCCGAACGAGCTTGGAAGGCGATCGCCGCCCACGTGCGGGCGTTCGATCGAGGCGAGACCAAGGGCACATCGCGCGGCGAGGCCGCGATCGCGTGCGCCGCGATTGCTTCGTCAAGCAGCACCGCGGCCTCGAGCGCACGGTCCAACCTGCGCCTTCGCGACCCGCTGTTGGCGCGCATCGCCCTTGGCGAGCGCGCGGCCGAGTCAGCAGAGAAGCTCGAGCTCTCCGGTGAGCTCTTGCCAGCGCCGCGTGGCGCCGTCGCGACGACGCTCCTCGCGCTCACCGGCCTCTTGTTCGTGATCCATGTGTGGCGCACGATCCTCAAGCTCGCGCTCGTCTATCGCAAGCCCGCTGAGGTCACGCTGTCTTCGCGCGGCGTGCGAGTCAAAAGCAAGACGACGTTGCTCGGCCGCACGCTTCGCGAGAGCGACACTCACCTGCTACGAGATTCGCTCGCGGAGGCCACGCGGGAGATCCGGTATCCGAGCCTCGGCCTGTACGCTGGGCTCTTGGCGCTCGCGATCGGAACGTACGTCGGAGTCGGCACGTTGAGCGACGGAGTGCGCAGTGCCTCTCCCTCGCTCTTGCTCGTCGGGCTCGTCGTCGTCGCGTCGGGAATTGGTCTCGACCTGGCGCTGACGAGCGCAGCACCGGGCGCGCGCGGCAAATGTCGCGTCGTGTTCGTCGCGAAGAAGGGACGCGTGCTTTGCGTCGGCGGGCTCGACAGCAAACGTGCCGACGAGGCGCTCGCGTTGCTCAAGGCGTAGCGGTGACGGCTCGTGTGCTCTCGCCAACCACGATGTCGAGCTTGCCCGACGTGACGCGCACTTCGTAGCGCACGCGGCGCGGCGACGAACGAGCGCAGCTTCGAACGCTTGCGGCGTGCATGGCGGCGCCTCGGTCGATCACGTCGCCTGTCGCGACGTCGATTGCCTGCACCGCGACACCCGTGCCGGCACCCTCGACGCCCGCAGTGACGAACGCGCACGAGCCCTGCGCCACGCTGCTCTCCCACACTTCGCGGCGGCTCGCGTCGATAGAGAGCTGACGTACGGCTCCCGGAGGTACGTCGTCGCCCATGGACTCCGACGCCCGCTGCAGCATGCGCGAAGCGGCGAGCGGGAGGGTCGCGAACACGGGGCTCTGCCAGCGCTCCTTGCGCGCGACGACGGCGACGGACCCGCCGCGACCACGGACCTCCAAGTCGACGCCGACCTTGCTCTTGCCGCACGCGAAGAGGACGACCTGCGACGACCCTACGGCCTGTCCGAGGTCGGTGCCCTTGTCGTCCCACACGGACGCGTGCAGCCATCCAACAGGCGCACCACCGATCACGTCGATGCGACGGCACGCGTCGCCGGCTTCGAGCGGAACGGTGGTGCGACGTCCGAGCACTGCAGTGACGGTCGTCGCGCTGATCGAAGCGCCGTAGCCCACCTTCGCGAGCTCTGCGTCGAGCCGCGTGCGCGCATCGGACAAGCTGGCGCGCGACGGCACCCACGCCAAGTGCACGGGCGCGGCGATGTCAGCGCCGGTCGCGATCGGCGTGCGCGACAAAACCACGGCGGCGACACCTGCTCCGACGTGAGGCCGAACCACGAGCATCGCCGCGAGCGCGGTCTCCGAGCAGACGACGAGCGACAGCTCCTTGCCGACTCCATTCGCGCGGGCGACCACGCGCGTGGTGTCATCGACGACCTCTGCATCGAGCAGGCTCGTGTCCTCTCCCGCGAGCACGAGCGCGTCAATGCATTCGCCTGCGTCGATGGCCATCGAGACGTTCGTCGGCGCGCGCTCGTCGATCGCGACCGCGACACGACGGACCTCTTCCCATGTGCCGCCCAGTGACGCGCGATGCTTCTGGACGTGATCTCCCAGCCCAGGCCAAGCCTCGGCGGATGCCATCTCGCCGCGTGTGCCGTGCGCACGAAGCGCCTTGCCGATCTCGACCGCGTGATCGCGCGGAACGATCTGCGCGGAGAGCGCCACGAGGCCCTCGCCACTCGCGGCGTGAACGGCGGCGTAGACGCGAGACGGGTGCGGCGGGCAGAGGAGCACAGTCGGGTACGCATCGGGCCCTTCGTCGACGACGACCGGGTTGCCTTCCTCGGCGAAGACCGCGACGTCGATGTCCTCGAGCGACGGCGACGCACGCGCGTAGGTCAACAGGCACGCATCCGTGGGGATCTCGACGAAGGCGCCGATGCGCTCACCTGCCGAGATTTGCCCCGAGGCGACGATCGACGCCGGACCGGCCCCCAAGGCAATTGCCCGCGCCGACGTCTCTGCGAGGAGTTTGTGTGCGTCGAGATCGCCGCTCGCCACGACGGGAGCGCGCGGCGGAGTGAGCGTCGCGTTCGACCCCGAACCTCCACCGCACGCGGCGAGCAGCAGCAGCACCCCCGCGCGCTTCACTCGACGTCCCACGCGGCCGCGACGACCCGAAAGAGAGCGAGGGTCCAAGAGACGGATGTGCCGCGCGCGTCGACGTCGATCTCTGCGGTGTCTCGATCACGCGCGCAGAACGCGACGAGGCTCGCACCGTCTTGCGGCGGGCGCTCCTCGCTGGACTCGTTCTCGCCGACCCGCGCGCGAATGCGCATCGACCGCACCACGCCATGCGACAGCGCCACCGACGCAACGTAGCAAGCGCCCGGCTCGATCTGCGCGAAGGTCGACGTCTGCCCCGCCCCTCCGAGCGCGACGAGGACGGGGCCTGCGGCAGGCGAAGGCACGCGGTGAGAGACGAACGCACTCGTCATCCGCGCACGTGTCTCCGAGCTCCACTCGCGACCGAACGATGTTGGCAACGTCCAAGACGCGTGAGCCACCAAGATGGGCTCGTCGGGTGCGGCGCCAACGAAGGTCAAGCGGAGCGCCGTCGGGACGCCCACGCACAGGTCGAGCCTCGCATCGGCGGCATCGCCGCGATCTCGAGCGAGCAACGAGTCGTCCTTGGCGTTCGAGATCTCGGCATCGAGATCCACGCGACCGTGCTTTTTCGCCTCACTCGCCGCGAGCTCGAAGCGGTGACAGCCGGCGTCGACGTCAATGCGTGCGGTCCCAGATCCGTCGCGACCGGCGTTGAGCGATGATCGTGTGACGGTCTGCGCGCCGTCTCGCCGAGCGCGAAGCTCGGAGGCCTCCGCACGCTTCACGGCGGGAGCGAGCGCGGGGAGCGGGCCGGCCTCTCCAGAGGACGATGCGGCTCCCTGCGAACGCTCGGGCAGGACGTCTCGAAGCGAGGGCAGCGGCGCGTTCGAGAAGCTCACGACGAACTCGAGCGCTCCACGCCCCGCATCGCTCACGACGCGGAGCCTGTCGACCGCGGGCCCGTCGCAAGCGACGATCTCGAGCGCGCCGGCGGCCGACGAGACCTTGCCCGCGTCGTCAGAGTCCCCGAGCGTCACGTGGAACGAGAGTCCGCGAGCGCCGATCAATGCCACGCTCGTGCAGCGTTTGACGGCAGCCGGTGCGGGGATCGTCACGCTGAAGGACTCTCCGTCGTAGACGAAGCGCGTCGGGAGTGTGGTCACTTGCGCGCCCGCGTCGAGGTGCTTCTGCGCGAGCGCGGCCGAGAGATCGCGTAGCCCTTCCGCGCGCACGAGACCCGACGCAAGGAGGACGGCGCTCGTGACCGCAACGCCGACCTTCTTCACTCGGCATCCAGCACGGTGAGAGGCGCCTCGACGAAGGTGCGTGTGTCGGGCCGCCAGACGAACAGCGCGCGCGCTCCGACGGCGCCCTTCATGACGCTCGTCACGAGGTACGCAAGATCGTACGCGGGCTCGACGCCGCCCATGGTGGTCGCGGCCGCGTCTGTCTCCGAGAAGTAAGCGCCTGCATCGAGGTGCGAGTGATAGAGCACTTTGACGGGACGACCGCGCTCTGCGCCTTGTGCGACCGCGCGCTCGAACTTGAGCGGATCGATGTCGAAGTACATCCGCGCCGTTCGCGGGTAGGTGACGGGATCAAGCGCATGCAGCTTCGCCGCGCGGTTCTGCATCGGGACGAGCTCATCGACGAGCAGCGTAGCCGCCGAACCCGTGAGCAAACCGCAGCACTCCTCGTCGCGCGCGTACGCGCTCACGGCCTCGCGATCGAGCGCCAACAACAGCTCAGATCGGAGCTCGATTCCACGCGCCGCCCACGGGTGCTTGTCCTTGTCACGCATCGGTCACCAAGCGTACCTCTTGTCCCACTTGGCTGGCGGAAAGTATCGGTCACCACGGTCGCACGCGATCGCGACGACACAACCCTCTTCGCCTCGCTCGAGCATTCCCTGCGCGATGCGCACCGCGGCCCAGGCGTTCGCGCCCGTGGAGTGACCGACGGAAATTCCTTCTTTTGAAAGGATTTCATCGGCCATGTCCCAGCCGTCCTCGGTCGTCACGCGCACGGTTTCGTCGGGGACGCTAGGATCGTATATGGCGGGCACGAGGCTCGTCGGCAAATGCTTGAGGCCTTCGAGACCGTGCATCGCCTCGGTGGGCTCGACCGCGACGCATCGGACGGGACGATCGTGCAGCTTCATGCGCCTTGCGACGCCCATCATCGTCCCCGAGGTGCCGATTCCGGCGACGAAGTGCGTGAGTCGATCGCCCACCGCGGCGATGAGCTCCGGACCCGTACCGAAGAAGTGCGCGAGCGGGTTCGAGGGGTTGCTGTATTGGTCTGGGTAGAAGTATCGATCGGGTTCTTTTGAGACGATTTCTCGCACGAGGCGGATCGCACCGTCCGCCCCCTCCATCGGGTCCGACCAGACGATCTCCGTGCCGAATGCGCGCACGACGTCTTTGCGCGCCTGCGAGACGTTGGAGGGCATGACGAGGCGTACCGGGATGCCGAACGCGGCGCCGAGCATGGAGTACGCAACGCCGGTGTTGCCGCTCGTGGAGTCGATGAGCGTCTTGCCAGTGGTGAGGCGGCCGTCCGCTTGCGCATCGCGGATCATGCGCAGGGCGGCGCGGTCCTTCACGCTGCCGCCGGGGTTCGCGAGCTCGAGCTTCAGGTAGATGGAGACGGCTCGCGACTCTGGGATGACCCCGCGGAGCTGGACGAGCGGAGTCTCTCCTATGGCATCCGCGATCGAGTCGAGTCGACGTGACGTCTTCATCGATCGAGCAGCAAAGCCCTCAGTGCGTCGAGCGCGACCGCCGCACCTAGCGCGACCTCGCGAGCCGACGGATCCAGGTCCAGGAAGCGGTGATCTACTTCGAGGAGCGCGGCCTCTCCGGGATCGACCACGACTCGCACGCGCGCATCCACCGCGAGCGCCGCAGCGCGCGCTTCATGAGTGTCGACGACGAGCTCCGGAACGCCAGCGCCCGCGAGATAGCGCGCAGCGACGACGGCCGGAAAGCCTCGCGCGACGACCCGCACGCTCGCCGCACGGACCCGCGCGTTCCCTTCCGAACCGACCTCGCGCAGCTTGGCTTGGCGAGCGTGGCGGAGCTCGACCTTCAGGCGCCGCCCGCGATCGCCGGGACGATGCTGATTTGATCGCCCGCCTTGAGCTCGGTCTTCAGGCCGTCCAAGAAGCGCACGTCCTCTTCGCCGACGTAGATGTTCACGAAGCGACGCACGCCTTTGTCGTCGAGCAGGCGATCGCGTAGGCCCGGGTGTTTCTTCTCGAGGTCGTCGATCAGCTCGGCGAGGGTGTTGCCCGAGCCAGAGACCTCGTCCTTTCCTGCGGTCAAGGTGCGGAGCGGTGCGGGGATGCGAACGATGGTGTCCATGGTGCCCTCTCGAGGTGCGCAGAGCTGCGCGACGTAGCGACAGTCTTCGATGCCGCTGATGGTCCTCACGTCGCCGCAGAGCACACAGCTCCGTCGACGAGCGATCGACCGAGTGCGTAGCACACCTGTTTTCCCGTCGTAGGTCGCGAGCGTGCCGTGTCCGTGACCGTCGAGCGATCGGAGCGCTAGGTCCGCCATGACCGCGCCGACCACGCCCACCATCGGCCCGATCACCCCGGCCTCGTTGCAGCCCTCTTGGGCGCCCGTCGGGACGTCTTCGAAGAGGCAGCGATAGCAGGGGCTGCCGTGCGCACCGACCGAGAGAGCCGTGCCGTACCAACGTACCGCCGCGCCCTGAACGATCGGGATCGACTGCAACATGCACGCATCCGCCGCGAGGAATTTAGTCGCGAAATTGTCACTGCCCTCGATGACTAGATCGTAGGACGCCACGAGCTCGCGCGCGTTCTCTGGCAAGAGGCGTGTGTGTCGTTGGACCGTCATCGTAGGCGAGAGCGCACGGAGCGCTCGCTCGGCCTCCTCGACCTTGGGCGCGCCGACGGACGACTCGCCGTAGAGGATCTGCCGATGGAGGTTGGATAAGTCGACGTCGTCGTCATCCGCGATGCCGAGCGTGCCGATCCCCGCGCGCGCGATCGCGATCGACGCCGGGCACCCAAGCCCGCCCATGCCCACGACGAGAACGCGCGCGTCTCGCCTCGTCCTCATGGCTCTTTTGAAAAGAATTTTTCGGCGCTGAAGTAGCGCTCGCCTGTGTCGGGCAAGATTGCGACGACGTCACCGTCGGGCTCGATCTCTTTGGCGAGTTCAGACGCGACGAACGCCGCGGCGCCCGCGCTAGTCCCGACGAGGACACCGGCCCTTTTCGCAAGCATCAGCTTGGTTTCCCACGCGTCTTCGTCGCTGACGACGCGTACTTCGGAGACCACCCCGGCGTCGTAGACGCGCGGGACGAACCCGGCGCCGAGGCCCTGAATGCGACTCCTGCCTGTTTCGTTTCGAGAGATCGTTGCGCAGACGGCGGGCTCCACTCCGACGACGCGAGCGGACGCGTTTGCCGAGCGAAGCGCGCGACCGATCCCGCTCGCGGTCGCCCCCGTTCCTATCCCCGCGACGATGACGTGGACGTTGGGGAGTAGCTGCAGGATCTCCTCGGCGGTACTGGCGTGCGCGCGAGCGCCGGCGTCGTTGTCGTACTGACGCAGGCAGAAAGCACCGGGGGTGCGAGACGCGATGGCTTCCGCCTCGGCGATGGCGCCGGTCATCCCGAGCGCGTGAGGCGTGAGGACGACCTTCGCGCCGCAGACCTTGATCGCGTACCGCGCCTCGAGGCTCGCGCTCTCGGGCAGGGTCAGCACAAGCTCGCGCCCGAGCCGCCTGCACGCCATCGCGAGTGCGACGCCCATGTCGCCCGAGGTCGCCTCGACGATGGTGCCGGCCGGCGCGCTCAGGAGCATCGCGAGCGCCGCACGATCTGCGACCGACCCCGACGGATTTTGGCTCTCCAGCTTGCCCCAGACCCTCGCGCCGCCTCGCTCGAGTACCCGCAAACGCAGCAAATCGGTGCCGCCGACCAAATCGGCGATGCTGCTCGCGACGACCATCTTGAGTGCGGGACGATAGCAGACCACACTCTGGCTCGCATGGCCCTGTCGGACGAAGCCCGCGCGGTGCACGCGCGACACCCCGCGATTGATCTCCACGCGGACACGCTGATGTGGGCGCGTTGGGTGGATTATGACTTGAAGCGGAGACACGACCCGCCTTTGTACAAGGGCGCGCTCGCGGGTCATGTCGACATGCCACGAATGCGCGAGGGCGGTATGGGCGCGCAGTTCTTCGGCCTCGTGTCGCTGCCCTTCTTGGGCAAGACGCGCGGGCTCGCGGCGACCATCGATCAGCAGATCGACGCGCTCGACGCGACGCTGGCGGCGACGAACGAACTGGTTCTCGCCAAGACCCGCGCCGAGGTGGAAGACGCGAACAAGCGCGGCGTGCTGGCTGCGCTCTTGGGCATCGAGGGCGCCCACTCGCTCGAGGGGGACGTGAACCGGCTCGAGGCGTTCGCCAAGCGCGGCGTGCGCTACCTAGGCTTGTTGCATTTCAGCTCGAACGACGCCGGCTTTCCCGCGTACGGGCGTGGGCGGCGTGACGACGAAGGCCTGACGCGCTTCGGCCGCGAGCTCGTCGCCAAGTGTGAGTCGCTCGGCGTGATCGTTGACTTGTCGCACATCAACAAGCGCGGGTTCCTCGACGTTTGCAACCAAGCGACGCGTCCGCCCATCGTGAGCCACACGGGTGTGCTGGGCGTCTACGAGCACTGGCGCAACATCGACGACGACCAGCTCCGCGCGGTCGCGGACGCCGGCGGCTGCGTGGGCGTCATGTTCTGTCCGAAGTTCTTGGGGGGCGACGGGCTCGGGCCCGTGGTCAAGCACCTCCAGCACATCGTCGACGTATGCGGCGAAGACGCGCCCGCACTCGGGAGCGACTGGGACGGCTTCATCGTGCCTAGCGCTGGCCTCGCCGATCCGACCGGTCTGCCCGCGTTGACGGGCGCGATGCTCGAGGCCGGCATGAGCGAGCAGACCATCGGCAAGATCCTGCGCGACAACGTGCTTCGCGTGCTCCACGACACCTGAGTCTGCGACGCTCAGCGAACGTCGATCGAGTCGACGAGGAGCCCGCGTCGCGTGAGCCGATCGTGGATGCGAGTGCGCCACTCCGCGGCGTTCACGTGCGACGGCGCGTCGAGTTCCACACGCACGCGACCGTCGTCGGCGTGGATGAGCAGCGTCGCGCCGGCGAGCGCTCCTGCGCCGAGCTCCATACGAACGGTCCCACGGCGACCATCTCCCGACCAAGCGACCTTTCGAACGAGCGACGGGAGCAAATCCTCGAGAGAGGTCCGCGCGACCGCGATCGGTGAGCTCGGATCGATCGACGGGCTCGGCGCAGGTGGCACGATCGACGGTGTGGCGGTGGGAGGCGGCGCGCTCTGTGCGCTCCAACGCGTCATCGGATCGAGCGGGTCTTCGTCGCGAAGGTCGTTACGTTCGCGCGCGTGTCGTTGCTCGGGTGGCGCCGGTTCGTCTCGTGGATGAGGCGCCGCCAAATGCGTGGTGGCGTTCGCGACCGCAGGCTGAGCCTGCGTCGAATGACGCGGAGCCTCGAAGCGCGCGCTAGGAGCGACGGCCTTGAAGTAACCATGAGGGCGATGCGCGGTGAGCGCTGCGGGCGTCGCGTGCGCGTGTCCTCGAACCGGTGGGGTCGTCATCGGCATCCTATCGAACACGCGAAGCAACAGTTGCTCGCCGCGTGCGTCTCTTGAGACGTGCCAACGGCGAAAGTGCAGGTGCGGTCCGAGAGTCTCGCTTTGGCGAGGCTGCTTGGAGTTGACGGCCGAGGCCGCTGAGGTACCCTATAAACGAGGCGGAAACGACGTTCGCGTCGGTTCCCGTTTTTAGTTCGATGGATAGAGGTCCACTGGGGTTGTTGTTTGGGGGCCTTCTGGCGGCAGCGATAGGGTCGCTGTTCTCGGGGGGAGACGTCGCGTTGCAGGCTCTCCCGGAGGCACGCCTCCAGTCGCTGTCAGAAGATCCGACCTTCGAGCGCTACCTCGCCGACCGACAGCAAATCGTGTCTCGTTGGCTCGTGTGTCGCGTCATCGCGATCGCCATCGCATCGGCCCTCTACGCAGATGCGGCGCGCGGTCTCGGCCTCGCTTCGATCGGCCTCTTGGTCGCCGTATTGGGTGCGGTGCTGACGTACGGGGCGTTCGCGGAGATCACGGGGGCGGTCGCGCGCGGTCGACCCGAGACCACCGGGGCTCTCGCTTTGCGCGTGCTGCGGCTCATCGAGTGGGTCGTCATTCCGCTTGCCGCACCCCTCGCCGCGCTCGGGCGTATCGTGCTGCGGCGCGTGCCGGACGAGCCCGCGCGGAGCCAGCGCATCACGGAGACCGAGGTCGAGTGGATGGTGAACCAAGGCGTGCAAGCAGGCTCCATCGGTGGAGAGCCTGCCGAGATCATCCGCAACGCGCTCGACCTCGGCACCACTCTCGCCCGCGAGGTCATGGTCCCACGACGGAAGATCTGCACCATCGACGCGGGCACCTCGATCGACAACGCGCTCGACATCGTCGCCGCGGAGGGGCATTCGCGATACCCCGTCTACCAAGGCTCGATCGATCAAATCATCGGCCTCTTGTACGCGAAGGACATCTTTCGCGTGGTGCGTGAGAAGCGCATCGAACAGAAGCTCGAGAGCATCATGCGCACCGGCGTGCTGTTCGTCACCGAGACCCAGCTCGTCGCGCCGATCCTGCGTGAAATGCGC
>ENA-OFCD01001081-OFCD01001081.1-metagenomes-genome-assembly--contig:-NODE-1081-length-14963-cov-4.328347_pt1 | contig 14963 bp, 13 predicted proteins | sample MGYA00153392_OFCD01 | MGnify analysis MGYA00153392 | reverse complement strand
TTGGCGTTCTCTTGATTGCTTACGGTTTCGTCCGCCTCTGTCAAAATTTTAATCATGCTGGAAGTGTTTATGGTTTTGTAGGCGCCACCATGGGTCCACGCTCTGGAGTGGTCGCTGGCTGGGGTCTACTCGGCACCTACATTTTTTACGGCTGCGTCACATCAATGGCAGCTGGAATTTTCGGATCGACATTCTTGGATGAGCTCGGTGTTTGGCACCATCAGCCGGCTTGGTCGGGCTTCTTGGTAGGTGCAATCGCTCTCGTGCTGGCGTACTTCTTGGCTGTCGCACCAGCCCGAAATGGAACACGCGTCCTCCTCACGGTTGAAGGGATCACAGTTCTCTTGATCTTAATTACAACGGTTATCATCTTTGCAAAGTTGGCAGGTGGTCACGCCCCAGATAATCATCATGTCGACTGGTCGGTCTTCTCGATCCCGAAGGGGACTGGCACAAGTGGAGTCTTTCTCGGAGTAGTTTTTGGATTCCTATCTTTTGCTGGTTTCGAAGCGGCTTCTACCTTAGGTGAGGAGACAAAAAATCCTCGTCGCGATATTCCGCGTGCGATGCTAGGAACCGCAATTTTTGGTGGCGTTTATTTTGTAGTGGTCACTGCGGTTGAAGTTATGGGATTTGGCACTAACGCCGCTGGGATCAAGGCTTACATCGCCTCCGGTTCCCTCTTAGGGGATCTTGGCACTAAGTATGTTGGCTCTTGGATCGGCACGACTATCACCTTAGGAGCAGCGGTAAGCGCATTCGGATGCTGTTTAGCCTGTGTAGTCGGTGGATCTCGTCTCATCTTCTCACTCGCTCGTGATGGTGGAAATCAGCATTTAGCAACGGTTTCTGAGAAGAATGGCGTACCAGTAAATGCGACCCGACTCATCGTAGGAGCCGCCGCTTTGATCATGATTATCTGGAAGCTTGTGTGGCATGTGAAGCCATTTGATATCTTCCTTGGCAGCGGAGTAATCGGCACTCTGATCATTTTGGTGGCATACCTGTTGGCGACGGTGGGTGCGATCAAATTTCTCTTCTTCTCTGGAAAGAAGCGGACTAGACAATGGGAAATTGTGATTCCATTAGCTGGAATTGCGCTTCTTATTTATACGCTCTATAAGAACGTTCTTCCTTGGCCAACAACGGGGGCAGGACGTGCCTATCCAATTGCCGCGATCATCTGGTTGGCAATTGGAATAGTGGGAATTGTTTCTCGTCCAGCGCTAGCTTCTCGGGTGGGCGCTCATTTAACCGCTGATGAAAACCTCTCTGAGGCCCGTTCTTAACTCTGCTTATCCGCTCTAGATCTGGAGAAAAATGCTCAACGATGTGAAAGTAATAGATCTCACGATTCCGTTAGGTCCTGACGTTGTGATGTGGCCCGGAGCGCCCGCTCCATCGGCGCAAATAATGGGGACCGTGGCAGAAGATGGTTTCTTCGCTCGTCAAGTGAGCTTCTCTGAACATTCAGGGACGCACTTTGATGCACCCTCTCATTTTGTAGAAGGCGAGGCGAACGTAGATCAAATTCCGGCGCAGTCACTGGTCCGTCCGATTGCTCTCATAGATATTTCTCACCGTGTAGGGGAAGATGCAGATGCGGTACTAACTTTGGAAGAGGTGCTGGCCTTTGAAGAACTGCATGGAGCAATTCCTGAAGGGGCTGCCGTCTTTCTGCGCACCGGATGGGAAGAGAAGAACGGGGACTCAATTGCATATGCTGGTCAGCCCGGGGATCTACGATTTCCTGGCTTTGGGGTTGCAGCGGCCGAGTATCTGGTCTCCACGCGCAAGGTAGTTGGTTTGGGGATTGATACTTTAGGTATCGATTCTGGCGCGGCGAGCCACTTTCCCGTGCATTCACAGGTGACACATCCCAAAGGATTGTGGCACTTAGAAAATCTACAAAATCTTAAACTGCTTCCCCCGGTCGGGGCATGGGTGGTAGTGGGAGTTCTCCCTCTCGTTGGTGGCTCCGGAAGTCCAGCGCGCGTGCTCGCTCTCCTGCCTTAAGTTTTCCCTTGCCGTACTCTGACGGCACACTAAGTACCAACGAGAAATTACTGAAAGGTCCTGTCGTGTCTAATAATTTTTGGAAGGTCGAGCCCTCGGGACCAGCATCCGATTACCTAGCGGAACTCCCGCTGGTTGACCACCATGTTCATGGGGTCATTCGTGAGAACCCCTCCTTAGAATCTTTCAACCACATGATGACTGAATCGGACAGAACTCCAAATTCACTAGCCGAGGCGATGAACACTCAAGTCGGCTTCGCCACGCGGCGTTGGGTTGCACCATTTCTTGACCTTGAACCATCCGTGAGTGGCGAAGAGTACTTTCAACGGCGCATCGAGCTAGGTGCTGATGAAGTGAACCACAGATTATTGCGGGCATCGGGCATAGGACACTATTTCATTGAAACTGGGTTAAAGGGAGCGGATATTCATAACCCCGCAGGAATGGCGGAATTAAGCGGAGCCCAAGTTGATGAAGTAATTAGAATTGAAACTGTTGCTGAACGGGTAGCGCAATCAGGTGTCAGCGCCACAGACTTTGCGAATAGTTTTATAGAAACACTGACAAAAGAATCAGAGTTGGCAGTCGGATTAAAATCAGTGGTCGCTTATCGAATTGGATTGGATTTTGATCCAACTCCGCCTACCTCCCTCGAAGTGGAAGTTGCTGCTGGTAAATGGTTTACTGAGATTGCAGCCAGTGGGAAGGCTCGTATCAGTGACCCCATCTTATTGCGCCATTTGATCTTCTCTTCCGCTACTTTAAATAAACCATTTCAATTCCATATTGGTTTTGGAGACCCCGATTTAAATCTCCATCGCTGTGATCCTCTGTTGATGACCGACCTCATCCGAGAATTCGAGAGTCGTCAAATACCCGTTATGTTGCTACATACTTATCCGTATCAGCGTAACGCCGGATATCTTGCTCAGATGTTCCGTAATGTCTATCTTGATGTGGGTTTAGCGATCAATTACACGGGAGCTCGATCTGGTGCAGTAATCGCTGAGTCTTTAGAGTTAGCACCTTTTCATAAGATTCTATTCTCATCCGATGCTTGGGGTCTACCCGAACTTACTTATCTAGGGGCCTTACTTTTTCGCCGTGGCTTGGGGGAGTTACTAGACTCGTATATTGCTCGTGGTGATTGGTCAAAGGAAGATGCACTTGGGGTCGCACAGCAAATTGGTCGTGACAATGCGCTGCGCGCATATGGAATAACACGGTAGAGAAAGAGGGAGAAGATGAAAAAGAAAGAAGTTCTTAAAATTGCGCAGGAAAATAACCTCCGCCTCATCCGTTTTCTTTACTGTGATCTCGCTGGCGTCATTCGTGGCAAAACCGTTCACGCCTCGCAACTGGATTCCAAGATATTTGAAGGGGTTGGACTCACCCAAGCACAAAATGCAGTGAACCTTTTTGAAGAACTTGTCGCGGTTGCTGGGATGGAACCCGTGGGTGAAGTTCGAATCGTCCCCGATGCAGATACCTTCGTCGTGTTGCCATGGCTTGATAGAACCGGTGCCATGTTGAGTGATCTGGAAGAGAAGGATGGAAGTGAATGGGGCGGCTGCACCCGTTCTGTCCTCAAGCGCGCACTTGCCTCTTTAGATGCGCAAGGCATTGAGATGATGTCAGCATTTGAATCGGAATTTTATTTGGCACAAGAATCAGATTCTGGGCCGGTACCCTGGAAGAACGGACCTTGTTACTCCAGTTCTGGAATGGACCGGGCTAGTGAGGTTACCGACCGCATGGTGGATAACCTGATGGCGCAGGGAATCGTCGTGGAACAAGCGATTAATGAGTACGGCCCGGGTCAGCAAGAGATCGCCATTAAATATGGCCCTGCCCTGCAGTCAGCAGATCGTCATCTGCAATTTCGCGACACGATCCGGGGAACGGCGGAAGTTGAATTTGGTCTCCTTGCCTCCTTGGCTCCCAAGCCATTTAAGGATGGAATCGGTTCTGGTGCCCACCTGCATTTCTCGCTCTGGGATAAAGAGAAGAAGCTAAATCTGCTCTTTAATGAGGTAGAGCCCTCCAAAATTTCCGCCTTTGGTGAGTCATTTGTCGCGGGAATCCTGGATCACCTTCCCGGCCTTCTCGCTCTCACGTGTCCCTCCTTTCTCTCCTTCCTTCGATTGCAACCTCACGCCTGGGCAGGAAATACCATCTCGTGGGGATATGACAATCGAGAGTGCGCGGTTCGAGTCGCCAGCCCATTTAAGGGTCGGGAGATGCAATCCATTAATTTAGAGTTGAAGGCATGTGATGGTTCGACCAATCCATACCTAGCGCTCGCGGGTGTGATTTTGGCTGGAATGGATGGGGTCACCCGGGGGTTAAAGGCACCTAAGCCCGCCCATCGAGATCCAGTCCTGCTCTCCGATGAAGATAAAATCGCCTGCGCCATCCGGCCCCTTCCCACCACCCAACTCGAAGCCCTGGCGGCCCTGGAACGCGATTCGGTGCTGACCTCGGGCCTGGGGGAGCTGATGACCCGGGCATATTTAGCCACCCGGCGAGCTGAAAATGCTAAAGCGACCCTAAACGGTGATGAATGGGCCAGGCTCGAGACCTTCTCCACCTTTTAGCCGATTTCTCGCCTGGGGCGCCACGCTGATAACCTTTATCCACAAACGAGAAAGCGCGCCTTCGTGATTCCCACCGAGGCCCTCGTGAAAGTAAAGGGAGTGCCTCATGGCCTTGAAGCCAGCAGAGAAGTTAGAAATCATCACAAAATATGGCGCTTCCGCCACTGACACAGGAAGCCCAGAGGCACAGATTGCCCTGCTCTCGCGCCGTATCGAAGAGATTACCGAACACCTCAAGACTAATAAGAATGACCACCACAATCGTCGTGGGCTCTTGTTGCTGGTTGGTAAGCGTCGTCGCCTTTTGCAGTACCTCGCAAAGCTCGATGTCACACGCTACAGAGCGATTATCGAAAAGCTCGGTATTCGTCGTTAATTAATATCTATCAATTATATTAATTAAAAATTAGAAATCTGCTCTCTCGACAGAAAATCGGTCCTCGGTAGTGGTTTCCGGACTCAGTTCCGTAAACTTCGATCGAAGATCCGTTTCCTGCTGCGAGAGAGCCGAGAAATGGAGATGACCCATGGAGGGTCCAGATGTTAAGTTCGCTGTTGTCACGATTGATAACGGAAAGCTCGGAAAGCGCGAAATTCGGTTTGAAACCGGTCGCCTAGCACGTCAAGCCGCGGGAACCGCGGTTGTTTATCTCGATGATGATTCAATGTTGCTCTCGGCAACAACCGCTGGGAAACAGCCAAAGGAACAATTCGACTTCTTCCCACTCACAGTGGATGTTGAAGAGCGTATGTACGCAGCAGGAAAGATCCCAGGATCATTCTTCCGCCGCGAAGGTCGCCCTTCTGAAGATGCAATTCTTACCTGTCGTTTAATCGACCGCCCACTTCGCCCAGCCTTCGTTAAGGGTCTGCGTAATGAAGTTCAGGTTGTTGTCACTATCATGGCGTTAAACCCAGATCACATGTACGACGTCCTCGCGATAAACGCCGCGTCGATGTCGACTCAACTTGCTGGACTTCCATTCTCTGGTCCGATCGGCGCGGTTCGCGTTGCTCTGATTGAGGGTCAATGGGTGGCGTTCCCGAATCACTCCGATTTGGAGAAGGCCGTCTTTGACATGGTTGTCGCTGGCTCTATCGCTGGTGATGACATTGCCGTCATCATGGTTGAAGCTGAAGCCACAACACAGACCATCGACCTCATCAAGGCTGGCGCCCAGGCTCCAACCGAGGAGATAGTTGGCCAGGGCCTAGAGGCTGCAAAGCCATTTATCCGTCAACTCTGTGATGCTCAGAACGAACTCGCCAAGGTCGCTGCAAAGCCAACCGGCGTATTCCCGGTCTTCTTGGATTATCAAGATGATGTCTACGTTGCGGTTGAAGCCGCAGCGGGCGCAAAGATTTCTGAAGCACTCACGATTGCTGGAAAGCAAGATCGTGAGACCAAGCTGGATGAAGTGAGTGCAACCACCAAGGCAGATTTGGCAACACAGTTTGAAGGTCGCGAGAAAGAAGTTTCTGCAGCCATTCGATCTGTCACCAAGAAGTCGGTCCGCCAACGTGTACTGCGCGACAAGATCCGTATTGATGGCCGTGGAGTCCGCGACATTCGTGCAATCACCGCAGAAGTTGAAGTCATTCCTCGTGTACACGGTTCTGCAATCTTTGAGCGCGGAGAAACTCAGATTCTCGGAGTTACAACGCTTAACATGCTGAAGATGGAGCAACAGCTCGATACGTTGAGCCCAGAACACCATAAGCGTTACATGCACAACTACAACTTCCCTCCTTACTCAGTAGGCGAGACCGGTCGTGTTGGTTCACCTAAGCGTCGCGAAATCGGCCATGGTGCCCTAGCAGAACGTGCACTCCTTCCGGTTCTTCCAACTCGAGAAGAGTTCCCGTATGCAATTCGTCAGGTCTCAGAAGCGCTGGGATCGAATGGATCAACATCCATGGGCTCTGTGTGTGCATCCACCATGTCGTTGCTCAACGCTGGAGTCCCTCTCAAGGCTGCAGTTGCAGGAATTGCGATGGGTCTGATCTCAGATCTCGTTGACGGAAAGACCGAATATGTCGCACTCACCGATATCTTGGGCGCAGAAGATGCCTTCGGGGATATGGACTTTAAGGTCGCTGGTACGAAGGAATTCGTTACCGCGCTGCAACTTGATACCAAGCTCGATGGAATTCCTGCCTCCGTGCTCTCTGCAGCGCTGCTGCAAGCGAAGGAAGCTCGGCTTTACATCCTTGACATCATGAACCAGGCGATTGATATGCCAGATGAGATGAGCCTCTTGGCTCCTCGAATCATTTCAATCAAGGTTCCAACCGAACTCATCGGGGCAATCATTGGACCTAAGGGCAAGATGATCAACCAGATTCAAGACGAGACCGGCGCAGATATCACCATCGAAGATGATGGAACTATCTACATCGGCGCTATCGAAGGATCACAAGCTGAGGCCGCCAAGGCAATGATCGAAGCGATCGCAAACCCAGTTATTCCAAAGGTGGGTGAGCGTTACAACGGTAGCGTTGTGAAGCTGGCGACATTCGGTGCATTTATCTCTCTCGTTCCAGGTAAAGATGGCTTGCTCCACATCTCGCAGATTCGCAAGATGCATGGTGGAAAGCGCATTGAAAACCTCGAGGAGGTCATGAAGGTTGGTGACAAGATTGAAGTTGAGATCAACGAGATAGATCCAAAGGGCAAGTTCTCTTTGGTTCCAGTTCTTGCTGATGGAACAACTCCAACTGACGCGCCATCTGAGTAACAAGAACTGAATAAGTAATTAATGGCTCGCACCACACTGCCTAGCGGTTTACGGATTGTCACCGAAGAGGTTTCAACTGTCCGCTCTGCAACATTTGGTGTTTGGGTCAATGTGGGATCCCGCGATGAGACTTTACCTGTCGCGGGAGCTTCACATTTTTTAGAACACCTATTGTTCAAAGGAACTCCCCGCCGCGACGCGATGGCAATCTCATCCTCGATTGAAGCAGTCGGTGGCGAGATGAATGCCTTCACAGGCAAGGAGTACACCTGCTTTTATGCTCGGGTCATCGATACTGATCTCCCTCTAGCCGTTGATGTGATTGCTGATCTCATCACTTCCTCATTAGTAGCCGCGGCTGATGTGGATGCAGAGAGAACTGTTGTGCTCGAAGAGATGTCTATGCGCGATGACGATCCTTCAGATTTAATTCACGATCTCTATCTCGAGACTTATTTTGGCGATACTCCGCTCGGTCGATCCGTTTTGGGAACCCCAGAATCAATTAACGGGATGTCTCGCAATGCGATCTTTAAATATTACAAGACCAGATATCGTCCAGAAGATATGGTGATTGCGGTTGCAGGAAATATTAGCCACAAGAAGGTTGTAAAACTTATTGCAGAAGCTATGAGTCGTGATGGTTTTCTTGATGTGCCCTCAGCGGTAGCTAACGTGCGACACGCACCAAAAGTTAAAGCTCGTGGCGTAGGTACCGTCGGCATTATCGATCGCAAGACGGAACAATCTCACCTCTTACTCGGTGTTGAAGGTGTCGAGCGCAGCGATGATCGCCGTTTTGCGCTGAGCATTCTGGCCTCTGCTATGGGTGGGGGAATGTCCTCCAGACTCTTCCAAGAGATCCGCGAGAAGCGCGGGCTGGCTTACTCCGTTTACTCCTTCGTTCAACAATTCTCGGGCGCCGGGACTATCTCCTTCTACGCCGGCTGTCAGCCTAATAAAACCGAAGAGGTCATCAAGATTATTCGCGATATCTCCTTTGATATCGCCCACAATGGATTGACCGATGAAGAGATCACCCGCGCTAAGGGCGCAGTGACCGGTTCGCTAGTACTCAGCCAAGAAGATACTGGTTCCCGAATGATGCGTATCGGTAAAAGTGAACTGGTTTATGGCGAGGTCATGAGCTTTGATGAAATCTTGAAGAAGATCTCAGAGGTCACCACCGATGACATTAAGGCAATCGCTAACACGATCTTGCCTAGACCTTCTACTCTTGCTCTTGTGGGACCATTTAAGTCCGCTACAAAGTTTGAGAAGGTGATCGCATGACTATCAAAGTTGCGGTACTGGGCGCCAAGGGTCGTATGGGTCAAACCACAGTAGAGGCGATCAACGCCACCTCCGATCTAGAGCTCGTTGCAGCCATTGATCTGGGAGACTCCCTCGATCTTCTTCTTTCCAGTGGAGCACAGGTGGTGGTTGATTTCACCCATCCGGACTCCGTGATGCCCAATGTAGAATTTGCCATCAACCACGGAATCAACGTCGTTATCGGCACGACGGGATTTAACAGCGAAAAACTTGCCACAATTTCCGGTTGGCTGGGCACAAACCCCGGCGTTGGCGCACTTATTGCCCCGAACTTCGGACTCGGAGCAGTACTCATGATGCAGTTTGCCGCGCAAGCTTCCAAATATTTCGAATCTGTTGAAATTATTGAACTACATCACCCCAATAAGGCAGATGCCCCTTCAGGGACTGCTACTCGAACCGCAGAACTTATTACTGAAGCTCGCAACTCTGTTGCGAAAGAAGTTATGCCAGATGCAACCTCCTCGGGGCTGCAAGGAGCTCGCGGGGCCAAGGTTGGGGATGTCCCCATTCATTCTGTGCGACTACGCGGATTAGTGGCTCATCAAGAAGTTATTTTGGGTGATATCGGAGAGACGCTCACCATTCGCCACGACTCAATAGACCGCACTGGATTTATGCCTGGTGTACTCCTCGGTATTCGCAAAGTGGTTGCAACTCCAGGGCTCACATTTGGACTCGAACACTTTCTCGATCTCAAGTAGAATTAGATTACTTAAATAATTCGACGCGAGATAAGGGAATTAATGATGTCTGCTCAAATTACTCTATATGGCTCTGCGACCTGCGGTGATTGCCGCCGTTCGAAAGCCTATTTAAAATCACGCAATGTTGCATATGACTACATCGATGTTGAAGCTGATGAGAGCGCCTCAGAGAAGGTCATTAAAATTAACGGAGGAATGCGCTCGATTCCTCTCATCATCTTCCCGGACGGATCGCATTTGACAGAGCCTTCGGATAAGGATCTTGGAGCAAAGCTCGACGCTTTGGCAAGTCTTTAAATTTTCAAACGATAGACAATCGCAGAAGTTGCCATGGCCCCGACAACCACCACTGGGAATGGCAACTTTGCGCCGAGTGCCACAATTGCAACCGTGATTCCCGCTAGCCGATGATCCAGGACAAATTTGGTTTTGTTGGTGAAGGCCTGCATAGCTACAAGTGCGCTGAGTAGAACTATCGGAATCAAGTTGGTTATTCGTTGCACCCGAGGGTGAGCTAACCAAATTTCGGGAATGGCGTGTCCCAGGTATTTGATCGCGTAGCAGAGCACGCTGGTAATAATGACTGCGATCCATTGGGAATTCATCTACTTCCATCCCACTATCGCGGCGATGAAGACTGTTGAGATTATTGGAACGCCTGCAGGTACAAATTGGGTGATTGAAAGTGCCCAAATGAAGGCGAGAATGGCTGACACGAGGAACCTTCGCTCTTTAAGCCTGGGGTAAAGCACCGCACAGAAGATCGCAGGGGAAGCGACATCAAGTCCCCAGGCGGAGGTATCGCCGATCGCTTTTGCTCCCAGTGCGCCAAGCAGTGTGAAGAGGTTCCAGAATACAAAGACGCCAAAACCGGTGTACCAGAAGGCTGTGCGTTGGTCTTCGATTTTCTCTTGGGCGATCGCTACACCCGTGGATTCGTCAATGGTGATGTGGGCAGCTAGCGCTCGCTTTAAACCCTTGAGTTTAAGAATTTGAGCCATGCGGACGCCGTATAAACCGTTGCGCCCCCCGAGAAATGTGCCGGTAACTATCGCACTGAGTGGACTGCCGCCTGAACTCATGACAGCCACCAATGAAAATTGGGAGGCGCCAGAGAAGAGTACGAAGGAGAGAAAGCAGGCTTGAGCGACGGTGAAGTGGTCTGCGACTGCCACCGCACCGAAAGCGACCCCGGCTGCGCCGACCGCCAAACCTACGCTGAGGGAATCGCGCTTAACTGACACGCCGATAGTGTGCCCTAATCCGTAGCGCTCTGGGTGGTAAAAGATAAGGTCACCACATGAGCGAAGAGAAATTTGAAATCAACTTCCGCGACGATGTCACCGTTGAATTGGTGAAATCCAGCGCAAGTGACTCTGATGTCGTATGGGCGGCCCGGGTTTCTACTGCAGGTGAAAATTCCTTGGATGATGTAAACGCGGACCCTTCCCGTTCTGAAGGGCTGATCAATTACCTTGCTCGGGAACGCCACGGGTCTCCTTTTGAACACACCTCAATGACCTTCTTTATCTCGGCTCCGATCTTTGTCTTTCGCGAATTTATGCGCCATCGAATCGCTTCCTACAACGAAGAGTCCGGTCGCTATCGCGAACTTCGCCCTAATTTTTACATTCCAAGTAGGGAACGAAAATTGGTTCAAATTGGAAAGGCCGGTGCGTATACATTTATTGATGGAACCGAGGAACAGTATGAAATTACGGTTAACGCGATTAAAGAGAGTTGTACGGTCGCCTACAAAAATTACCAGAAGATGCTCGACGCCGGAGTAGCTAGAGAGGTGGCTCGCGCGGTCTTGCCCGTGACGCTTTATTCATCTATGTATGTCACCATGAATGCACGGGCGCTGATGAATTTCCTTTCATTACGTACCTCTCGGGAAGGTTCACACTTTCCTAGCTATCCGCAGCGGGAAATTGAGATGGTGGCCGAGAAAATGGAGCGTTATTTTGCAACGCTTATGCCCATTACGTACGGCGCATTTGAGAAGTCTGGACGGGTAGCCCCTTAGGCGCGATAGGGTTAAGCCCATGTCCAGCTCGCATAAACAGACAACCCAGATTGAGGCGCCTTTTGGTCGTCTGATCACCGCAATGGTGACCCCATTTCTCAAAGATGGGTCTATCGATTGGGATGGAGTCGCCAAGATTGCCGAACATTTGGCTGATTCTGGACATGATGCAATTGCGGTAAATGGTACGACAGGTGAGGCCCCAACAACCAAGACCTCCGAGAAGTTAGAAATTATTCGCGTCGTTAAAAGCACCGTTGGGCACCGCGTCAAAGTACTAACAGGGGCGGGCGATAATGAGACCGCCTACACGGTGGAACAGGCAAAGCGTTGTGCTGAACTCGGCGTTGATGGTTTACTCATTGTTACTCCGTACTACAACAAACCTCCCCAAGAGGGAATCGAAGCGCATTTCAAGGCGGTAGCCGCCGCCACCGATCTTCCCATCATGATGTACGACATCCCTGGACGCACTGGTGTTGCCATCGAAGAGGAGACCATCTGTCGGTTGGCTGAAGTTAAAAATATCGTCGCGCTTAAAGATGCCAAGGGAAACCCAGCATCGACTTCCTGGGTCATTAAAAGAACTGGACTTCCTGTTTACTCTGGTGATGACATTCTCAACCTTCCCCTTCTCAGCGTAGGAGCGGTCGGTTTTGTTTCGGTCTGTGGTCACACCGTAGGAAATCAATTGAGGGCGATGCTCGATGCATGGTTTTCTGGCGATCTCCTTCGCGCACTAGAAATACATCAAGAATTATTGCCGGTATTCACCGGAACCTTCCGCACTCAAGGTGCGATATTGACAAAGGCGGCACTCACGTTGCTAGGCCTACCTGGTGGATTTACACGTTTACCACTTGTCGATGCCACCGATGCGCAGATTGCGCAATTGCGGGAGGACCTTCAACAAAGCGGAGTCGTACTTAAATAATGAATCATCCACATCCCGATCTACCCTATCCAGCAAAGTTAGCCCCTAAGACACTGCGCATTGTTGCGTTAGGTGGCCTTGGTGAAATCGGTCGAAACATGACCGTCTATGAAATCGCTGGAAAACTCCTGATCGTTGACTGCGGTGTTCTCTTCCCTGAAGAGAGCCAACCGGGCATCGATCTTATCCTCCCGGATTTCTCATACATTAGGGATCGTCTCAAAGATGTCGTTGCTATCGCCCTAACTCATGGCCATGAAGATCACATCGGGGCGGTTCCTTATCTATTGAAGGAGCGTTCTGATATTCCAGTGGTTGGATCGAAGTTGACCCTGGCATTCACGGAAGCAAAGTTAAAAGAGCGTCGCATAACCGCTCCGATGATCGAGGTTAAAGCTGGGATGAAGCAGAGCTTCGGTCCATTCGAGTTGGAATTTATCGCAGTTAATCACTCGATCCCTGATGCGCTAGCAATCGCAATTCGTACTGAGGCGGGCCTGGTGCTAGCAACCGGTGATTTCAAGATGGACCAGCTTCCACTTGATGGACGGATCACTGACTTAGCAGCCTTCGCGCGCCTTGGCGAAGAGGGCGTCGATCTCTTTATGGTCGACTCGACAAATGCAGATGTTCCAGGATTTACTACCTCTGAGCGCGACATTATGCCCACCCTTGACCGAGTATTTCGCGCGACCGAACGCCGTGTAATAGTCGCATCCTTCGCCTCGCATGTGCATAGGGTGCAGCAGATCATGATGATCGCAGCGCAACACGATCGAAAGGTCGCCTTTATCGGTCGCAGCATGGTTCGCAATATGAAGTTGGCGCAAGATTTGGGTTATCTAGAAGTCCCTGAAGGGCTACAGATCATTGATGCCAAGAACGTGGAAGATGCGGGGGATCGTGTCGTGCTCATCTGTACGGGATCTCAAGGTGAACCACTTGCGGCGCTTTCGCGTATGGCAAATGGCGAACATCAGATCCGCGTTGGTAAGGGGGATACCGTTGTTCTCGCCTCCTCATTAATTCCGGGAAATGAGAACCCAGTATTTCGCGTCATCAATGAGCTCACCCGCTTTGGAGCGACCGTAGTGCACAAGGGCAACGCCCTCGTACATGTATCTGGTCATGCCGCCGCCGGAGAACTGCTCTACTGCTACAACATAGTAAAGCCAAAGAATGTGATGCCTATCCACGGCGAATGGCGCCACCTACGCGCTAATGCAGAACTCGCCATTAAGACCGGCGTCCCCCGCACAAATACCATCGTGGTTGATAATGGAATTGTGATCGATGTTCACGATGGCTACGCCGATATCGCTGGAGCAATTCCTGTTGGTTTTGTCTACGTTGACGGGCAGAGCATTGGCGAGATCACCGAAAGTTCTCTGAAGGACCGACGAATTTTGGGCGAAGAGGGATTCATCTCCGTCGTTGTGGTCGTTGATTCACAGAGTGGAAAGATTGTGGCTGGACCAGATATCCACGCTCGGGGATTCACAGAGGATAAGGCTCTCTTTGATGAGGTTAAGGGCATGATTGAAAAAGCCCTAGCAACCTCTGTTGCAAACGGAATCAATGGAACCCATCAACTTACTCAGGTTGTACGTCGCACCGTTGGAAGTTGGGTAGGGGAGGAGCACCGTCGCAAGCCGATGATCATCCCAGTAGTTATTGAGGTATGACGGCGCGCCGAGAGGCTGGCGCACTTTCTTTTCCTTACCCTTAGAGCGCTATGGCTAAAAAAAGAAGTGCAAGAACAAAAAAGAGTGCCAGACGCCCGTCGATTCTGGCTGGGATTCTGCGCGCTCTGATTAGCGTCTGGCGTTTTATCGCGAAAGCGATTGGAAGCACCGTCCGTTTTCTCTTTAAAGAGGCGCGTGGACTGGATAGTGCCCACCATCGCGATGGTCTGGCCTTTCTACTTCTCATTTTTTCTCTCGTAAGCTCGGCCGGAAGTTGGTTCCACCTCCATAATCCCATCGGACGCTTCATGAACACGGTTTTGCTGGGGACTTTTGGAAGAGTGGCGATTGTCGTTCCGCTCCTATTTATTTACTTTGCATTTAGGTTATTCAAGGCGCCAAATGAAGGTCGCGCTAATGGCCGAATAACAATTGGTGCCATTCTTCTGGTCCTTAGCACTACTGGGCTCGCTCAGGTCTTCGCAGACTCTGATTTCAGTTCGATAAAGAGCGCAGGAGGAGCCATCGGATATGGGGTTGGACATCCTCTCTCTAGCCTGGGGACCTCTTTGTTGGCGATTCCAATCTTGTTTCTCATCTTTTTCTTTGGCCTGCTCATCATCACCGCTACGCCGGTCTCGCAGGTACTTGCAAAGGCTCGCTCGATCTTCACCTGGGTGTCGACCCGCAGACGGCTGGCAGCTGCCCAGAACGAAGATCCCTTTGAAATTAGCGATACTCCCCCCTTTGAAACCCCGCTGGTGCAGGAGTTCCACGTCTCTGAAATAGATGGCGACCTCTCTGAATCGGGTGGCCTTGAGGAGACTCTCGCGCTTCATCTCGCGTCCACCCCTATCCCCGCTCCTGCCTTTGCCACAAAGACGGTACAGACCACCCCAGCTCACCAGATGATCCTGGC
>ENA-OFCD01001080-OFCD01001080.1-metagenomes-genome-assembly--contig:-NODE-1080-length-14966-cov-4.782174_pt1 | contig 14966 bp, 12 predicted proteins | sample MGYA00153392_OFCD01 | MGnify analysis MGYA00153392 | reverse complement strand
CGGATGTCGTCGAGTCGGGCGGCGGAACGGGAACCGCCAATATCAAGAGCCACCACAATGTGGGCGGACTTCCCGAAGACCTGCAGTTTGCGCTCGTCGAGCCGCTGCGCGCGCTCTTCAAGGACGAGGTGCGGGCGATTGGGCGGGAGCTCGGACTGCCGGAGGTCATCGTGGGCCGCCAGCCGTTCCCGGGGCCGGGCCTCGGCATCCGCATCGTCGGCGAGGTCACGCGCGATCGTCTGGAACTGCTGCGGTCCGCGGATGCGATCGCTCGCGCCGAACTCACCGCAGCCGGTCTCGACCAGGAGATCTGGCAGTGCCCGGTCGTGCTGCTGGCCGATGTGCGATCCGTGGGTGTGCAGGGAGACGGCCGCACCTACGGGCATCCGATCGTGCTGCGCCCGGTGTCATCGGAAGACGCGATGACCGCGGACTGGACTCGACTGCCGTACGACGTGCTCGCGCGCATCTCCACCCGCATCACGAATGAGGTCGCCGGGGTGAACCGCGTGGTGCTCGATGTGACGTCGAAGCCGCCGGGCACTATCGAGTGGGAGTAGAGCGCCGTTCGCGCTCCCGCCCTTTGCGCCACCGCCCTTTACGCCTCCGCCTTTACGCCTCCGCCGCGACGAGTGACACCCGCGCCCAAAAGTTCGGGCGCGGGTGTCACTCGCGGGCGCGCGCGGGGTAGCGGCGCAGAAGCGCGACCAGGCTAGCGGCGCAGAAGCGCGAGCAGGCGCAGGATCTCGAGGTAGAGCCAGACGACGGTGACCATGATGCCGAAGGCGGCGGTCCAGCCGTAGATACGCGGCGCACCACGCTTTACTCCGGTTTGGATGCTGTCGAAGTCGAGCACGAGCGAGTACGCGGCCATGATGATGACCAGGACCCCCAGCACTACCCCGAACGGCAGGCCACCGAGGAAGGGGATCGGGGCGCTCCGAAGTCCGAAGGCGTCGGAATTAGCACCGGTCGCCATGAGGATGAAGTTGACCAGCGAGAAGACGCCGTAACCGACCATCGCGATGAGGAACACCTTGGTGGCCTTCTTCGATGCGCGGATCTTGCCACTGGCGAAGAGGGCGAGTGTCACTCCCACGACCACCAGGGTTCCCAGGACGGCCTGCACGGCGATCCCCGGGAATCGGGATTCGAAGAATACCGTGATCCCGCCGACAAAGATTCCCTCGACTGCGGCGTAGCTGAGTACGAGCGCAGGAGACGGCTTCTTCTTGAAGATATTCACCAGGGCGAGCACGAAGCCGACGAGTGCCGCCGGAAGTGCGAGCACCGGGAAGAACCAGCCGACCGCGGCACCCACGAGCAGGATCACGAAGGAGGTGACGATCTTCACCATCGTGTCTTCGTAGGTCATGCGATCGGTGTCCGAAGGAGTCGCGGAGGGCACGCTGTAGAGGTCGGTGAGCTGGGCCGCCGTCATACCCTCGGTCGACGCCGACCCGGTCGCACCAGCCTGTAGTTTCGCGGCGACGTCGCGATTTGATGAGAATGCAGGGGAACGATTGAATGCCGGATTTGAGGAAGCCATACTTGAGAGTTTACCGGGCGGGGCATCCGAAATGCTGGGGATTCACCCGCTATGGCTCCGCTCTGGGCGTATTGTGACCCGCTTGACCTGCGACTGCGCCAGCACTCGGGCGATCCACGCGGATGCCACGACCACCAGGAGCGAAACGACGACCACGATCGCGCCGTTCCCGTACTGAGGATAAAGCTGCGCAAGGATGAGGCCACTCGCCAGGGGAAGCAGGGTCGCGAGGTAGCTGCGGCCGGGCCGCTGCCGCACAAGCAGCCAGAAGGCGAGGGGAACGACGAGAAGCGCTGCGGCCACGGAGCCGAGAAGCAGCGCACCGACGAGAAGAGCACTGGGCACCGCAACCGCCGCGCGGCGAGCACCCCGTGCCGGCAGGATCGCCCAGCCCGCGATGTGAGCGACGAATCCGATCACGATCAGGTAGTCCGCATAAGCAGATCCGGCCTGGAGTACGAGTGCGCCGCCCAGGATGAGGGCAATCGCGCCGAGATAGCGGGGCCGATAGCGGCCCCAGCGCAGCGGAAGCAGGGAGCTCGGCTCCCGCCAGCCGATGCGTGTCGCCACGCGCTCAGCCCCGCGGGGAGAAGAGGACGATTGCGACGATGATGATCAGCACACTGCCGCCAACAGCCATGACGATGCCGAGTACGAGGGCGACATCCACCCGCTTGTGGGGCAGGGGTTCATCATCGGACGGTGCGTCCGGTCGGATCGCCGCTGGTATCGGTTCGGCTTCTGCGACCGAGTCGGCCTGTGCGCCCGACCCCGGCGTCACGGCACCCTCATCGGTCGGCCCCACCGCCTCCCCGCAGGCGATGCAGAACTTCCAGCCCGGATCCAGCGCAGCGTTACAGTTCGTGCATTTCCCCATGGGCACGAGAGTAGCAAGTCCGCGAGTCGCGGCTCCGGCATCCCGTACCGTTGGCACGTGACTTCCTCGCCTCCCCTCGTTATCGCTCACCGCGGGGCGAGCGGGTACCGTCCCGAGCACACCCGGTCGGCCTATCTGCTCGCCTTCGAGCAGGGAGCGGATGCCGTGGAGCCCGACCTCGTGGCCACGAAGGATCGTGTGCTCGTGATCCGCCACGAAAACGAGATCTCCGGGACGACCGATGTGGGCTCGCTCCCGCAGTTCGCAGACCGTCAAAGAACGAAGGTGATCGATGGGCAGAGCCTCAGCGGCTGGTTCACCGAGGACTTCACCTGGGCGGAGCTCGCCACCCTACGGGCGACCGAGCGGCTTCCCCGGGTGCGTCCCGGCAATACGAAGTTTCCGGCTGAGGGCATCCTGAGACTGGTCGACCTCCTTGAATTGCTCGAAGTGGCCCCTCTGAACGCGCTCGGCGGTCGGATCGGCATGGTTGCCGAGATCAAGCACGCGAGCTATTTCGCATCGATCGGCCTGCCACTTGACGAGCTCTTCGCGGCCGAGCTCACTGCCGCAGGCTGGAGCGACGACGACCGACTCACGGTCGAATGCTTCGAGGAGACCGCGCTGCAGCAGATCCGCGAGCGCGGGATCCGGGCGCGCTACGTGTTCCTGGTGGACGCCGAGGGCGCCCCGGCCGACCAGGTGGCGAAGTGGGGCACCGCCGCGCGCAGCTACGAGTCCTACCTCACCGTGAAAGGGATGGCGGCCCTCGCCCTGTTTGTGGACGGCATCAGTGTCGACAAGCACATCCTGCAGGCGAGGGATGCCGCGGGCTCAGCGGCCGGCGTCGAGCTAGTCACGCGCGCCCATGCGGCCGGGCTCACCGTCTTCTGCTGGACGCTGCGGGCAGAGAACAGGTTCCTGCCGAAGGCGCTGAGGCTCGGGGCATCCGCGCGTCAGTTCGGCGACTGGATGGCCGAGTTTCTCGAGCTGATGGGCATGGGGGTTGACGGGGTGTTCTCCGACCAGCCCGACCTCGCGATCGAGGCAAGAACAGCCTTGCTCGACACCGCAGGGGAGACGAACTAGTCCGACGGGCAGCCGCCACTCAACCGGACCCGGCTCGCTAACGGCCGCCGACAGGCTCCGTCAGCAACGCCCGGGCCGCGAGCCCGATCACCGCGCTGTAGGTGGGGTATGCGAACTTCACGTTCGCGAGGGTGGCGACATCGATGCCGGCGGCCATGGCGGTGGTCACCGACTGCACCACCTCGATCGCGTTCTCTCCGACGGCGTGAGCGCCAAGGATCAACTCGCGTCGACGATCGGCGATGAGCATGAGGAAGCCGCGCTCGCGATCGTCGATCACGGCCCGGTCGAGGGTGGAGTAGTCGACCCGGGCGACGACGCACTGGGGATCGCGCTCGCGGGCCTGTGCTTCGGTGAGCCCGACACCGGCATAGTCCGGATCGGTGAAGCCACCGGCGGGTAGCAGCAGATGGGGAGTGCGGCGGTTCGCATCGAGCACTGCATTCTCTGCGGCCGCCTCCCCTTCGAAGTGCGCGGCCTGCACGAGCATGTCGGTTCCGTTCGCGTCGCCCACAGCGAAGATATGCGGTACGACGGTACGAAAATACTGGTTCACCGGGATCGCCGACCGGGCCGGTGTGATCCCTGCGTTTTCGAGGCCGAGGTCGTCGACATCCGCTGGCCAGCCGGTCGCCATGATCACGGCATCGAAGGAGCCGGATGCCTCGACACCAGCCTCCCGCCAGCGAAGCGTGATCGACCCGTCGTCGGCGCGCGAGAGGCCGTCGACCCCATCCACGCCGGTGCGCACGGTTACCCCCTGTTGCACGAAGGCCTCGCTCACCGCCTCGCCGATGGCCGCATCCGAGGCCATGAGAAGGCGCGGCGCGACATCCAACACGGTGACTGCGCTGCCGAAGGAGCTGAACACCGTCACGAGCTGCGCGCCGGTGTTGCCGGCGCCGATCACGGCGAGACGAGCGGGTAGCTCTGGCAGGGACAGCACGTCTTCCGGCACGGTCGCGAGCTCGGCCCCCGGGATGGGAAGGCGCCGCGAGTGCCCGCCGACGCAGATGATCACCGAGTCGGCGGTCACAACGCGGCCGCTGTCGAGCACGAGCGTGTTGGCGTCGGAGAAGCGCGCCCGCCCCTCGAGCACCAACTCGATTCCGGCGGCGGTGAAGCGCTCGGCCTCCGCTTTAATCGACCGCACCCGATCGACGGTGCGCGTCACCCTGGCCACGGTCGCCTGCCAGTCAATCGACTGCTCGGTGAGGATGATGCCCCACGACCCGGCGGTGCGCATCTCGCGGGTGATGCGCGCAGTGCGGGCGAGAACACGGGTGGGCACACAGCCGGTATTCACGCAGGTGCCGCCGGTGCGACTCGCTTCGAGCACGGCGACCCTGGCTCCCAGTTCGGCGGCTCGCAGGGCGGCAGCGGTTCCGGCGGGGCCGGCTCCGATCACGACGACGTCGAAATCACGATCGGATACAAATTGCGGCACGGTTCTCTCCCGGGTAGGTTCTCAGGCTAGGGGAGCACAGGCGACACTCTGCCTTCGATCAGCACCTATGCAGTGTCTTCCCTGCCTCGCATCCGGTGTCGGAGCCCGGCTCTACACTTGAGTCCGTCATGACCTTCATCCTGGATCCGGCTGAGCCCGCCCGTTCTGAGCCGACTGATTCCCCACTACTTGCGGGACTCAACCCACAGCAGCGCGAAGCGGTCGAATACCGCGGTCACGCGCTGCTGATCGTCGCGGGCGCGGGATCCGGCAAGACGAGCGTGCTCACCCGGCGCGTGGCGAGCCTCATTGAGTCGCAGGATGCCTGGCCGTCGCAGATTCTCGCCATCACCTTCACCAATAAGGCGGCGGCAGAGATGCGCGAGCGGGTCGAGGCCATCCTCGGGCAGGCAGCCCAAGGCATGTGGATCTCGACTTTCCACTCCGCCTGCGTTCGCATTCTTCGCCGGGAGGCCGAGCACTTCGGCTTCGGCAAGAATTTCACGATTTACGACTCCGCAGACTCCCGTGCGCTGATCAAACGGATCATCAAGGACCTGGATGCTGACACCTTCGGCTTCACCGTCTCGAGTGTCGCCGGCAAGATTTCCAAGCTCAAGAACGAGCTGAACGACGTGGAGTCCTATGCGCGCGGAGCGAACTTCAACGATCCGCAGGAGAGGGTCTTCCTCGATATCTTCCGCGAATACACCCGCAGCCTGCAGAGCGCCAATGCCTTCGACTTCGACGACCTCATCGGCCAGACGGTGTATCTGTTCCGGGCCTTCCCGCAGGTCGCGGCGCTCTACCAGAGGCGCTTCCGGCACATCCTGGTCGACGAGTACCAGGACACCAACCATGCCCAATACTCGCTGATCCGCGAGCTGACCCAGCCGCCGCGTACCGACCTGCTGGGAGGGGCGACGGGGTTCGATGGCTCTCTTCTGAGCAACCCGACGAAGCACCTCGAGCCCGCGTCGCTGACGGTTGTCGGCGATTCCGACCAGTCCATCTACGCGTTTCGCGGTGCGGACATCCGCAACATCGTGGAGTTCGAGCGCGACTTCCCGAGCTCCAAGGTTGTGCTGCTCGAGCAGAATTATCGCTCGACGCAGAACATCCTGAGCGCCGCGAATGCCGTGATCTCGAACAACTTCGACCGCAAAGACAAGAAGCTCTTCACGACTGTCGGCGATGGCGACAAGATCGTCGGCTTCACCGGCTATAGCCAGCACGATGAGGCCCAGTTCATCGCGGACGAGATCACCGAGTTGCACTCCACCGGCAACATCGAGTATCGCGACATCGCAGTCTTCTACCGCACCAACGCCCAGACCAGGGCGCTGGAAGAGATCTTTATTCGCTCAGCGCTCCCCTACCGGGTGCTCGGCGGCACGAAGTTCTACGAGCGTGCCGAGATCAAGGATGCCTTCGGCTACCTCATCGCGATCGCGAATCCGGCCGACCCGATGGCGCTGCGCCGCATCCTGAACACCCCGAAGCGCGGCATCGGCGGCGTCACCGAGGCCACCCTGCAGCGCTATGCCGAGACGCACGAGATCACCCTGCGCGAATCGCTTCGGCACGCGGACGAAATGAGTTTCGGCCCCAAGATCACCGGCGCCATTCTGGGACTCGGTGCGATTCTCGACGAGGTCGCGCTCACTTCGGACACGGCCACGGTCGCCGACATCCTCACCGCCCTCATCGCCAAGACCGGACTCGTGGAGGTGCTCCGGGCTTCCCGCGACCCGCAGGACGAGGCCCGCGCCGAGAACATCGAGGAGCTCGTGGCGGTGACTAAGGAATTCAACAAGAACAACCCAGAAGGCACCCTGCTCGACTTCCTCACCGAGACCTCACTCGTGGCCGCGGCCGATGACATCGACGACTCGAGCGGCACAGTCTCGCTGATGACCCTGCACACCGCGAAGGGCCTGGAATACGAAGCCGTATTCCTCACCGGCATCGAGGAAGACCTGCTTCCGCATCGGATGTCGGCGAACGAGCCGGGCGGACCGGCCGAGGAACGCCGCCTCTTTTACGTTGGCATCACCCGGGCGCGCCGCAAGCTCTATCTCTCCCTGGCAATGACCCGCGCGCAGTTCGGCGAAGTCTCGGTCGCGATGCCGTCGCGCTACCTGCAGGAGATCCCGCCGGAGCTCATCGACTGGCGGCAGTCGCCCGGAATGGCGACCTCCCGCGGGGGAACCCAACCGCGCGCGCTCAACGCCCGCCGCGGCGGATTCGGAGCGGAGGATGCCCCGGCCCTCGGCACCGGCTACGGATCGTCCAGCGGACCGGGGGCAACGGCTCTGGCCAGGGCGGCCCGCGCCGAGCGCGCGGCCCAGCCGAAGACGCAGTGGGCAAACCGGGTGACGAACGTGGTGCGGGACAACGGCGACCTCACGCTTGCCATCGGCGACCGCATCCGTCATATCGATTTCGGCGACGGTCGAGTGACGGCGGTCACCGGTATCGGGCCAAAGTCGATCGCCGAGGTACAGTTCGACACCGCCGGTCGCAAGCGGCTGCTGATCAAATTGGCTCCCATCGAGAAGCTGTAATTTTCTGCAGCGCTACTCGAACGGTCAGCTCGAAGTCAGCGGCGTGTATGCACCCCACGACCCGTGCGAGTGACCATCCTGTTCGGGGGTTGCTCCGCCACCGAGAAGATTGCGAGCGAGCTGGGCTCCCGCATCCAGTAGCTCGTCGAGGGCCGTCGAGAGGTCCTCGTCGGTGACGACGCGATCCTGCTCTGCCGCAGACAGCACGGCTCGACGCACCAGTTCTTTGGCGAAGGATCCGGTCGTCTCGACCGCGCGGTCGGCAGCGGCATCGATCGCCCGCGGGGAGAAGGGCAGGCCACTGGCATAGTGCCGGAACAGACGCCGGCGGGAGCCCACGTCGGGTAGCGGGATCTCGACCGCCAAGTCGACGCGCCCGGGGCGCTCCGCCAGCGCCCGTTCAAGCACCTGAACGCGGTTCGTCGTCAGGATGAACGTGACGTCGGCATCCCCGTCAAGGCCGTCGAGCGCGTCGAGCACAGCGAAGAGGAGCGGCTGGGGTCCGTGCATTCCACGCTCGGAAGCAACAAGGTCCACATCCTCAAGCACGACGATCGCGGGCTGCATGGCCCGCGCGAGCTCGGCAGCCTGTGTGATGAACTGAATGCTCGATCCGGTGAGAAGCACCGCTGTCGTCCCTGGAGTGCGCGAGAGCAGATGACGCACCGTGAGCGTTTTGCCCGTGCCGGGAGGCCCGTACAGCAATACGCCGCGCTTGAGATGTTGTCCCGCAGCGAGCAGGCGTTCGCGCTGCTCACCGATGCCGACGACATGGCGAACCACGGTCTCGAGCACACCGGGCGGAAGAACCACGTCATCCGCTTCGACCGTGGGTCGGTGGAGGAAGGTGGCGCCGGCGGAGGAGTTGCCGTATTCGTTTCCGGTGAATGACAGCACCTTGCCCCGCAACACGCTCAGACTCAGCACCAGTCGGGAGAACTCATCGAGGAATCTCGACGAGGTCTCGGTGTCGAGGGAAAGGATCTCGAGTTGCGCTCCAACGCGACCGAACTGCGGTTGGGCCGCCCGCTCGAGCACGACGACGGGTCGTCCCTCGAAGAGGATGCGGTGCAGACCAAAGGCGATCACCCGACGCGTTGTCTCCGGGCCATCCGCGATCGAGAGGTAGTCGATCGGTGCGGGGGAGAAGCGACTGTGGGGGCTGAAAAGTAGTTCGGAGAGCGAGAGGTGCTCGCGCTGTTGGCCGCCGCTGACGCCGACGGGCGGCTGTTCGGAGTCACGGCCAAGCTCGGCAAGCGCCAGGTCGGCGTCGACGAGTCGGTGCGCCGGGAGCCCGTGGGTGATTGCCGGCAGGGTGGCGATGTCGGCTCCGAGGAAGTCCTGCACGATCACACCGAGCGGCGTGAGATCGCTCGATTCGACAGCGGCCTGGTTGACGACTTCAGACATGAACCGCTGGAACGTGGAGAGAAACTCGCGTGTGATGTCGTCCATCGTCACAGGCTAGTCGCGTGAACCACGCGATCGTCAGGGAATAGTTCGGGGGGCTCCCCCGTTGCTGAGTCGGTACCTGTTCCCGTTCAGAAAGAAATACTGTGCAACTCTTCGCGCCCGTCAGCCTCGGGGCCCTTGCCCTCACCAACCGCGTCGTCATGGCGCCCCTCACCCGCCTGCGTGCGGGTGAAGCCGGGATCCCGAACGACCTGCTCGTCGAGCACTATCGCCAGCGAGCCACCACCGGCCTCATCGTGACCGAAGGTACCTTCACGAGCCAAGTCAGCCGTGCGTATCCCGGTCAGCCCGGCATCGTGACCGCCGAACAGATCGCCGGCTGGCGCCGGGTCACCGACGCGGTACACGCCGAGGGCGGCGTCATTGTGATGCAGCTCATGCACGGCGGCCGCGTGACGCACCCCGAGATCAACGGGGGACTCACCCCGGTGGCTCCGAGTGCGATCGCCATCGACGGCGAGACGCACACGCCCCTCGGAAAGAAGCGGTTCGCCGAGCCTCGTGCCCTGAAGACCGACGAACTCCCGGGTGTGACAGCGGAGATCGTGCAGGCCGCCCGTAATGCGATCGAGGCCGGATTCGACGGCGTCGAGGTGCACTCCGCCAACGGATACCTGCTGCATGAGTTCCTCTCGCCGGTGTCCAACGTGCGCACCGACTCCTACGGCGGGTCTCCTGCGAATCGTGCCCGCCTCGGGATCGAGACCGTCACGGCCGTGGCCGAGGCGATCGGGGCGGATCGGGTGGGCATCCGTATCTCACCCTCGCACAACATCCAGGACGTCTTCGAAACGGATGAGACGGAGACCAAGGCAACCTACGACGCGCTGATCGACGGCATTGCCCCGCTCGGTCTCGCCTACCTCAGCGTGCTTCACCGCGACCCGGCGGGTGAGCTCGTGCAGGACCTGCGCGCCCGTTTTGGCGGGCCGCTCATGGCCAACAGCGGATTCGGCCAACTGACCACCCGCGCCGAGGCGATGGAATTCGTGCGCGATGACTTGGCGGATGTTGTGGCCGTCGGCCGCCAGGTAATCGCAAACCCCGACCTCGTGGCCCGCTGGCGCCACGACCGTGAGCTCAACGAGCCGAATCCGAGTACCTTTTATAGCCAAGGCGCCGAGGGTTACATCGACTATCCGGCGCTCGCGAGCTGAGTCCTCAGCCGGGGTAGTCTCCATTACATGAGTGAAAATCTGATAGTGCCCCCGGGAGTCTTCTCGGGCGGCGCCATCGCAGCCCTCGCCGTGGGAGTGATGTCGATCGCGTCGTTCCAGTTTCTGCCTGTGGCAACTCTCCCGTTCGGTGTGGCCGCGCTGGTGCTCGGCCTTGTTTCCCGGCGTGCGCTCAGGGCTGATCCCTCCCTGCGAGGCGCCCGGCTCTCGCTCGCGGGTTTCATCCTCGGCATCGTGGGGATGTTTCTGGGCGGAGCGGTGCCCGTGCTGCTCATGCTCCTCTGGAGGTTCTTCGGCTGGGGCGACTGACCCGGCCGTCAGCGGAGCCGTCCAAGCAGATGGTTCTTCGGCCAGTGCCGAAGTCGCGCGGGAAGATGCGGGTAGAGGTGAGCGGTGACATCCATCATGCGATCGAAGCGACGCTGGCGGCGGTCACTCCACGGCAGCGCGTAGGCCTCGCGCAGCGCGGGCGGCAGCAGGCCGGCGGTGGCGAGTCGGGCGACCGGCATCATCGCGCGCATCCACAATGGACCGGAGGCCGGGTGAAGCACCTGCGCTCCGACCTCGCGCACCCGGTCATCGACTTCGAGCCTCGCCAGCTGCGCACGCCAATAGCGACCGAAGGCCTCCCGGTCGGCCGGCCAGAGGGCGGAAGGCATGCCGAGAGCCGTGCCGACGACCGCGTAGTCCCGGTACACGGCGTCGGCGGATGCCTCGTCGAGAGGCCCGAATATGCGTGCGTGCAGCGTGGCCGCTGTGTCGTAGAGCGTGGCGGCGACCCACAGTTGGAGCACGGCATCCGAGGCGTCGTAGGTCTCCGAACGCACGGGCGCATGGGCATGGTGCACCATCGAGCGCACGGTCGCGACCTGCTCGTGGGTGCCGAAGACGAGGGCGTAGACGTAGCTGAGCGTGTTGCGTAGTCGGCGCAACGGGTCGGCGGCGAAGTCGCTGTGGTCGGCCACGGCGTGACCGACGGCCGGGTTGGCCAGCTGCAGCAGGATGGCACGCCCGCCGCCCGCGAGCAACGCGGCTTCCGCTCCGATATCGCGGAGCCCGAGGACGGTGTGTGCCACTGTCCCATTGTGCCGGGTGTGTGCCGGGTGCGTGTATGCCGAGTGTCGCCGGGCTCTTGCATGCCGGGTGTCGCCGGGCCTCTTGCATGCCGGGCGCATGCCGGCGTCGCGTGGCCGCACGAGTTCGTGCGCGTGCCGCGGTGCCGCGTCGCTCCCGGTGGCGGGTGGCGGGTGGCCGGTGGCGGAGATTCTGTAGCAAATGCAGGACCGGGTGCGAAAAGTCGACCCCTCTGGTCAACATCCGTCCCTCTAGTAACGCGTAGTCCTGCATTTCGTGCGCGATTTCGTAAGCGGTGGCGCTCGGGGCGAGTCGGGGGACGGCACCGCCCACGAGGGGACGGGTTGGATGCGACGGGGCGCGGCGCACCGCGCACACGGGTGCCCGGCCACCCACCCGACCGCCAGCACGCAAGAACCGGCAAAGTTTTCCTGATGCGCACACGCGCTCGGCCGAACCCCGTGAGCGGCCGGGGGTAGAGTTCTTTTTGGCCCAAATATCTTGACGTCAAGCTATCTCGACGTCGAGATACCCGCCGCCCATCAGCCAGACGAACTGCGGATTGGATACATGCAGCGTGGATCTATTTGAGTATCAGGCCCGAGACATCTTCGAATCCTACGGAGTGCCGGTACTCGCCGGCATCATCGCCGATACGCCGGAGGAAGTGCGCGCCGCAGCCGAGAAGCTCGGTGGCACGGTTGTCGTCAAGGCCCAGGTGAAGGCCGGCGGACGTGGCAAGGCTGGCGGCGTGAAAGTTGCTCACAACCCGGATGACGCGGCTGCGGCATCCGAGACCATCTTCGGCCTCGATATCAAGGGTCTCACCGTCAAGCGGGTCATGGTCGCCGCCGGAGCCCGCATCAAGGAGGAGTACTACTTCTCCGTTCTGCTCGACCGGGCGAATCGCAGCTACCTCTCGCTCTCCAGCTACGAGGGCGGAATGGAGATCGAGGAGCTCGCCGTCGAGCGCCCGGAGGCGCTGGCCCGTATTGAGGTCGACCCTCTGGTGGGCATCGATCTGGCCAAGGCCACCGAGATTGCGATCGCTGCGAAGTTCCCGGCCGAAATCGTCGCAAAGGTCGCCCCCGTCTTCGTGAAGCTCTACGAGGTTTACACGGGCGAGGATGCCACGCTCGTCGAGGTCAACCCGCTCGTGCTCACCGAGGATGGCGACATTGTCGCCCTTGACGGCAAGGTGTCACTCGACGAGAACGCGGCTTTCCGACACCCGAATCACGAGGCGCTCGTCGACTCCGGCGCCGAGGACCCGCTCGAGGCGAAGGCTAAGGCCCTCGGCCTCAACTACGTGAAGCTCGACGGCGAGGTCGGAGTGATCGGCAACGGGGCCGGGCTTGTCATGTCCACCCTCGACGTGGTCAGCTACGCGGGCGAGAACTTCGGGGGCGTGAAGCCGGCCAACTTCCTCGACATCGGCGGCGGGGCATCCGCTGAGGTGATGGCCAACGGCCTCGACGTGATTCTCGGCGACCCGCAGGTAAAGAGCGTGTTCGTCAACGTCTTCGGCGGCATCACCTCCTGCGACGCGGTGGCCAACGGGATTGTCGGAGCGCTAAAGACACTGGGTGACGCGGCATCGAAGCCCCTCGTAGTGCGACTCGACGGCAACAAGGTGGAGGAGGGCCGCGCGATCCTCGCTGACTATGCCCACCCGCTGGTGTCGCTTGCCGACACCATGGACGACGGCGCCTCCAAGGCCGCCGAACTGGCTTCGAAGTAAAGGGACAACAGAGAAATGTCGATCTTCCTCAACAAGGACTCCACGGTCATCGTGCAAGGCATCACCGGCGGTGAGGGCACCAAGCACACTGCCCTCATGCTGAAGGCCGGTACGAAGGTGGTCGGTGGGGTCAACGCCCGCAAGGCCGGAACGACCGTCCAGCACGATGGCGGTGTCAGCCTTCCCGTGTTCGGCACGGTCGCCGAGGCGATCGCTACCACCGGAGCGGATGTCTCCATCGTGTTCGTCCCTCCGGCCTTCGCGAAGGATGCCGTGCTCGAGGCCATCGCGGCCGAGATCCCGCTTGTCGTCGTGATCACCGAGGGCATCCCGATCCAGGACTCGGCCGAATTCTGGGCCACGGCACGGGCCTCGGGTAAGACGCGGATCATCGGTCCGAACTGCCCCGGCATCATCACCCCCGGTGAGTCCCTGGTGGGAATCACTCCGGCGAACATCACCGGTAAAGGTCCGATTGGCCTGGTCTCGAAGTCGGGCACTCTCACCTACCAGATGATGTACGAGCTGCGCGATCTCGGTTTCTCGACGGCGATTGGCATCGGCGGCGACCCGATCATTGGAACGACGCACATCGATGCGCTCGCCGCATTCGAGGCCGACCCCGAGACCCTGGCGATCGTGATGATCGGCGAGATCGGGGGCGACGCCGAAGAGCGCGCGGCCGACTACATCAAGGCGCATGTGACCAAGCCGGTCGTCGGTTACGTCGCCGGCTTCACTGCCCCCGAGGGCAAGACCATGGGTCATGCGGGCGCTATCGTCTCCGGCTCTTCTGGCACCGCTGCCGCCAAGCAGGAGGCTTTGGAGGCCGCCGGTGTCAAGGTCGGCAAGACGCCGTCCGCCACCGCCGACCTGATGCGCGAGATCATGAAGAAGCTGGGCTGACAGAGCAGCTCTCTTCGGGGCAATCTGAGCCCCGTCGGCGCGTCCTGAGCCGTCATCCGGTCACTAGCGGCGACGATGGAGGCCTCATGAGTCTGCTCGATCGCCATCGCAAGCCAACCGCCTATGTGACCCGAAGTCCCTCGCACGCGCTGGCAGGAGGTCCCCTCCGATGGCGCTCGGCGGTGGCCGGCGGCTCGGCGGCGCTCGTGTCGATGTTGACCATCGCGCTACCCGCGGTCCTTGCCTGGGTCGCCAGCTCGCAGAGCACGGTGGAGTGGACCCAGGCGCTGTCCGTGGGTTCCAGCGCCTGGCTGCTGGCCAACGGAGCGCATCTGAGCTCGGGGCAGGCCGCGATCTCGCTGATGCCCTGGTTGCTGACCGCCATACCCCTTGTCATCGCAACGGTGGCGGCCCGCCGCGTGGTCACGCAGCTCGACGACGGTCGCCCGCACAGGTTCAAAAGGTGGGGAGGGCTACGCCGCGACGTCGCTGATGTCGGCCTTGCCTTCACTGGCGCGTATGCCGCGGTGGGCTTGGCGACCTCGCTCCTTACCTCCCGCCAGCCCCTGCATGCATCGATCCTGGGCTCCTTGCTGGGAACGGCCGTTGTGGGCCTCGTCTCCGTCCTGTTCGCCCTGGCGTTGGAGTTCCGGGGAGATATCGGCTCCCTGACGCCCGCCCTGACGGCAAAGCTGCAGGTCCGGCGATCGATCCTTGTCCGCCGTGCCATCCGGCCAGGGCTTTGGGGAGCGTGCGCCGTCTTCGTTGCCGGGCTGGCTCTGTCCCTGGTCCAGATCGTCATGCATCTGGACCGGATCGGCCGGCTCTACGACACGTTGGGCGCTGACCCTGTCGGCGTGGGAGTGCTCAGCCTTGGACAGGCCACGGTCCTGCCCAATGTCGCGCTCTGGGCCGCGTCCTGGATGGCAGGGCCCGGCTTTGGCTTCGGTGACGGCAGTTCCATCACCTGGTTCTCCTCCAACCCCGGCCTGTTGCCCCTGATCCCCGGTCTGGGTGCTCTTCCGGACCCAGGCCCACTGCCCCCGGGCATGTGGCTTGGCGCCCTGG